>Ga0272482_10000039_pt1 | contig 41972 bp, 36 predicted proteins | sample RVTome_8_FD_192427 | JGI IMG/M metagenome (GOLD analysis project Ga0272482, IMG submission 192427) | Soil microbial communities from uranium-contaminated site in the Upper Colorado River Basin, Wyoming, United States - RVT160D0 (version 2) ...
GGCCCCAGCGCTAGGTGCTGATCGTCACGGCCGGCTGGGATGGCGGCCCCGGGCGTTGGCCCGCGCCACGACCGAACCGGTCGATGGCCGTCCGGATGGCACCAGGCGGGGTGAAGTGTGCGCGCGGCCCACGCCATCCTGGCTCGATCGCGAATGCCCGCCGCGCGCATCAACGCCGCGTCACGACCGGCTCCTGGGAGGGGGTCAGCCGAAGGCACGTGGCCCGAGCCCCATGTGGTGATCGTGGCCTGGCGCCCCACTCGCTTGATCGTCGCCCGATATTGGCGTTGGAGGCGGCGTGTCACGCCCATAGCGGGCGAACGATCACGACGGTCCCCATCCTGATCGTCCAGAACCCTCCCCGGCCGGGCACGAAGAACCAACAGCGGACGGGTGCGGCCGCGGGAGCGACGGTCCGGACCACGGCGGACATCGCGGCAGCTCAGAAAATATCTCTTGGAATAGATCGTCTAGGCCAGGTCGGTCCCGGCCCGGGCCTCAGCTCGGGCCGGGTATCAGGCCATCGGCGGCCAGGCTCCGCCACAGCTCTTCCGGCACGGGGTGGTCGAGCAGCGCGACGCTGCCGGCCACCTCCTCCGGTGTGCGGGCGCCGACCACCACCGTCTCCACCGCCGGATGCCGGAACGGAAACCGCAGCGCCGCCGCGAGCACCGGCACTCCATATGGGACACAGGTCGCCCGGATCGCCTCCAGCCGGGCGCGCGTCGCCGGTGGCAGGCCGCCGGCCGCGTCCGGGTCGACCAGCGCGCCACCCTGAAATACGCCGGCCGCCATCACCGCCACGCCCCGCCGCTGGCAGAGCGGCAGCAGGTCGGTGAGCGCCGACTGGTCGAGCAGCGTGTACCGGCCGGCGAGCAGCACGCAGTCCGGCCCCGGGGCGGGTGCCTCGCGGATGAACCGGGCGGCCACGTCGGCGTGGTTGACCCCGAGCGACACCGCGCCGATCCGGCCGGCGGCGCGCAGGTCGGCAAGCGCCGCGTACGCACCGGCGAGCGCGGCCGGGTAGTCCTCGTCCGGGTCGTGCACGTGCAGCACGTCGACCCGCTCCAGGCCGAGGCGGTCGAGGCTGTCGGCGACCGACCGCAGCACCGCCGGGTAGCTGTAGTCGAGCCGCGGACCCAGCCCGGGCGGCGGGTCGGCCCAGATGGGCTGCGTGTCCGGCCCGCCCGGCTCGATCAGCCGGCCCACCTTCGTGCACAGCGTGTAGGCCGCTCGGGACCGCCGGCCCAGTGCCTGGCCGGCGTAGGTCTCCGAGCGGCCGTACCCGTACACCGGCGCGGTGTCGAAGAGGCGGACGCCGAGCTCCCACGCACGGTCGATGGTGGCGATCGCCTGTTCCTGCGGCACCGGCGCGAACATCCCGCCCAGCGACGCCAGCCCGAGCCCGAAACGGCTCACCATCACGCCGGTGCGGCCCAGCGGCACCAGCTCGGCGGCCTTCATCGGGTGTACTCCGCCGCGCGGCGCAGGCACGGGGCCACGTCGCCGGCGTGGTAGGGGTGCTCGGACGGCTCGATGCTCGCCACGAACGCGGCGTAGACGGCGGCCAGGTAGAGCTCCGCGACCGGCCGCCACAGCCGCATCGCGCGTTCCGGCTCGCAGCCGGGCACCGCGGCGCGCCACCGCGCGGCCCACGGGCCGACCAGGGCGTCCTCGTCGGACCGGTCCAGGCGGTCGGCGAGGCGGAGGATGTCGGAGGCCGGATTGCCCACAGTGGAGTCTCCCCAGTCGATGACGACGGGCGGTCCCCCGCCGAGGCGCGCGTTTCCGGCGTGCAGGTCGCCGTGTACCAGGGTGTCCGGCAGCCCGCACGACCGCACCGCCGCGATCCGGGCGTCCATGTCGGCCAGCAGCCCGGCGACGTCGGGCACCGCCTCGCCGGGTGCCGGGTGCCACCCGGCCAGCCGGGCACGGACCCACCGCCCGAGCAGCGGTCCGCGCCGGTCGGGCACGCCGGCCGCGGCCAGCGCGTCGACGGCACCGAGTGAGGCGATCTGGATCCGGTGGTGCACCTCGGCGATCGCCTCCCGCTCGGCCGGGCTGGCGTTCCACCCGTCCTCGCCGGGCACGTCGTGCAGCAGGATCCGGCCCTCGTCGCCCGCGGCGGCCAGGCGCGGCGCGGCCCCGGGCACGGTGTCGCCGAGAAAGCGCAGCACCGCGGCCTCGTGCCGGAAGAACGGCGGCACCTGCTTGAGCCAGGCCCGGCGGGGGCGGCTCACCTCGTCGGAGCCGCGGTCGCCCTCGTCGAGGCGCCAGATCGCGGAGAGGTTCCAGGTGCGGGTCTGGGTGACGGTCACCCCGGACCAGCCGGCGCCGGTGAGGGCCGCCCTCGCCCACGCGAGGCTGCGGGCCGGGCCACCCGGCTCGGCGTACGGCGCGCGGAGCGGATGCGGTGACATGTCGACGGTGTCGACCGGCAGCAGTCCGGACGGCGGCGGGCCATCGAGCTCGGCGAGGAACGTGAGCGCGCCGCCGGGCGGCTCCGGAAGCTCGGCGCGCAGCAGCCGCAACACCGCGACCCGGACGCCGAACCGGGCGCGGGCCTCGGCGACCACGGCGGCCACCTCCTGCCACCACGGGTCGGGCCGGTCGAACGGCGGCAGCACGCCGAGCGGGACGCCCGCACCGTCGACGAGCACCAGCCGCACCGTCTTGTCCACGATGCGGGACGGTAGCCGCCCCCGCCCCCGTGGCGCCACCGACTTCCCGATCGCTGGCCGGCACGCTTTAGGGTGGCGGTGTGGGGGGCGATGGGTACCGGGTCGGCGTCGACCTCGGCACCTCGAACACCGCCGCCGTGCTGGCCTTCCCCGACGGTCGGGTACGCCCGCTGCTCTTCGACGGCTCTCCCCTGCTCCCGTCCGCCGTCTTCGCCGACCCGGTGGCCGGGCTGCTGGTCGGCCGTGACGCCACCCACGCGGCCCGGGCCCGGCCGGACTGCTTCGAGCCGCATCCCAAGCGCTGCGTCGACGACGGCACCGTCATGCTCGGCGGCCGGCCGGTGGGCGTACCCGAGCTGATCCAGGCGGTCGTGCGCAGAGTGGCCGGGGAGGCGGCGCGGGTGGCCGGCGGACCGGTGTCCCAGGCCGTCCTCACCTGCCCGGCCGGCTGGGGCGCCACCCGGCGGGAGGTGCTGCTGTCCGCCGCGCGGGCGGAGTTCGCCGAGGTGGCGCTGGTGACCGAGCCGGTCGCCGCGGCCACCTACTTCGTCGACGTCGCCGGCGGCCGGGTGCCGGTCGGCTCCACCCTGATGGTGTACGACCTGGGCGCCGGCACCTTCGACGCGTCGGTGGTGCGGCGGACGGTGGACGGGTTCGAGGTGCTCGCCGCCGAAGGGCTGCCCGACGCGGGCGGGCTCGACATCGACGCGGCCGTCTTCGCGGCGCTCGGGAGGGCGTACGGCGAGCGCGATCCGGCGGCCTGGGCGCGGCTCGCCGAGCCGGAAGACCGCGCCGACCAGCGGGCCGCGCGGGCACTCTGGGACGACGTGCGCACCGGCAAGGAGATGCTGTCGCGGGCGCCCCGCACGACCGTGCACGTGCCGATCTTCGACGACGACGCGCCGCTGGGCCGCGAGGAGTTGGAGGAACTGGCCGCTCCGGTCCTGGAACGCACGGTCGCGTTGAGCGGGCGGGTGCTGGCCCGGGCCGGCGTCGCCGCCACCGACCTGGCCGGGCTGTTTCTGGTCGGCGGGTCGAGCCGGATGCCGCTCGCCGGGCTGCTGCTGCACCGCCACCTCGGCGTGGCCCCGACGGTGGTCGAGCAGCCCGAGCTCGTCGTGGCCGAGGGCAGCCTGCGGGCCCGCCCGGTCGCCGGGCCCCCGCCGGCCGAGGGCCCGGACTGGCCGGGCGAGCCACCGGTCCCGCCGGAGCCGGTGCGGCCCGCCCGGTGGCTGTCGCCGCGCGTGCTCGCCGCCGTGGGGCTCGCCATCGCGCTGCTGGCCACCAGCGCCGCCGTGCTGCTCCACCAGTGGCGCGAGGCCCCGGCGGGCGACCTGGGGCGGATACCGGAGACACTGAGCGCCGCCGGCTGCCACCGGGGTGAGCCGGCCGGCGTGCCGGGTGCTGCCACGGCGGTGCGCTGCCCGAGCCCGGCCGGCGACGTGGTGGTCGGCCTCTTCGCCGACCGGGCCGCCGTCGACACCGCCTACGACCGCGCGGTACGCGACGCCGGCGCGACCACCGGCGAAGGCGACTGCGGCACGGAGGCCCGCGGCGAGCACCGCTATCCGGGCGCCGGCCCGGCCCGCGGCCGCGTGCTCTGCTACCAGGACGGCGGGACGGCCTACCTGGTCTGGACCGACGAGAGTGCCGAAAGCCTCTCCCGGGTCGAATCGTCCACAAAGGACATCGCGGCGCTGCGGGAGGCGTGGCGGTCGTGGACCGGCTCACCGGCGTTCCCCACCAAGGACGAGAGCGAGCTCGCCGGGCTCGTCGGCCTCGCCGACTGCCACCGCGCCGCGATCGCCGATCTGGACGACTTCGCCGGCGCGGTGGCCGGCGTCGCCTGCCGCCCCACCGTGGCGGGCGCGAGCGCCGTCTCGTACTACCGGTTCGCGTCCCTGGACGCCTTGCGGGGCGCGATGGACGCGCGCACGAAACAGACCGGAGTGCCGTCCGGCGTCGAGTGCCAGGACGGCGCGGCGGCCCAGTTTCGCGGCACCCGCCGCTACGACCTGCGCAGCGCGGACATCGGCGTGCTCACCTGCTATCCCGGTCCGCGCAGCACGCTGGTGATGGAGTGGAGCGTCGAGGCGCTGCTGCTGGTCGGCCGCGCGGTGGGGACCGAGGCGAAGGCCCTCGCCGGCTGGTGGCGCGGCTACTCCGGACCGCCGACCGAGCGCGTCGTCGAGGCGGTCAACGCCACGTCGTCGCCGCCGTTTCCGTCCGAGCCGGAGCGGGCCCTCCTGCGCCGCGTCCCCGACGGGACCCGCAAGAACTGCCTGCGCCCCTCGCCCGAGCAGAGGCGCGTCAACGTCGGCGAGGAGTCGGTCGTCTCGGTCGTGTGTGGACCGGCGAGCGGCGCGCGGATCGTCTTCTACTACCAGTTCACCAGCCCGGCGGCGATGCGCCGCAACTACGGCCCCGGACAGTCCACGACGGAATCCTGCACGGCGCTGCCGGAGGGCTTCAACGCGGAGACCTCGTACCGCCGCGGCGGGTACACCGGCCGGCTGCGGTGCGGCCAGTCCGGAAATGGCAACCGCTACCTGGAGTGGACCACCGACCAGCTGTCGATCCAGGCGTTCGCGTTTCAGGGCGGCGACCCGTTCGCGATGATCGACTGGTGGCGCCACGACGCCGGTCCACTCTGAGGTCTCAGCCCAGGACCGAGCCGCCGGTGCTGGCCGTGCCCGTACCCGACGTGCTACCGCGGGTGGTGCCCACGACCTTGCCGTCGAAGATGGCGCGCACCTCGACGTTTCCCTTGCCGTGCGCCAGCGTGACGCTCCACGCGTGCCGCACGCCGTCGGAGGGCACGTCGATCGAGATCCGCCACGGCAGCTTCACCGCGCTCACCTTCGTGGACTTGCCGTCCAGCACGTAGGTAAGCGACGTGACCCGCGCGGTGCCGGTCGCGGAGACGACCAGGATGTGCGGCTGGCGGGCCGCCGGCGTGGAGGGAGCCACCGAGGCGCTCGGCGAGGGCGAGGCCACGCTGGGTGGATCCGCCGTGGTGGGCTCGTCGGAGGTGCCGGCGCAGGCGGTGCCCAGGAGCACCAGGGCCGCGGCTGCCGGGACAAGTCGGACGATAGGCGGCATGCGCCCCACCCTATCGACCGGCGTCCAGGCGTAAATGGATCCGCCCCGCCCCGGACGGTGGCGCGTGGATCGCCGAGCTCGACCTGATCCGCGCCGAGGTACGCCTCTTGGGCGTGACCCGCGACGCGTTCGCCTGCCAGCGGCCGGACGAGACGACCGCGATCTGGTACCCGCGTCACCGCCGGGACGACTGACCGGTGCGTGTCGTCAGGTCGTCGTCGGTGATGGCCCGGAGCACGCGGCAGGGCGTCCCGACGGCGACCACCATCGGCGGCACGTCGCGACTGACGACGCTGCCCGCGCCGATGACGGATCCGTACCCGATCCGGACGCCGGGCAGGACCACGGCGTTGCTGCCGATCCAGACCTTGTCCTCGATCACGATCGGCTCCGAGAACCGCGCGTAGTCGACCCGGCGCGCGGGATGCACCGGGTGCCCCGTCGTCGTGAGCGTCACGCTGGGCGCGATCATCACACCGTCGCCGACGCGGATGTCCACGTCGTCGACGAACGTGAGGTTGACGTTGCCGAAGAAGTCGTCGCCGATGTGGTGGTGGCAGTATGGCCAGCGGGTATCCCTAGGTGGCGGGGAGGTCCGGCGGCGGGAGATGTCGATGTTCTGGAGCGTGGTGATCAGCCTGACGGCCGCCGCGGCGTTCGGTGCCGCGGCGTTCGCTCTGGTGCGGCTCTCCGCGGGCGCGGCGCGCCGGCTCGACGCGGTCTCGCTGCTGCGCTCGGCGAAGGCCGGTGGCAGGGCGGGGCTTTCCTGGGTCCAGGCGCGGATCGCGACGCAGCTTCTCGTCCTGGCCGCCGGCACGGCGTTGGCCTTCACGCTGGCCGTGGTGTTCGTCGAGATTCTCGACGCGGTGGTGGAGAACGACGGCCTGACCGTCCTCGACCGGCCCGCCGTCGAGTGGATCTCCGCGCACCGTCCCGGGTGGCTCACCTCCTACGTGGTGGCGGTGACCGATCTCGGCGGCAAGGTGCTGCTGACCGTCGCCGTCGCGGCGGTCGCGCTGCTCGCCGCTCGCCGGTCGCGCTCCTGGTGGCCGCCGCTGCTGGCCGTGTGCGCCCTGGGCGGCTGCGTGCTGCTCGTGGCCGGGATCAAGGTGGTGATCGGCCGGGATCGGCCCGACCGGTTGCACCAGGCGCTGCCGGAGTCGGGGTTCACCTTCCCCTCGGGTCACAGCGCGAGCGCCCTAGTGGGGTGGGCGTTGGTCGCCTGGCTGGTGTGCGAGCTGACCACGAACCGCACCCTCAAGGCCACCGCGTGGGTAGCGGCCGGGCTGCTCAGTGTGGCGGTCGGGCTGTCCCGGATCTACCTCGGCGTGCACTACCCGAGCGATGTGCTCGGCGGCTGGGTCCTGGGCGCCGTGTGGTTCACCACCGTCCTGATCGCCGCGAAACTCCGTCCCACCGGTGGCTACGCGCGCCTGCGCCACGACGAGGGATCCGTGTTCGCCCGCCGGTTCGCCGTCGTCGTGTCGAGCGGCGCGATCGCCGCCCTCTCCCTGTCGATGGGGGTCGTGGGGACGCTCGTGGTCACGGACTGGCGGCGAACGCCGGCCGTCAGCGAACAGGCGGGTCCCCGCTCGAGCGGACCGGACGACGGGTCGCCGGCGACCCAGGACCCGCGTGTCACGTCGGCCGAGGCGCGCCGGATCGCGCTCGACCACGCCGGCGACGGCGTGACGACGGAGGCCGAGCTGGAATGGGAGCACGGGACCCTGGTGTGGAGCATCGACGTCCAGCAGCGGTCCACCGAGTACGACGTGGACATCGACGCGGCCACCGGGGCGGTGATCTATTACGGACCCGACAGCTGAGCCACCGTCACCGGACGAGGTGGCTCAGGTGGGCGGCGCCCTCCAGCAGCGCGGCGGAGCGGCTGGTGAGCGCGGCCTGGCGCTGGGCGACCGCCTCGCGTAGGGCCTCGCTGCTGCCCGTGCGGCGCAGGCCGTCGAGGATGGGGCCGATGCGCGGCAGCGGATACCAGTTCTGGCGCAGCATGCGGATCATCCGCGCGTCCCGGATCTCGGCCGGGCCGTAGCGGCGGTACTTGCTGATCCGCTCGCGGCGCGGCGTCAGCAGGCCGGCCGCCTCCCAGACGCGCAGCGCCGAGGGGCGGACCCCGAGCTGGGCGGCCAGCTCGCCCACGCTCAGCTCCTGGCCGCCCGCGGCCGCTGGCGGGCCGGCCGCCGCCTCCAGCGCGGTCGCGGTCGTCCGGAGGGCTTCGCGTTCCTGGTGCAGGGCGGCGTGGCCGGCGTCCATCAGCGCCAGTGCCCGCGGCACGTCGCCACCCAGCACCGCGCGCATGATGGCGCGCGCGACCTCCGGGCCGTGGCCGGCGGCGAGGCCGCGGTAGGCGAGCACCGCGCGCAGGTGGCGCTCGTCGAAGGTGCGGTAGCCGCTGGCCGTGCGGGGCACCGGGGGCAGCACGCCGGCGTCCTCGTAGTTGCGGATCTGCTGGGTGGAGACACCCGCCGCCCGCGCCAGCTCGACCGTCCGCACGCCACTGCCTCCTTCACCCCCGGGCTTGAGGGTTGGAGGACAGCATAGGAGCCCAAGCTGGTCAAAGGCTCTACAGGTACTTCAATGAGAGACTTTAAGCATGGAATGGATCACGGTTACCGGGGCCCGCCTGCACAACCTCAAGAACGTCACGCTGGCCGTGCCCAAGCGGAAGCTCGTCGTCCTCACCGGCCTCTCGGGGTCGGGTAAGTCCACTCTCGCGCTCGACACGCTGCACCGCGAGGGGCAGCGGCAGTACATGGAGTCGCTCGGGATGGTGACCGCGTTCGTGAGCAAGCCGGCCGTCGACTCGATCACCGGGCTCTCCCCCTCGATCAGCATCGACCAGCACCTCACCAACCGCAGCCCGCGCTCCACCGTGGGCACCGCCACCGAGGTGTTCACGTACCTGCGGCTGCTCTGGGCGCGGATCGGCCACCGCCCCTGCCCCGCGTGCGGCGGGGACGTGCCGCCGGCCTATGACGTGGCCAGCGACGACGACTGGGACGAGACGGCCACCGACGCCCTCCCCTGCCCGCACTGCGGCGCGCTGGTGCCCAACCTGGTGATGGGTGACTTCTCGTTCAACAAGCCGGCCGGCGCCTGCCCCACCTGCACCGGCATCGGCACCACCCACCGCGCGCAGGCCGAGCGGCTGGTGGACGAGGAGCGGAGCGTCGAAGGGGGCGCGGTGCTCGGCTGGCCGCAGGCGCTCGCCGAGCACAACATCCGCGTGCTGCGGGCCGCCGCCGGCCACTACGGCTTCGCGTTCGCGCCGGGGGTGCCGGTCAAGGCGCTCGCACCGGCGGCCCGCGACCTGCTGCTGCACGGCGTCGGGAGCGCGGAGTTCGGCCGGCACTTCCCGGACACGCCACCGCCCGCGACGGCGGCGAAGGGACGCTTCGAGGGCGTGCTCACGAACGTGCTGCGCCGGTACGCCGACCGGGTCGAGGACACCGCCTACCGGGAGAAGATGGAGCGGTTCCTGCACACCGAGACGTGCCCCGACTGCGAGGGCACCCGCCTCAAGCCGGAGAGCCGCCGGGTCACCGTCTCCGGACTGTCCATCGTGGACGCGGCCCGCATGCCGCTGGACGAGCTCGCCACGTGGATAACCACCATGAATCCCGCGGAGGAGGAACGGCGCTTCGCCGAGCCGGTCGTCGACGACCTCCGCGAGCGGGTGCGGCGCCTCGTCGACGTCGGCGTGGAGTACCTGACGCTGGAACGCTCCACGCCCACGCTCTCGGCCGGCGAGGCGCAACGGCTGCGGCTCGCCGCACTGCTCGGCTCCGGGCTCACCGGCGTGCTCTACGTGCTCGACGAGCCCACCATCGGGCTGCACCCGGCGGACACCGAGCGGCTCGTCGAGGTGCTGCGGCGGCTGCGCGACATCGGCAACACCGTCCTGGTCATCGAGCACGACCTCGACGTGCTGCGCGCGGCCGACCACATCGTCGACGTCGGGCCCGGGGCGGGGCGGGACGGCGGCCGGATCGTCGCCGCCGGTACCCCGGAAGAGGTCGCCGCCACCGCGGGCTCGGTGACCGGCGACCACCTGGCGGGCCGGCGGACCGTGCCGGTGCCGGTAACGCGGCGCGTGCCCGGCGACCGCGCCCTGGTCGTGCGCGGGGCGAGAGCCCACAACCTCAAGGACGTCACGGTGCGGCTCCCCCTCGGCCTGCTGGTCGCCGTCACCGGACCGTCCGGCTCGGGCAAGTCGTCGCTGCTGCTCGACATCGTCGACCGGGCCGCCCGGCGGCGCTTCCAGGGTGCCGGCGACCCGCCCGGAGCGCACGACGGCATCGACGGGTGGGAGCACCTCGACAAGGTGGTCACCATCGACCAGCAGGCGATCGGCCGGGTGCCCCGGTCCAACGCGGCGACCTACTCGGACCTGTTCACGCCGATCCGGGAGGCGTTCGCGGCGACGGATGGCGCGCGCGAGCGAAAACTCTCGGCCGGGCACTTCTCGTTCAACGTGGCGGGCGGGCGGTGCGAGCGGTGCACCGGCGCGGGCGTGCTCAGCGTGTCGATGCACTTCCTGCCGGCCGTGGAGGTGCGCTGCCCGTCGTGCCGGGGGCGGCGCTTCAACCGGCAGGTGCTCGCGGTGAAGTACCGGGGGCACGACATCGCCGAGGCGCTCGACATGACGGTGGCCGACGCCCTCGACGCGTTCGGGGACGTGCCCGGCGCGGCCACCCGGCTGCGGCTGCTCGCCGACGTCGGGCTCGGCTACCTGCCGCTCGGGCAGCCCGCGACCACGCTCTCCGGCGGTGAGGCGCAGCGGATCAAGCTGGCCAAGGAACTGGCCCGCAAGTCGACCGGCCGGACCATCTACCTGCTCGACGAGCCGACGACCGGGCTCCATCCGGCGGACACCGCCCGCCTGCTCGGCGTGCTCCAGCGGCTCGTCGACGCCGGCAACACCGTGCTCACCATCGAGCACGACCTCGACGTCGTCCGGGCCGCCGACTGGGTGGTCGACCTCGGCCCGGGCGGCGGCTCCGCGGGCGGCGAGGTGGTCGCGGAGGGCACGCCCGAGCAGGTGGCGGCCAGTGGGTCGCGGACCGGCAAGCACCTGAGCATGGCAGGCTGAGCCGCATGAGCGAGGTGATCGAGGCACGTTTCGAGGTCCTGGACGAGCGCTTCGCGGGCTACGGCGGCGACGCCTACCTGGCCCGCCTCCACACCGGCGGCCGCTGGCTGGAAGGGCCGGCGTACTTCGCCGCCGGGCGCTACCTGGTCTTCAGCGACATCCCCAACAACCAGCTCCTGCGGTGGGACGAGACGACCGGCGCGGTCGGCGTCTTCCGCGCCCCCGCCGGCTACGCGAACGGCAACACCGTCGACCGGCGGGGCCGCCTGGTCACCTGCGAGCACGGCGGGCGGCGGGTGACCCGCACCGAGCCCGACGGCTCGGTCACCGTGCTCGCCGACCGCTACCAGGGCAAGCGGCTCAACAGCCCCAACGACGTGGTGGAGCGCGCGGACGGCTCGATCTGGTTCACCGACCCGAGCTACGGCATCGACAGCGACTACGAGGGCTACCACTCGGAGAGCGAGATCGGCGCCTGCAACGTCTACCGGGTCGACCCGGCCAGCGGTGCGGTGCGCCTGGTGGCCGGCGACTTCGTGCGGCCCAACGGCCTCGCGTTCAGCTTGGACGAGCGCCGGCTGTACATCGTGGACACGCGGGAGAAGCACGTCCGGCTCTTCGACGTCACCGACGCAGGCGACCTCAGCGGGGGCGACGTCTTCGCCCCGTGCACCGCCGGCAGCTTCGACGGCATGCGCCTGGACCACCGGGGCAACGTGTGGATCTCGGCGCACGACGGCGTGCACGTCTTCGCCCCGGACGGCACGCTCATCGGCAAGCTGCTCGTGCCCGAGGTGGTCTCCAACCTCGCCTTCGGCGGGCCGCGCCGCAACGACCTGTTCATCACGGCCACCAGCACGGTCTACACGCTCCGCGTCAACGTCGCCGCGGGTCGCTACCCGTAGGGACCCGCCGCCCCGTTCACCAGCCGGGGCGGCGGGCAGTCACCCTACGGCGCCCAGGGCGCGACGATGTTCCACGTCGCGTCGGCCGCCCACGGCCCCGCTGTATTGTAGGCCGGGCCGCCCGAGCCGTCGCCCATCCACACCTCGGCGTTGGCGTGGCGCAGGTACGAGCCGCGGAAGTTGTACGACTCCAGCGAGACACCGCCGCCGGTCAGCCCGACGCGGGCACACCAGGTGGCGTCGGCCCGCAGCAGCGCGGTGCCGTCGTTCACCGAGTTCTGCACCCGCGAGTTGGCGTGCCGCAGGAACTGTCCGGGGAAGTTGACCGACTCGAACGAGTAGCAGTTGCCGTCCGCGAGGCCGGCCCGCACCGTGTACGTGGCGTCGCCCTTCAGCCCCGCCGGGCTGGCCGCGTTGACCACCTCCGTGTACGCGAGGCTGTTCTGGTGCCGCAGGTAGCGGTCGGTGAAGCCGGGCGTGGTGACCTGGAACGAGACCCGGCCGTTGACCGGCAACTGCACCCGCGCGGTGCTCGGCAGGGCGCGGGAGGCGTTGATGAGCGCCTGGTTGGCCGCCCGCACCCGGGCCTGGTCCATCTTGACCACCTGCCGGTCGTACGTGAGGAAGCCGTTGAGCTCCCCCTCGAGGTCGGTGATCTCGGTGTAGATCGCCGCGCTCAGCCCCTTGCCGATCATCAGGTTTCGCACACCCTGCACCAGCCCCACGTACCGGCTGGTGAGCGCGGTCGCGTCGGTCTGCCACTCGTACGCGAAGAAGCCGCCGCTCGGGCTCCACTCGTGGCCGGGTGTGTGCAGGCCGAGCCCGCCGAACTCGCCGAGCACCGCGATCCGGCTGGCGGAGGGCAGCGGCGAGGCGGGCCCGAGGTACATGTGCCAGTCGTCGATGTCGCCGTTGCCCGGGTCGCCGAGCGACTGGCAGCAGTTGTGGCCACTGTGGACGTTGACGAGGCGGGTCGGGTCCTGGCTCTTGACCGCGTTGCCGACCCGCTGGGTGTCGGCGAGGGCCCGCTCGCCCCAGCCCTCGTTGTAGACGGTGTACGCCACGACGGCCGGCGAGCTGCGGTGCTCGTTGACGATCTCCCGCGCCTCCGCCTCGAACTGCGCCTGCTGCGCGTTGTCCGCGTTGACGTCCTGCGCTGTCAGCGACGGGATGTCCTGCCACACCAGCAGGCCGAGCCGGTCGGCGTGGTAGAACCACCGCTGCGGCTCCACCTTGATGTGCTTGCGCACCATGTTGAAGCCCAGGTCCTTGTGCTTCTGCAGGTCGAAGGCGAGCGCCGCGTCGGTGGGCGCGGTGTAGACGCCGTCCGGCCAGAAGCCCTGGTCGAGGGTGCCGGTCTGGAAGACGAACTGCCCGTTCAGGAGCGGCCGGAGCACGCCGCCCGCCATGCCGACGCTGATCTGCCGCATGCCGAAGTAGTGCGTGGTCTGGTCCACGGTGGACCCGGACCCGTTGCGCAGGCTGACCCGGAGGTTGTAGAGGAACGGGTCGTCCGGCGTCCAGCGGCGCGCGTTCGGCACCGGCACGGCGAACTCGGCGAAGCCGCCGGTGGCGCTGCCGACGACCGTGCCGCCGTTGAGCGCCTCGGCGAGCACGCTGTGCCCGGTCACGTCGCCCCGGGTGAAGACCCGTACCCGGATGGTGTTGTTTGCCAGATTGGGGTACAGGTCGACGCTGCTGATCGACGACGCGGGAGTGGGCTCCAGCCACACCGTCTGCCAGATGCCGGAGCTGGGCGTGTAGAAGATGCCGTTGGGCGTCTTGGTCTGCTTGCCGATCGGCGGGAGGCTGCCACCCTGCCGGGTGTCGCTCGGGTCCCACACCTTCACGACGACCTCGTTGGCGCCGCCGTTGAGCTGCGGCGTCACGTCGAACGTGAACGCGTCGTAGCCGCCGCTGTGGGTGCCGACCTGGGTCCCGTTGACCCACACCGTGGTCTGCCAGTCGACGGCGCCGAAGTGCAGCTGCACCCGCCGGCCGGACCAGCCCGCCGGCACCGTGAACGTGCGGCGGTAGAACAGGTAGTTGCGGTTGTCGTTCGCCGCGCGCATCACGCCGGAGAGGGCCGACTCGACCGGGAACGGCACGTTGACGCGCTCGGGCAGGGTGGTGTTGAACTGCGGGGCGTCGTTGGTGGCCGACTGGCGCAGCTGCCACTCGCCGTTGAGGTTGAGCCAGTCGGGGCGGGTCATCTGCGGGCGGGGGTACTCCGGCAGCGGTGTGCCGCTGAGTGCCTGGGCGGTCCAGGGAGTCGTGAGGGGCGGGGTCTTGGCGGGGGCGGCCTGCGCTGGCGATGGGATGGCCAGCAGGCCGGCGACCAAGATCATGACCGCGAGCAGGGGTCGTCTCATGGGGTGTCCTTAGAGGATCAACCAGTTGTGGTCGGGGCTGCCGTTGTCCTGGTACTGCTCCACGTTGGCCGAGTCCAGCGTGGACATGTCGTGGACGGCGAGGACCTTGCCGCTGTGCCGGTTCTGGATCCGGAGGGTGCCCGGGCCGCCGGCGACCACGCGGAGCCGCCACTGGTGGTCGGCGGTGCCGTTGTCGTCGAACTGCACCACCTGCGCCGAGTCCTCCGTGGACATGCCGGCGACGCCGAGCACCTTCCCGGAGTGCTGGTTGCGGATCCGGAACCACGCCTCGCCGCCGGAGAAGTCCGGGAGGAACGACCAGACGTGGTCCGCGGCGCCGGTGTCCGCGTACTGCTGCACGCGTGCGGAGTTGGCCGTGGACATGCCCTCCACCGCGAGCACCTTTCCCGAGTGCCCGTTCAGGATCTTGACCGGGCCGTCGGGTACGAGCCGCCACTCGTGGTCGGCGGTCCCGTTGTCGTCGAACTGCACCACCTGCGCCGAGTCCGCCGTGGACATGCCGGCGACGGCGAGCACCTTGCCGCTGCCCGAGTTGCGCAGGCGGAAGTGGCCGTCGCCGCTGTCGACCAGCTGCCACCGCTGGTCCGGCGAGCCGACGTCGGCGAACTGCTGGACCCGGGCGGAGTTGGCCGTGGAGATGCCCTCGACGGCGAGCACCTTGCCCGAGTTGGCGCACCGCACCTTGACGTAGCCACCGCCGGCGTCCTCGATGCGCCAGAGGTGGTCGGCGGTGCCGCTGTCGGCGAACTGCACCACGTTCGCCGAGTCGTGCACGGACATGCCGTCGACGCCGAGCACCTTGCCCGAGTGCTTGTTCCAGATGCGGAAAGCGGCACCCGGGCGCTGCCACGCGCGGGTGCCGCCGGTCTGCGGGAAGCTCGTGACCCGCAGCCGGGCCGCGCCCATGGGGATGAGCGTGACCTGCTCCACCGGGGCGGTCGAGGCGACCGGGCCGTCCTGGAGCGGGCCGGCGACCCGCTGCTGGTCGGCCTGCCACGCGGCGATCCGCTGCCCGCTGGTGGTGAGCCGCACCGGCGCGCTCGCCACCGTGAACGGGTCGGTGAGGCTGCCGCCGCCGGAGGAGACCGCGATCGCGGCGCCCGGTACGAGCCCGTAGTTCCACGGCGAGCCGGCCCGCACGTCGTACTCCGGGAACTGGTCGGTGCCGCCGGTGCGGGTCCAGTTCTCGGTGATCCGGAGCGAGAAGGCGAGCGCGCCATAGTGGACGGACGCGGCGTTGTGCTGCCGCGGCCAGGTGCGCACGACCGGCCGCATGGGCAGCCGGAGCGTGATGGTGTCGCCGTCCTGCCAGGTGCGGTGGATCCGCACGAAGCGCGGTCCGGGGCCGGCGGCGACGACCGCGCCGTTGATCCGCAGCTCGGGGTCGAGGCACCAGCCCGGGATCCGCGCGGAGAAGGGGAAGCCGACCGCCGAGGGTGTGCGCAGCCGGAAGGTGACCGTGTCCGTGAACGGGTAGCCGGTCTCCTCCGTCACCGTCACCGTGGTGCCGGTCCCCACGCGGGCGGTCACGGTCGACGGGCCGAAGAGCGCGGCGCAGAGCCCGCCGTCCGGCGTGGACAGCCACATCTCCTCGACGTAGTAGGGCCAGCCCATGCCGTAGTTGTGCGGGCAGCACCGGTACTGGTCGATCCCGGCCCGGTACGACTGCATGGCGAACGCGTTGCTGTACTGCCCCTGCGACTTGGTGACGTTGTCGAGGTCGACGCTGTTGGCGCTCGTGACGTAGTGGACGGCCCGGCCGGACGGGTCGAGCGCGGCGGGCAGCGAGTTGAAGGCGAGCTCCTCGGTCCGGTCGCCCCACACCGGGTCGCCGGTGATCCGGGTGAGGATCTCGTGGCTGAGCATGTACTCGACGATCCCGCAGGTCTCGAAGCCCTGCCGCGGGTCGACCAGCGCGGGCCGCATGTTCTCGTCGCCGGCGAAGCCGCCGCCGGGAAACTGCCCGTAGTCGCGCTGGATCGCGTCGTACAGCCCGTACGTGGCGGCCCGGTCGGCGTCCACTCCGGACAGCACCCAGTACTGTGCCGGCTCGCGGAAGCCCTGGGCGACGTTGACGTTGTGCAGGTTGGGCAGCCCGTTACGCCAGTTGGCCGAGTTGGCGTGGATCTTCCGCACGAGGTCGAGCAGGAACGCGGCGCCGGTGCGGTTGTAGAGCCAGTAGACGACGTCGATCGTGTCGCCCCAGCGCCAGGTGCCCCAGCCGTCGCGGAAGACCCCGGCGGCCTGCCCGTTCAGGTACTGGAAGAAGCGGGTGAGGAAGCCGTCGACGCGCGTGTCCCCCGTGAACTCGGCGTGCGAGCGGAGGGCGGCGAGCATCGGCATGTGCGGCCACACGTCGGCGTGGCCGTTGAGCGCGGTGCGCAGCGCGGCCGGGCCGAAGAAGCCGTCGGCGGCCTGGGTGGCCAGCACGCCGTCCATCCAGCGGCGGGCGGTCGCCAGGACGGTGGCGTCGCCGGTGACGTAGCCGAGGTCGACGAGGCCGCGCAGCCAGTAGGGCACTTCCTCCCAGCCGCCGAGCGACGGGTCGGTCCAGCCGGTGCTCTCGTACCGCAGGAAGTGCGAGCCTTGGTCGAGGCGCCCGCCCAGCCCCGTCACCTGGCGGGTCAACTGAGTGCTCAGCCAGCCCTGGGCCTGCACCGCGCCGGGCGGGAGGCGCAGGAAGGCGGCCGGGCGCAGCGGCGACCGGTTGGCCGCGGCGGTGGTCGCGGGCAGGGCTCCGGCGGCGAGGCCCGCCGCCCCGGCCGCGCTTACCGCGAGGAGCTGACGTCGATTCATGGACATGTCCGGATCCCTCGGGGGTAGGGCTCCGCCCGGGCCGGGCGAAGCGTTGGGTCAGGACAGGTGCTGGGCGCGGTGCAGGAGGCGCTGCACCACGACGACGAGCGCGAGGAAGGCACCGCTGACCACCTGCTGGAACGAGGAGGTGAGCGTGCCGACCTGGTTGATGAGGCTCTGGATGACGCCGAGCAGCAGCACGCCGGCCATCGTGCCGGTGAGCCCGCCGGCGCCGCCGGTCAGCAGGGTGCCGCCGATGACGACGGCGGCGATGACGTCGAGCTCCAGCCCGGCGCCGAGGATGGTGACGCCGGAGGAGAGCCGGGCCGCGTTGAGCGCTCCGGCGAGGCCGGCGAGGAGCCCGGAGATGAGGTACACGAGGGTCTTCACCCGCGCCACGGGTACGCCCATGAGCGCGGCCGCCTCCTCGCTGCCGCCGATCGCGTACACGCTCTGCCCGAAACCGGTGCGCTGCAACAGGACCGCGGCGAGCACGAAGAGGCCGAGCGTGATGTACACCGGCATGGTCAAGCCGAGGAACGACGCCTGCCCCAGGGAGGCGAACGCGTCGTCCTCGACGAGGTAGGTGCTGGCGCCCTCGCCGGAGACCGCGAGCATGAGCCCGCGCATGCCGAGCAGCCCGGCGAGCGTGACGATGAACGGCGCCATCCCGGTGCGCGAGATGATCAGCCCCTGGAGCAGGCCGATGGCGCCGCAGACGGCGAGCGGTAGCAGGAGCGCGACGAGCACGCCGTACCGGGAGCCGTAGGCGGCCAGCACGCCGGCGAGCACGAACGACGAGCCCACCGAGAGGTCGATGCCGCCGCTGATGATCACGAAGGTCATGCCGATCGCGATGATGGCGATGAACGAGGAGGAGACCGCGATGTTCGCCGCGTTCTGCGGGGTGGCGAACGAGTCGAACGCGATCGCTCCGATGAGGACGGTGGCGGCCAGCACCATGAGCGCGCCGTGGTGCTGGAGGATCTGGCTGGCCCGCTCGCCTTTCGCGGGCGCCGCGGGGGCTGCTTCGACAGTGGTCACTTCTTCCTCCCCCGAGCGGCGTAGACGGCGGCCAGGATGATGACGGCCTGGACCATCTGGGTCCAGGACTGCGGCAGGTTGTGCTTGATGAGCGTGGCCTGGAGCAGCTGGATGAGCAGCGCGCCCATGACCGTGCCGAGCACCCGCACCCGCCCGCCGGTGAGCGGGGTGCCGCCGACCACCACGGCCGTGATGGCGGACAGCTCCATGAGCAGCCCGAGCGAGGTGGGGTCGCTGGCCTGCAGCCGCGAGGTGGCGAGCACGCCGGCGACCGCCGCGAGCAGTCCACTGAGGACGTAGACGGTGACCAGGATGCGGCGAACCGGAAGGCCGGAGAGCTTGGCGGCGGCCCGGTTGCCGCCGACGGCGACCAGCTGCCGCCCGAAGATGGTGCGCTTGACGAGGAACGCCACGACGGCGGTGAGCACCGCCGCGATGATCACCACGAGCGGCAGCCCGGCGACCGAGCGGCTGCCGAGCGTGATCAGCGTGGAGTTGCGAAACTCGGTGAGCTGCGGGACCAGCACGTTGGCGAGGCCGCGGATGCCGACCAGCAGCGCGAGCGTGGCGACGATCGGCTGCACGCCGGCGTAGGCGACCAGCGCTCCCCCGCCCGCGCCGACCGCCGCGCCGGCCACCAGCGCGGCGACGATCGCGACCGGCGCGCCGTACCCGAGGTAGAGCACCACCATCGCCGACGACAGCGCCATCACCGAGCCGACCGAGAGGTCGATCCCCTCGGTGCCGATGACAAGCGCCATGCCCAGCGCGACGATGACGATCGGGGCGACCTGGATGAGCTGGGTGCGGAAGTTGGCGACCTCCAGGAAGTGCGGCGTGAACGCCACGTTGAACAGCAGCAGCGCGAGCACCGAGGCGTAGACGCCGTACCGCTGGAGCCAGGCGAGCGCGCGGGTGCGGCTCCCGAGCGGCTGCGGGAGGGTGGCGGCGGTCTCAGCCATCGGCGGCGCTCCCTTCGGCGATCGCGCTCATGATGGCCTCCTCGGTGACCTGGTCGCCCGCCAGCTCCCCCACGACCACCCCGTCGCGCAGCACCACGACCCGGTCCGAGCCCTCGACCAGCTCCTCCAGGTCGGAGGAGATGAGCAGGACGCCGAGCCCCTCGGCGGCGAGCTCGTCGATCAGCGCCTGCACCTCGGCCTTGGCGCCGACGTCGATGCCCCGGGTGGGCTCGTCGAGCAGCAGCACCTTGGCGCCGGTGGCGAGCGAGCGGGCGAGCAGCACCTTCTGCTGGTTTCCGCCGGACAGCTCGGAGACCAGCTGGTGCGGGCTGGTCGCCTTGATCCGCAGCCGTTTCATCAGCGCCGTGACCACCCGGTCGAGCCGCGCCTCCGAGACGATCCCGGCCCGGGTGAGCTGGGGCATTGCGGCGAGCGCGATGTTGTCCCGGACCGACATCGTCGGCACGATGCCCTCGGCCTTGCGGTCTTCGGGCAGCAGGCTGGCACCGGCCCGGATGGCCGCCGCCGGCGAGCCCTTGCGCACCGCGTGACCGGCGACGACCACCGCGCCACCGTCGAAGGGCAGCGCGCCGGCGATCGCCTTCGCGGTCTCGCTACGCCCGGCGCCGAGGAGCCCGCCGAGGCCGACGACCTCGCCGGGGCGTACCCGGATGGAGACCTCGTGCAGCTGGTGGCGCCGCGACAGCGCGCGGGCCTCGACCACCGGCTGCCCGTTCTTGGCCGTGTGGTCGCCGGAGAACTCGGTCTGGCCGCGCAGCCGCACGTCGGTGGTGTCCCGGCCGAGCATGAGCGCGATCAGCTTGACCCGCTCGAGCTCGTCGAGCGGGCCGGTGTGCGCCACCCGCCCGTCGCGGAGCACGGTGACCCGGTCGCAGATCCGGTAGAGCTCCTCGAGGCGGTGGCTCACGTACACCACCGCGATGCCCTCGGCGCGCAGCCGGGTGATCACGCCGAAGAGGGTGTCCACCTCGCGCGGTTCGAGGGCGGAGGTGGGCTCGTCCATGATGACCACGCGGGCGTCGACGGAGACCGCGCGGGCGAGCGCGACCATCTGCTGGGCGCCCATGCCGAGCGAGCGCAGCGGCCGCCGCACGTCCGCCTTGATGCCGTAGCGGGACATGACCCGCCCGGCGTCGGCGTACATCCGGCCCACGTCGATAACGCCGAGCCGGCCCCGCGGCTCCCGCCCGAGCAGGAGGTTGTGCGCCACGCTCATCTGCGGGACGAGGTTGACCTCCTGGTAGATGGTCGAGATGCCGGCCCGCTGCGCCTCCAGCGGCGTGCCGAACGACACCTGCCCGCCGTGGAGGCGCAGCTCCCCCCGGTCCGGTTGATGCACCCCGGTGAGCACCTTGATGAGCGTGGACTTGCCGGCGCCGTTCTCACCGACCAGCGCGTGCACCTCGCCCGCCGCGAGGGCGAACGACACGCCGTCCAGGGCGAGGACCCCGGGGAACCCTTTTGAGATCCCCCGGGCCTCGAGTACGAAAGCCGAACCGCTGTCCATCAGTACGCGTGCCCCAGGCTCTCCTTGGCGTTCGCCGTCGTGTACTCCCGGTCGCTGATGATCGTGGTGGCCGGGATGGCCTCGCCGGCGACGAACTTCTGGGCCGTCTGGAAGGCGAGCGGCCCGAACCGCGGGTTGGACTCGATCACCGAGTAGAGCCAGCCGTCGACGATCCCCTGCACCGCGGCACGGGTGCCGTCGATCGACACGAGCTTGACCTGCCCGGCCGTCTTGCCGGCGCCCTTGAGCGCGGTGACCGCGCCGAGCGCCATCTCGTCGTTCTCGGCGTAGATCCCGCTGGTGGTGGGGCGGGACTGGATCAGCTGCTCGGTGACCTGCTGGCCCTTCTCCCGGGTGAACTCGCCGGTCTGCTCGAACGTGATCTTGATGTTCGGCGCCTTCTCGGCGATCCGGTCCTTGAAGCCGGCGGTGCGGTCGGTGGTGACGTTGTTGCCCGGCGCGCCGAGCAGGATCGCCACCTCACCGGTGCTGCCCAGCGCCGCGATCATCTGGTCGGCGGCCCGCTTGCCCTGCTCGTAGAAGTCCGAGCCGATGAACGTGAGGTAGTCCGTGCACGGCTTGGCGTTGATCTTGCGGTCGATCGTGATGATCGGGATCTTCTTCTCCGCCGCCTGCTTGAGCACCGGCTCCCAGCCGTCGGAGTTGAGCGGGGCGATGACCAGCAGCTTCGCGCCCTGGGCGATGAGCTGCTGCACGTCCGAGATCTGCTTGGAGAACTGGGACTGCGCGTTGGTGACCCGCAGGTTGGTGACGCCCAGCGCCTTCGCCTCGTCCTTGATGGACTGGGTCTCGGCGATCCGGAACGGGTTGGCCTCCTTCTCCGACTGGGAGAAGCCGACCGTCGCGGTCTTCACGTCGAAGGCCTGGCCGCCGAAGTCCTGCAGTGTGCAGGTGGGGCCGTCGGCCGCGGCGCTCTGCGCCACCTGCTGTCCCTCGGTGCCCGCCGGGGCCGGTGTATCGGAAGTGTCCTCGCTCTTGGCACACGCGCCGGTCGCGAGGAGGGCGGCCATCGCGAGCGCCGCCCAGCCACGTCTTCTGCCCATGGTGATCCTTTCGTGGTGGGGCCCGACGCGCGCCATCGGTTGGACTCAATCAATCACCGGGGGCCGAACAAAGTCAATACCAACCGATCAGATTCGGTCGCGAATCCGATCGGAACCGATCGCGAGCCCCTCGCCGGCCCGTCGCGGGCGCAGGTGCGCCGTCTTTCGAGGCGACCTGAGTACGATCAGATCCGAAGTCATCCGATCACAAGGGGTGGAGCGTGGCGGCGGACGGCTCCCAAGGACAGGTGGAGACGCGGCGGGCGATGTTCGCCGCGGAGCGGCGCCAGCGCATCCTCGAGGTGATGCGGGCCAACGGCGCCGCCTCCTTGCGCGACCTCGCCGAGGCGGTGCAGTCCTCGGAGGTCACGGTCCGCCGCGACCTGCGCGTGCTCGAGGCGGACGGGCTGCTCAACCGGCACCACGGCGGCGCGACGCTGCCCGGTGCGCTCTCCCGCGAGCCCACGTACGCGCAGAAGGCGCACGTCGCCGCCGCGGAGAAGGCGGCGATCGGCGAGCTCGCCGCGTCGCTGGTCGAGGACGGCGACGCGATCGTGATCGGCGCCGGCACCACCACGCAGGTCTTCGCCCAGCACCTGGCCCGGCACACCGAGCTCGCCGTGGTGACCAACTCGCTGCTGGTGGCCCAGGCCCTGGCCGCCGCGCCGCGCATCGAGGTGGTGCTCACCGGCGGCACGCTGCGCGGGTCGATCCACGCCCTCGTCGGCAGCGCGGCCGAGCGGTCGGTGGCCGGGCTGCGGGTGCGGCGCGCGTTCATCTCCGGCAACGGGCTCACCCCCGAGCGCGGCGTCTCCACGCCGAACATGCAGGTCGCCAGCATCGACCGGGCGCTGGCGGCGGCCGCCGAGGAGATCGTCGTCCTCGCCGACCACACCAAGATCGGCCTCGACACGATGGTGCAGACGGTCCCCACGGACGAGATCGACCACCTGGTCACCGACGACGCCGCACCCCGCGAGGTGCTCGACGAGCTGACCAACCGGGCGGTCCGCCTGCACGTGGCCCGGATGTAAAGGGCTCTTTACGATTCCGGCTCCGTACGGAATCATCTGCGTCAGTCTTCTGCGAGGGCGCCGCCGCCCGCAGACCCCACAAAGCGAAGGAGCGAAGCGACCGGGGTCTACAGGGCGGCATCCCAGGCGCCCGAGCCGCCCTCGCGGAGCGAGGGCCGGTATTACAGAGGGGGCACCCGTGGTGGACGCGATTCTCGCCATGGCGGGTGTGGTCCGGGACTTCCCCGGCACCCGCGCGCTGGATCACGTCTCGTTCACCCTCGGCCGCGGCGAGGTGCACGCGGTCGTCGGCGAGAACGGGGCCGGCAAGTCCACATTGGTCAAGGTGCTGGCCGGCATCCACCAGCCCGACGCCGGCCTCCTGCGCGTGGAGGGCGAGCGGGTCCGCTTCGCCTCGCCCCGCGACGCCGAGCGGGCCGGGATCAGCGCCCTGCACCAGGACGCCAACCTCGTGCCGCAGATGAGCGTCGCCCGCAACCTCTTCCTCGGCCGGGAGCCGCGGCGCCGCCACGGCCTCATCAACGTGGCCCGGATGCACGCCCTCGCCGCCGAGATCGTCGCCGGGCTCGGCCTGCGCGTCGACGTTCGCCGGCCACTGAGCGCGTACGAGCCCGGCGTGCGGCAGATGGTCGCGGTGGGGCGGGCGCTCTCCGCCGGCACCCCCGTGGTGGTCCTGGACGAGCCCACCGCCGGGCTGGAGGCGGCGGAGGCCGACCGGCTCTTCGCCGCGATCGCGGATCTACGGGCCGAAGGCCGCTCCGTTGTCTACGTGACCCACAAACTGTCCGAAGTGGAGGCCGTCTGCGACCGGGTGACCGTGCTGCGCGACGGGCGCATCGTCCACACCGGACCGGTCGCCGGGCTCGACCGGCTGCGGCTCGTCTCGCTGATGCTCGGCCGCCGTGTCACCCCCGGGCCGACCGCGGTGCTCGGCGCCGGCGCGGACGAGCCGGCCGACGAGCCGATCCTGCGGGCCACCGGCCTCACCCGCCGGCACGTGCTGACCGACGTCTCCATCAACCTGCGCCCCGGCGAGGTGGTCGGCCTCAGCGGGCTGCTCGGCGCCGGCCGCACCGAGACCGCACGGGCGATCGCCGGCGCGCTGCCGCTCGACTCCGGGCAGGTCACCGTCTCCGGCGCCAGCCTGCGCAAGCGTTCGATCGCCGGCGCGATCCGGGCTGGGGTGGGGCTGCTGCCGGACAACCGCAAGGCCGAGGGGATCGTCGGCACGCTGTCGGTCCGCGACAACATCGCGCTCGCCGCCCTCCCCCGCCTCGCCCGCGCCGGCATCGTGTCCGAGGCGCGACTCGACAAGGTGGTCGGCGCGCTGATGAGCCGCCTGCGCATCAAGGCGACCAGCCCGCACCAGCCGGCGGCCGAGCTGTCCGGCGGCACCCAGCAGAAGGTGCTGCTGGCCCGGTGGCTGGCCACCCATCCACGGGTACTCATGCTGGACGAGCCGACCCGCGGCATCGACGTGGGCAGCAAGGCCGAGGTGCAGTCGCTGATCGACGACCTGGCGGTGGACGGCCTCGCGGTCATGCTCATCTCCTCCGACCTCGACGAGATCGTGAGCACCTGCGACCGCGTGGTGGTGCTCCGCGACGGCGCGATCGTCAGCCAGCTCACCGGCCCCGACATCACCGAGAAGAACATCATGTCGCTGCTGGCCGGCTAGGCGTCGCGACCTGCCGGGACGCGGCCCGGAGGCGCGTAGGCTGAGATCCCCCACGGACGGGAGCGCCACCCCATGCCTTACCTCAGCGACATCAACCTGCGCGCGATCCTGGTCGTGCTCGTCGCCCGGTCGGGCGGCTCGGTCGAGATCAGCAACGAGGAGCTCTACGACGCGATGATGCCGGACAGCGGTGCCAGCGAGCGCTTCAGGGTCACCGACACCGCCGGCGGAGTGCGGGTCTCCATCCACGGGTCGCGGCAGGAGCAGGCCGGGTCCAACTGAGGCCGGGGCGTACCAGCGGCTGGCCCGGCTCCAGATCCAGCACGCGGCACTAGGGTGTCTGCGGGATGGAAGAGACGACCGGGATCCAGCTGACCGACGTGTTCGTGGAGATGGCCGACACGCTCGTCGCCGACTTCGACGTGATCGATTTCCTGCACGTGCTCACCGAGCGGTGCGTGCACCTGCTCCAGGTCGCGGCGGCCGGCCTGCTGCTCGCGGACCAGCGGGACCGGCTACGGGTCGTGGCGGCCTCGTCCGAGCGCACCCGCCTGCTGGAGCTGTTCGCGCTGCAGACCGACCAGGGGCCGGGCCTCGAGTGCTTCCGCACCGGCCAGCCCGTCTCCGTCCCCGACCTGCCGGCCACCGGCCGCTGGCCGCGGTTCGCCGCCGCGGCGGCGGAGGTCGGCTTCGCCGCCGTGCACGCGTTGCCGATGCGGCTGCGTGCCGAGGTCATCGGGGCGCTGAGCCTCTTCGACACGCACGCCGGGGCGCTCGACGCGGGAAGGCTGCGGATCGGCCAGGCCCTGGCCGACGTCTCCACGATCGGCCTGCTGCAGCAGCGCGCCATCCGCCGCGGCGAGGTCCTGGCCGAGCAGCTGCAGGCGGCGCTCGACAGCCGGATCACGATCGAGCAGGCGAAGGGCGTGCTCGCCGAGCGCATGCGGCTCGACATCGGCGAGGCTTTCGCGGTGCTGCGCGACCACGCCCGCCGGCACAACCGGCGGCTGTCCGATGTGGCGCGAGCGGTCATCGACGGGAGGGTGCGGATCCCGCCGCGCCCCGACGGCTGATCCGCCTATCTGGACCTGCCGCCATCCAGGCGGGCGCCGACCCGGCTCCCCGCCGACAAGGCGGCCGCTCGTCCTACCTGGCCCGGCCGCCGGACCGGCGGCCACCGACCCGGCTCCCCGCGGAGAAGGCGGCCGCGCTGGACGCCTGCGGTGCGGCGTTTCGGCCACCCCCGCGTGGGGTGCCGGACGCCGGCGCACGGCCCTGGCGGCGGGCGTTGCCCGCGGCGGGAGCGTCCCCTCGCCGGGCCCCGCCACCGCGCCGGGGCTGCCGCGCCGGCTCGGCCCGACCCGGCGCGGGCGGGTCGACGAGCGTGCGCGGGCCGGGGGCGATCTGGTCGAGGAGCGGATCCCCGGGCCGTAGCCGCGTGGTGGTCGGTGCGATGCCGGCCTGGCGAGCCAGCTGGCGGACGCCGTCGACCTGGTCGTCGGTCATCAGCGTGACGACCGTGCCGGTCGCCCCGGCCCGGGCGGTCCGGCCCGAGCGGTGCAGGTACGCCTTGTACTCGGCGGGCGGGTCGGCGTGCACGACGAGCGCGACGTCGTCGACGTGGATGCCCCGGGCCGCGATGTCGGTCGCGACCAGCGTCGTGGCGCTGCCCGCGGCGAAGGCGGTCAGGTTGCGGCTACGCGCGCCCTGCGCCAGGTTGCCGTGCAGCTCGATCGCGGGCACCCCGGCCTCGACGAGCTGGCGGGTGAGCGTCTTCGCCCGCCGCTTGGTGCGGGCGAAGACCAGGGTCCGGCCCGGCGCGGCGGCCAGGTCGACCAGCACGGCGAGCCGGTCACGGTGCGCGATGTGCAGCATGTGGTGCGGCACGGCCACCGGCGCCGGCGCGGAGTCGACGCTGTGCGTCACCGGGTCGGTGAGGTATCGCCGGACCAGGACGTCGACGCCGGCGTCGAGGGTCGCCGAGAAGAGCAGCCGCTGGCCCCGCTTCGGGGTGCGGTCGAGCAGTCGCCGCACGGCCGGCAGGAAACCGAGGTCGGCCATGTGGTCGGCCTCGTCCAGCACGGTGACCTCGATCGCGTCGAGGTTGGCGTGCCCGCTCTCGACGTGATCTTCGAGGCGGCCAGGGCAGGCGATGAGCACGTCCACGCCCGAGCGCAGGCCGGCGATCTGCGGGCCCGCGCCCACCCCGCCGAACACGGTCAGGGTGCGCAGCGACACGGCCGCCGCCAGCGGCGCGATCGACGCCTCGATCTGCGCGGCGAGCTCCCGGGTCGGCGCGAGGATCAGGGCCCGCGGCCGGCCGCGGCGGCGGGGCGTAGGACGCGCCGCCAGCCGGGCGAGCAGGGGCAGCGCGAACGCGTAGGTCTTGCCCGAACCGGTGCGCCCGCGGCCGAGGACGTCACGCCCGGCGAGCGCGTCGGGCAGCGTCGCGGCCTGGATCGGGAACGGCGTGGTGACGCCACCCTCGGCCAGCGCTTCGATGAGCGGGGCGGGCACGCCGAGCTGCTCGAACGTGCCCGATGGTGCGGTGGATCGAGGGCGGCGTACCGCCATGAAGTCTCCGAACGTGGAAGGGTGAGCTGCCCGGCGGCGGCCGGCGGCCGTGCGCGCTGGTGGCCGGGGTCGAACGCGGCCGGGGCAGATCGGTGGAACGAGTACGGCTCAGCTTACCCGAGCGGCTCCGGCCGCAGGTCCGGTCGCGGGCGCCCCACGTCATCGAGGTGACGCAGCGCCTGCGCGTAGGAGTCGAAGAGGCCGGTCTCGAGGTACGGCAGGCCGTTCTCCTCGCAATGGGCACGGACCAACGGCTGGGCGTGTCGCAGCGCCGGCCGGGGCATGTGGGGAAACAGGTGGTGCTCGATCTGGTAGTTGAGCCCGCCGAGCATGAAGTCGAGCGCCCACCCGCCGCGGACGTTGCGCGAGGTCAGCACCTGGCGGCGCAGGAAGTCGCTGTCGTCGTCGCGGGCCAGGATGGGCATGCCCTTGTGGTTGGGGGCGAAGACCGAGCCGAGGTACAGGCCGAGCAGGCCCTGGTGCACCACGAAGAAGACCAGCGCCTGCACCGGGGACAGCACCAGCACCAGGGCGGCGAGGTAGCCCACGATGTGCGTGCCGAACAGCACCGCCTCAGGCACCCGGGCGCGGAATCCGGGACGCGTCAGCGCCTTGACGCCAGTCACCCGCAGGTCGATGGCGAGCAGCAGGAGCATCGGGAAGAACAGCCAACCCTGGTGGCGGACGACGAGCCGGCCGAACCAGGTCTTGCGGTTGGCCACCTGGCCGTCCGTGTACGCCAGGTTGTTGCCGCCGATGTCGGGGTCCAGCCCCTCCTGGTTGGGGTGCGTGTGGTGCCGGTGGTGCTTGTCCACCCACCAGCCGAAGACCAACCCGATCGCGAGATTGCCCGCCACCAGCCCGACGAGCTGGTTGGCGCGGCGGGTCCGGAAGATCTGCCGGTGCCCCGCGTCGTGCGTGATGAACCCGGTCTGGGCGAAGACGAACGCCAGGAACGCCGCCGTGACCAGCTGCCACCAGGACTCGCCCAGCAACACGAAGGTCACCCACCCGGCGACCATCGCCACGAGCGTCGCGATCATCTTGACGCCGTAGTAGCCGAGGCGGCGCTCCAGCAGGCCGGCATCGCGTACGCGGCTCATCAGGGCGGCGTAGTCACTGCCACGTTTGCGCGTATCAGGACGCGACAGGGTGGCGGCGGGTGCGGTCGTGCTCACGGGGTCCTCCCGGCGGTCGGCGCTTGGGCACGTCGCCGGGGTCCGGAGCAGACGCTGCGCCTAGATTACCCGCGACCGCCGCGGATCTCGACTTGGCATCGCCCTGGCGCATTCTCCGGTTGAGGTTCATCGTTGGCATCATGGCGACCACGAGCAGGACAGACGGCGACATCCAGGCTCGCGTCTCGGACCTGTTGCGGGAGACGATCGGCGACACCGCGATGGTGGGCGTGTCGGTGCGCGGCGGGATGGTGACGCTGTCCGGCGTGATCGCCAGCCTGGCCGACCGGCTGTCCGCCCGGCAGGCGGCGATGCGTGCCCCGGGCGTGCGGGGCGTCGCCGACGACATGGTGGTGCGCGACCCCGGCGTGCCCGGTGACGCGGACAAGGAGCTCGCGGCGCTGGCCAACCGGATGCTGGCGTCGGCGGCCGACGTGCCGGCCGGCGCCGTCACGGCCGGCGTGCGGGGCCATGTGCTCACGCTCTCCGGCACCGTGCTCGTGCCCGGCCAGCGGGACGCCGCCCTGCGCACGGTGCGGGACATCGAGGGCGTCGTCGGGATCAGCAACGCCATCCGGGTGGCCGGACCCGACCGGGGGTAAACTCGGCCCCCCAGCGGGCAGGAGCCGATTCTTTGACGAACCACCCATACCATGTGCTGCTCGTGGACGACGACGATGCCGACATCGCCTTGATCAGCCAGTCGTTCAACGAGCACCGGGCGCCGGTGCGCCTGCACGTCACCAACGACGGCGTCCAGGCGCTGGCCTTCCTGCGCCGCGAGGAGGAGTACGCCGGCGCGCCCCGGCCGGACCTCATCCTGCTCGACCTCAACATGCCCCGGATGGACGGCCGCGAGGTGCTCGCCGAGGTCAAGGCCGACCGGGAGCTCTCGACGATCCCGGTGGTCATGTTCACCACGTCGGACCAGCCCAGTGACATCGCGGCGAGCTACGAGGGGCACGCCAACGCGTACGTCACGAAGCCGATCGATCTCGTCGACCTCGACGCGGCGATCGCCAAGATCTACGACTTCTACGGCGAGCTGGCCGCCCGCCCTCAGCTCGACTGAGCGGCGAGCTGCGGATACAGGGCGGTCACACCGGCGGCCAGGCCGTCGCGCACGGTGCGGCTCACCTCGTCGGCGAGGACCTCGTGGTGGCCCGCCTCGACGCCGTCCAGCGCCTGCCGCACCACTTCGGCGGGGCTCGACTTCGGGGCGTCGACGGCGGCGGCCATGTCGGTGTCGATGTAGCCGATGTGCAGGCCGGTCACGCCGACGCCGCGCGGTGCCAGGTCCAGGCGCAGTGAGTTGGTCATGGACCACAGGGCCGCCTTGGTCGCGCTGTACGAGCCGCTGATCGCCAGCCAGGAAAGCACGGAGTGGACGTTGAGCACGTGCCCACCGCCGTTGCCGACCAGGGCCGGCGCGAAGGCGCGGGTGACCAGCAGCGGGCCGTAGAAGTTGACCTCGAACTCGCGGCGCACGTCGTCGACTGGCGAGGTCAGGAAGTTGGCGGCGATCAGCGCGCCGGCGTTGTTGACCAGCAGCGTCACGTCGCCAGCCGCCGCGGCGGCCGCGGTCACGGAGTCGGGATCGGTGACGTCCAGGGCGAGCGGGACGGCCCCGGGCGTGGTGACCGTGCGGGGGTCGCGGGCGCCGGCGTAGACCTTCGCGGCGCCCCGGGCCAGGGCCTCCTCCACGAACGCCTTGCCGAGGCCGCGGTTGCCCCCGGTGACCAGCACGACCGAGTTCTTGATCTTCATGACACACTCCCTACGGTTGGAAACCGATCGGTTTCCCGCTGACCGTAAACCGATCGGTTTCCAACCGCAAGGGATCGCGCTAGGCTCCTGGCGTGACCGTTCCCACCACCCGCGACCGGCTGCTCCGGACCGCCGCCGACCTCTTCTACCGCGAGGGCGTCGCCACCGTCGGAGTGGAGCGGCTCTGCCAGACGGCGGGCGTGTCGAAGCGCTCGATGTACCTGCTCTTCGCCACCAAGGAGGACCTCGTCGCGGAGACCCTGCGGGAGCACGGGCCGGAGATCGTCGCCGGCTACTTCCCCACCGCGGACGCCGACCTGAGCCCCCGGGAGCGGATCCGGTACGTGTTCGAGCGCCTCGACGAGCAGAGCGGCACGCCCGACTTCCACGGCTGCCCGTTCGTCAACACGGCGGTGGAGACCCGCGACCCCGACCATCCGGCGACGGTGGTCGCCCGCGGCTTCAAGGACCAGCTGGCCGCCTACTTCGCGGCCCAGGCGGCGGGCCTGGGCGTCGCCGACCCCGAGGCGCTGGCGGTGCAGCTCACGATGGTCTTCGACGGCGCCGCCGTGCGCGCCGTCATGCGCGGCGAGAGTCTGGACGGCGCCGCGGCCCGCACGGCGGACGCCCTGCTGGCCGCCGCGTAGCGGTCGCGCCGGTGCCGTCCCGCAGGTAGCGGCCGCTACAGAAATGGCTCCGCTAACGTCGCCCGCGTACCGGCCGGCCGGGCATGGCGTCGAGCACGAGCCGGTAGTCGCGGACCACGAACTCGCCGTTGACGAGGACGTGCGCGATCCCGGCGGACGGCCGGACTTCCGTGTAGGTGGCCCGGTCCGCGATCGTGGCCGGGTCGAAGAGCACGAGGTCGGCGTCGGCACCGGGCCGGACGCGGCCCTTGTCGCGCATGGCCGGGGCGGCGGCTTCGAGCATCAGCGCGGGCAGCAGCGAGCAGCGCCGCACTGCCTCCATCATGGACAGTGCACCCAGCTCGCGGACCAGCCAGCGAAACGTGCGGGCGTACCCGCCGGCGCTGCGCGGGTGCACGCGGGCGGTCGGTGGCACCGGCCAGACGTCGCCGGCGAGCCGCACGCCACCGTCCACTATGGGCATGGTGTCGGTGGCGATGACCGTGTCGGTCAGCAGCAGCGAGCGCAGCAGCAGGTCGCGTTCGACCGGGTTGGCCTCGTCGAGAAAGTCGAGGATGACCAGCCCGCCGGGGTCGTCGGAGCGCAGCTGGCGGAGCCGGGCCGCGTCGGCGACCCGCTCCCCCGTCGCCAGGTACGTGACCGTCGTGGTCGGGCGGCCCCGCTCCGCGAGCGCCTCCGGCGACAGGAACGGCGCGCCGATGTTCGTGGACGCCGCGCCGTACGGGTACGCCTCGGTGGTGACCCGCGCGCCACCGGCCCTCGCCTCGGTGATGGCCGCGCAGATCTCCTCGCTGTCGCCCTCGGAGGAGCTGTTCAGGTGGCAGATGTGCAGGTGTGCCCCGGTCCGCTCGGCGGCGGCGAGCACCTCGGTGACGCCGTCGAGGCCCGCGTGCCGCATGTGGGTCCAGCACGGCACGCCCAGGGACGCGGCCAGCGAGGCGAGCGCCAGGTACTCGGACCGGTCGGTGTCCGGGGCGTACCCCAGCAGGACGCCGAGCCCGAGCGCCCCGTCGGCGACCTCCCGCCCCAGCAGGTCCAGCAGCCGGGCCACGCCGTCGGGTGCGGCCGGCCGGTGCCAGTTGGGCTGGTGCACGTTGGCCAGCCCGACGTCCAGCGCGTCGCCGTCCACCGGCACCCCGTCGAACAGGTGCATCCGGCCGACCTGCCAGCCCGCCGAGTACCCGAAGTTGATCGGGCGGCCCTCGTCGAGAGCCCGCTGGTAGCGCGTGGCCACGGGCAGCCCGCCGGCCTCCAGCTCCAGCGCGGTCGTCACGCCGTCGAGGGCCTGCAGCCGCATGCCGACCTGGTCCTGCGCGTGGCTGTGCAGGTCGACGAAGCCGGGCGCCAGCACGAGCCCGGTGACGTCCAGGACGGTGGTGGCCGGCGGCGGCGTCTCGGTCACGCTGGCGATGGTGCCGCCGCGCACGCCGACCGCGCGCACCGCGTCGAGGCCGGATTCGGGATCGACGACCCGGGCGCCGACGAGTGCAAGATCCACGGTTGTACCCTAGCCGGCGCGACCGCCGATCGTGAATGTCCCGCGCTACGGACGAAACCAGGCCCGCTCGCCATCGGTGAGCGCCCACTCGACGCACCGCGCCTGCCGCGCGTCCAGCTCCGGACCCTCGCCCGGCACGAACCACGCCACCTCGACCGACTCGTCGTCGTTGACCCGGGCCTGCCCGCCGACCGCACGGCACCGGAACGCCAGGTCCAGCCACCACACCTGGTCGCCGTTGGGCAACACCTCGAGGTCCAGCGCCTCCACGCCCAGCAGCCGCTCCACCACCACCTCGATCGCGGTCTCCTCCAGCACCTCGCGGGCCGCGCCGGCCGCCGGCTGCTCGCCCGGATCCAGGCAGCCGGTCACCAGGGCCCACCGGCCGTCGTCCGCGCGCCGCACGTGCAGGACCCGCCCGCCCTCGTCGAACACCACCGCCGTCACGGCCGGCAGCGTCAGCGGCGCGTGGCCGACACGGGAACGCAACTCGACGATGAACTCCGGAATAGCCACGCCCCCGACCCTAGGCGCTCGACCGCTGTCGCAGATTTTCATGGTTCTGTAAAAGAATTGCGGTGTGCTGCTCGATTTCCTACGCTGCGGGGCGTGACTAACGATCTTCTGGTGGAGGCGCGCGGCCTCGTCAAGCGCTACCCGCCACGCGAGCGGCGCGGTTCGCCATTCGTCGCGGTCGACGGGATCGACTTCGCGCTGCGGCGGGGTGAGGCGTTCGGGTTTCTCGGGCCCAACGGCGCCGGCAAGTCGTCCACCATGCGGATGATCGCCTGCGTCTCCCCGCCCACCGGCGGCACGCTGCGGGTGCTCGGCATGGACCCGGCCACCGACGGGCGGCGGATCCGGGCGCGGCTGGGGGTGGTGCCGCAGGACGACGCGCTCGACCGGGAGCTCTCCGTCCGGGAGAACCTGCTCATCTACGGCCGCTACTTCGGGCTGTCCAAGGCGGTCATCGCCGAGCGGAGCGCGCGGCTGCTGGAGTTCGCGCGGCTGGAGGAGCGCGGGGCCGAACGCGTCGAGGCGCTCTCCGGCGGGATGCGGCGCCGGCTCACGATCGCCCGTTCGCTCATCAACGAGCCGGAGATCCTGCTGCTCGACGAGCCGACCACCGGCCTCGACCCGCAGGCCCGGCACGTGCTGTGGGACCGGCTCTTCCGGCTCAAGCAGCAGGGGGTGAGCCTCGTGCTGACCACGCACTACATGGACGAGGCCGAGCAGCTCTGCGACCGCCTCGTCGTGCTCGACAAGGGAAAGATCGTCGCGGAGGGTTCGCCGGCCGAGCTGATAGCCCGGCACTCCACGCGCGAGGTGCTGGAGCTCCGCTTCCCGGTCGGCGAGCAGGCCACCGCCGTGGCGAAGCTGCGCGCGGCGCACCACATGGACCGGACGGAGGAGCTGCCCGACCGCCTGCTCTGGTACACCGCCGAAGGGGACGCGGCGCTCGCGGCGGTTCACGAGCTGGGTCTGAGACCGGCGACGGCGCTGGTGCGGCGGGCGAGCCTGGAGGACGTCTTCCTCGCCCTCACCGGCCGGACGCTGGTCGACTGATGAGCGCGACCATGGCGGTGCGCGCCTACCGGTACTGGCTGCTGCGCTACCGCCGCACCTGGCGCGGCACGGTCGTGATCAGCGTGGCCAACCCCCTGCTCTTCCTCGTCGCGATCGGCGCGGGGCTGGGCCAGGTCGTCGCGCCCGACGCGGCGGCGCTCGGCGGGGTGAGCTACCTGGCCTTCTTCGCGCCCGGCATCCTCGCCGCCGCCGCGATGCAGAACGGCCTCGTCGAGTCGGCCTTCCCGGTCAGCTGGGGCCGCCGTCCCGGCGGCAGCTACGCGGTCGCCGCGGCCACCCCGCTGGAGCCGTCCGACCTGCTGCACGGGCACGCGCTCTTCATGGCGGTACGGGTGACGATGAGCGCGGCCGCCTTCCTCGCCGTGCTGGTGGCGCTCGGCGCGGCACGGTCCACGATGGTGCTTCTCGCACTGCCGGCGGCGACGCTGACCGCGATGGCGTTCGCGCTGCCGGCCGCCGCGTGGGCGGTCACACTCTCCGATGTGGAGCCGGGTGGGGCGGATCTACAAGTGGGTGGTCATGCCGTTGTACCTCTTCTCGGGCACCTTCTTCGCCGTCGCCCAGCTGCCCGAGGCGCTCCGCCCGATCGTATACGTCACTCCACTGTGGCACGGCGTCGACCTGTGCCGTTCGCTGAGTCTCGGCACAGCCACATGGGGCGGTTCGCTCGGCCACGTGGCGTACCTGACCGCGATGGGCACCGCCGGCTACCTGCTCGCCCGCCGCACCTACCGCCGCCACCTGCACGCGTGAGGGAGCAGCCGTGTCGTCCGCGCACCTGATCGTCGTCCGCCACCTGTGGGTGCTGCGCCGCGGCCGCCCGTGGGGACTGCTCGTGGAGGGCATCTTCGAGCCGTTCCTCTACCTGCTCTCCATCGGCGTCGGCGTCGGCCAGCTCGTGGTGGCGGGGCCGGAGCTGACGCGGTACGCCGCCTTCGTCGCGCCCGGGCTGCTCGCCACCTCGGCGATGAACAGCGCGGTCAACGAGACCACCAACTCGTTCTGGTGGCGGGTGCGGTTCGAGAAGCTGTACGACGCGATCGTCACCACGCCCATGCGGGTCAGCGACATCGCGGCCGGCGAGATCGCCGCTTCGACGCTCCGAAGTGGACTCTCCTCCACCTGCTTCCTGCTCGTCATCACCGCGCTGGGCATGGTCCGCTCGTGGTGGGCACTGCTCGCGGTGCCGGCGGCGGTGCTTGTCGCGTTCGCCTTCTCCGCGGCCGGGCTGGCCGTGGCCACGCTGATGCGCGACGTTCACCACCAGCAGTACCTGCAGCTGTGCATGCTGCCGATGTTCCTGTTCGCGACCACGTTCTTCCCGCTGTCGGTCTACCCGGCGCCGCTCCAGCCCGTGGTCGCGGCGCTGCCGCTGTACCAGAGCATCGAACTGGTCCGCGGCCTCACCACCGGCACGCCCGACTCCGGCACCCTCGCGGCGGTGGCCTACCTGGTCGCCATGGGCGCGCTCGGCTGGTGGCTCGCCCACCGCAGGCTGGGCCGCATGCTCCTCACCTAGAGGATCAGGCCAAAGCTTTGGCCTACCGCGACTCTGTCCGTCGTGGTCCCGACCGTCGCTCCCGCGGCCTCACCCTGCTTCGCTGGTCGCGCTTACCCCGGATGGGGACCGCCATGATCGTTCGCCCGAAACGGGCGTGACACGCCGCTTCCAACACCATTTCCGGGCGAACGATCACGCTGCGAGCCAAACGCGGCGCAGTCGACAGGCCGCCGCGAGGCCATCGGAAATGACACAGGACGGGTGGGAGTGCACGACGCGCGCAGCCGATGAGGGCGAGCAAGGCGGTGGACGCACAGGCGATGCGCCTGGGGCATAGCGCTCCGGACCATCAGGAGAGGGATCGAAACAGGGGGCCCGGTGCGGCCCAGAACGGCGGCGGTCCGTGACGCAGCGTTGGCGCGGATGGTGAGCATCGCGATCGCCGCAAGAATGATCCCGGCTACGTCAGGAGATCGTGGTACGCAACCGCCCCTATGAGGGCAGTCCCGTACCACGATCTTTTACGGCGGCACTCACGGGGGTGCGGCGGCTGGACATACCGGCAGAAAACGTCCGCTACCCAGAGCGACGAAGCCCCGACGCGAGCCGCGTGCACACATGCTCCACCCGCTTAGTGCCATCCTGATGGTCCGGAGCGCTCCCGCCGGAGGCAAGGGGTAACCGCAACCACGACATCGCGGCAGCCCAGAAAATCTCGTGGAGGTCGCCTTACCAGAGAACGGAGGCTCAACCGAGGCCGCCGTCAGCGGGTGCCCGTGGCCAGAAACATAGGGATGGCGAACAGCAAGCGGTCATCCCGGGCGCGCCGGGTCTGCTCGCGGACCCAGGCGTCCGCCTCGTCGCCGGTGACAGCGCCGGCCTGGCGCGCGGCGTCGGCGTGCCCGGCGACGATGGGCAGCATGCTGGCGCCGGTGAGTACCGCGGTGTGGACCTCGAGGTCGACGTCGTGGAAGCCCGCGTCGAGGAGCAGGGCGCGGTAGGCGCGGGCGATGCGCGGGTGCGGGACGGTGTCGGCGCGGGCGTGCACGACGCGGCGGGTCACGTCCGGCTGGTCGGAGTCGATGACCATCGTGTCCCAGTCCTGGCCGAGCAACGCGATCCGCCCACCCGGCACGAGGACGCGGCGGGCCTCGGCCAGGGCCGCCGGCGGGTCGGTCAGGACGTGGTACACCTTGTCCGCGCGGTATCCGTGTGCCTGCCCGTCGCCGAGCGGCAGCGCGGTGGCGTCGGCGGCGCGCACGTCGATGTCCGGAAACCGGCCGCGGGCGGCGGCCAGCATGGTGGGGTCGAGGTCCACACCGATGGCGTGGGCCGCGTGCTCGGCCAGCTCGGCGACGGCGCGCCCGGTGCCGCAGCCGACGTCGACCACCCTCGCGTCCGGGGGCAGCCGCAGGAGCTCGTAGCTACGTGCGCGCAGCAGCACGGCGGCGGGCAGGGTTTCCGCGGCGTCGAGCACCCGGATCAGCGTGTCGATGTCGGTGTGGGCGGTATGCGTATCGGTCACGAGCACGAGTCTGCGACTTCAGGTCGACCTGAAGTCAACCGAGCTGCTATCAAGGTGGGCATGAGCTCCGGAGAGCTGGTGGAGTACACGATCGGAGACCTGGCGGCCCGTTTCGGGCTGGCCACGCACGTGCTGCGGCACTGGGAGGACGCGGGTCTGCTCTCCCCGGTGCGGCGGGCGGCGGGGCGGCGGATGTACGGGCCGGCGCACGTCACCCGGGTGGCGGAGATCATGCTGGGGAAGGACGCCGGGTTCAGCCTGGAGCAGTTGCGGGAGCTCTTCGCCGCACCGGATCGGGACCGGCGGCGGGAGGTGCTGCGTGCCCAGTTGGCACAGGTGCGCCAGCGCATCGCCCGGTTGACGCTGTCGCAGACGCTGCTCGAGCATGGGTTGCGGTGCCGGCACCCGGACTACCAGTCGTGCCCGCGCTTCCGGGAGATGGTGCTCGCCCGGCTGGATGGCGTGGAGCTGGCGGAGGCCCTCGACCACGACTGACCGAGCGCGCCGTTCACGGAGAAGCCGCGGGGAACGCGACCTCGATGTCGAGGCCGCCCTCCGGGCGGGCCCTGGCGCTGAGGGCGGCGCCGTGAGCGCCGGCGATGGCTCGGACGATGGCCAGGCCGAGACCGTGGCCGTCGGGCCGGGTGCGGTCGCGGCCCAGCCGCTGGAACGGCTGGAACAGGCGCTCGACCTCCTCCGGCGGGACGACCGGGCCGGTGTTCCACACCCGGACCAGGCCGCCCGAGCCGGTCGCCGCCGTGCTCACCTCGACCCGGCCGCCGGGCGTGTTGTGGCGGACGGCGTTGTCGACGAGGTTGGTGACCAGGCTCTCCACCAGGCTGGGGTCGCCCGCCGCCGGCGCCGGGGCGAGCGCGCCCTCGACACGCACGCCGCGCCGGTCGGCCTCGTCGCGGCGGGCCGCCACCGCGTCGCGGGCCACCGCCGCGAGGTCGAACGCCTCCCGCCGCTCCACGCCCTGCTCCCCGCTGGCGAGCGTCAGCAGCGCGTTGATCAGCCGCTCCTGCGTGGCGCCGAGCGCGACCACCTCCTGGCAGGCGGCGCGGAGCGTACCCGTGGTGGCGCGCGGGTCGGCGAGCGCGACCTGCAGCAGCGTCCGCTCGGCGGTGAGCGGGGTGCGCAGCTCGTGGGCGGCGTTGGCGACGAACCGCCGCTGCGAGTCGAACGCCGCCTCCAGCCGCGCGAACAGGTCGTCCAGCGTCCGGGCCAGCTCGGCGAACTCGCCACGCCCCGTATCGCCGAGCCGCCGGTGCAGGTTGGTGGCGGAGATGTCCCGGGCGGTCGCGACGATCGCGCGCAGCGGCCGCAGCAGGCGGCCGGCGACCAGCCAGCCGAGCACGACCGCGACCACCGCCAGCGCGAGGAGCACCACCCCGAACAGGGCGACGTCCGGCCCCTCCGACACGCTCGACTCCGCCGGCGCCGTGGTCCCGGCCGGCCGGGAGTCGCTCACCTGGGCGAACGGGATGCTCAGCAGCAGGCCGCCGGAGACGAGGAACGGCACCGCGTACAGGAGCGTGAGCTGCGTACGCAGCGAGCCGCGGCGCATCAGGCGGCACCGATCCGGTATCCGGCCTCGCGCACGGTGTGCACGACCGGCGGCTCGCCGAGCTTGGCGCGCAGGCGGCGCACGGTCGTCTTCACCGCGGTGGTGAACGGGTCGGCGGCCTCGTCCCACACCCGCTCCAGCAGCTCCTCCGCGGAGACCACCCGCCCGCCGGCCGCCATCAGGCACTCCAGCACGCCGAACTCCTTCGGGCTCAGGTCGAGCCGCCGCCCGCCGCGCGAGGCGACCCGCGTGTTCGAGTCGAGGGTGAGGTCGCCGCTCTCCAGCACTGGCGGCAGCGCGGTGGTCGGCCGCCGCCCGAGCGCCCGGATCCGCGCCACGAGCTCGGCGAAGTCGAACGGCTTGGGCAGGTAGTCGTCGGCGCCGAGGCCGAGCCCCTCGACCCGATGCTTGACGGTGCCGGCGGCGGTGAGCATCAGCACCCGGCTGGCGGAGTGCGCGGCCACGATCCGCCGGCACACCTCGTCGCCGTGGGTGCCCGGGATGTCGCGGTCGAGCACCACCACGTCGTACCGGGTGACGGCCAGGTGCTCCAGCGCGCGGTCGCCGTCGAGCACCACGTCGACGGCCATACCCTCGCGGCGCAGCCCGGTGCCGATCGTCCGGGCCAGGATTTCGAAGTCTTCCACCACGAGTACGCGCATGTGCCCACGATGCCAGGCGAAAAGTGTCAACGGAGTGTCGTTCCGCGGCACCGTGCTGACACCGGCCGGCGCGTAGAAATCCTGGCCATGAGCGAGCGAAGTGAGCGAATCAGAAGCACAGTCTGCTTGAAAGCCTCATGCCCGCCCGCAGCGAAGCGAGGACGGGTATGAGCGCCGCGACTATCGAGGTGCGGGGGCTGCGCAAGCGGTACGGGTCGCACCTCGCCCTGGACGGGATGACGTTCACGGTGCGGCCGGGGCAGGTGACCGGCTTCGTCGGCCCGAACGGCGCCGGCAAGTCCACGACCATGCGGGTGATCCTCGGCCTGGACCGGCCGGACGAAGGTGCCGCGCTGGTCGGCGGCCGGCCGTACCAGAGCCTGCCGCGACCGATGCGGGTGGTCGGCTCGCTGCTGGACGCGGGCGCGCTCCAGCCCAGCCGCACCGCCCGCAACCACCTGCTGTGGCTGGCCCACTCGCAGGGGCTGCCGGCGACCCGGGTGGACGAGGTGATCGAGGTCGTCGGGCTGGGCTCGGTGGCGCGGCGGCGGGCGGGTGCCTTCTCGCTCGGCATGCGCCAGCGCCTCGGCATCGCCGCCGCGCTGCTCGGCGACCCGGCCGCCATCATGCTCGACGAGCCGTTCAACGGCATGGACCCGGAGGGCATCATCTGGACCCGCGGCTTCCTGCGGGCGCTGGCCACCGAGGGCCGGGCCGTGCTGGTCTCCAGCCACCTGATGGGTGAGCTGCAGGGGGCCGCCGACCACGTGGTGATCGCCGGGCGGGGCCGGGTGATCGCCGACGCGGGCGTCGCCGACCTGCTCAACGCGGCGGCCGGCGGGCGGGTCACCGTGCGCACGACCGCGCCGGCCGCCGGTGCCGTGCTGACCGAGGCGGGCGGCGGTGTCACCCAGGCCGGCCCGGACACGCTCACCGTGTCGGGGCTGGCCGCCGAGGAGGTCATCGGGCTGCTCGGCGCGCGGAAGGTGCCGTTCTCCGAGGTGTCCGCGCACCGGGCCACCCTCGAGGACGCCTACCTGGAGCTCACCCGCGACGCGGTGGAGTACCGGGCGGCCGCCTCATGAACGGCTTCTGGATCGCCGTGCGGGCGGAGTGGACGAAGTTTCGGACCGTGCGCGGCTGGGTGGTCGCCACCGCGGTCGCGGCGGTGGCGATGGTGGGGCTCGGGCTGGTGCCCGGCATGACCGGCTCGTGCGGCAAGCGCGGCCCCGGCTCCGAGTGCGCGCTGCCGGTGGGTCCCGGTGGCGAGGACGTGACGGACGCGTTCACGTTCGTGCACCGGCCGCTCACCGGCGACGGCAGCGTCACCGCCCGGGTGGCGTCGCTGAGCGGCGAGCTGGAGGCCAGCGGCCGCGCCGCGCTCGCCGAATGGGCCAAGGCCGGCCTGATCGTCAAGGACGGCACGCGGCCCGGCTCCAGCTACGCGGCGGTCATGCTGACCGGAGCGCACGGGGTACGCATGCAGTACGACTTCACGCACGACGAAGCCGGCTCGACCGGTGGTGGTCCACGGTGGCTGCGCCTGACCCGGGCCGGCGACACCATCACCGGTGCCGAGTCGGTGGACGGTGCGCGGTGGACCGACGTGGGCACGGCACGCCTCGATGACCTGCCGTCCACTGTGGAGATCGGGCTGTTCGCCGCCTCTCCGCAGTACGCGGAGGTGGCCGACACGCCATTCGGTACGACCGGCGTGGCCACCGAACCGAGCCGGCTCACCGCCACCTTCGACAACGTCAGCCAGGCCGACGGCTGGACCGACACCGTGCTCGGCGGGCCGGAAGCGAAGCGGTTCGGCGGGTACGAGCGGGACGGCGACCGCTTCACGCTGCGCGGCACCGGCGACATCGCCCCGGCGGTGGCCGGCGCGACCGGCCTCGGCACCACGATCACGCAGACGCTGGTCGGCACGTTCGCCGCGCTGATCGTCATGGTCGTGGTCGGCACGCTGACGGCCACCGGCGAATACCGGCGCGGCCTCATCCGCATCACTCTGGCCGCCACGCCCCGGCGCGGTCGCCTGCTCGCCGCGAAGGCACTCGTCGTCGCGGCGGTGACGTTCGTGACCGGCGTGGTGGCCGCGGCGGTCGTGGTGACCTTCGGGCAGCGCGTGCTCCGCTCCAGCGGCGTTTACGTGCACGCCGCCTCCACCACCACCGAGCTACGCGTGATCGCCGGCACCGGCGCGCTGCTCGCCCTCGCCGCGGTGTTCGGGCTGGCGCTCGGCACGCTGCTGCGGCGCGGCACCACCGCGGTCACCGCCGCCGTGGCCACGACCGTGCTGCCGTACCTGCTGGTGATGTCCGCGCTCCCGGCCGACGCGGGGCGGTGGGTGCTGCGGGTCACACCGGCGGCGGCGTTCGCGCTGCAGCAGAGCGCCAACCAGTACGACCAGGTGGCCAACCTCTACCTGCCGGTGGAGGGCTACTTCCCGCTCGCGCCGTGGGCCGGCTTCGGCGTGCTGGCCGCGTACACCGCGGTGGCCCTGGCCGCGGCCGCGTACCTGCTCCGGCGGCGGGACGCATGAGCCGGTACGCCCGCGCCGAATGGTCGAAGCTGTGGACCGTGTCCGGCACCGCGTGGCTGCTGCTGGCCACCGTCGCCGGCACGGCCGGGCTGGGCGCGCTCGCCGCGGCCGCCTGCTCCCCCGGCGAGTGCTCCGGCGACGCCACCCGCACCAGCCTCACCGGCCTCCACATCGGACAGTGTGTGGTGGCGATCCTCGCGGTGCTCACGATCGGCGGCGAGTACGCCACGGGCATAATGCGGGTGACCCTCGCCGCCCTGCCCCACCGCCCGGCGGTCCTCGCCGCGAAGGCCGCCGTGCTGGCGGCGGTCGTACTGCCCGCCGCCGCCGCGGCGGTGCCGGCCTCGCTGCTGGCCGGCGACGGACCGTCCATGACGGACGGTCCGGTGCTGAGGGCGGCGGTGGGCTCGATGCTGTACCTGCTGCTGGTCGCGCTGCTGGCGCTCGGCGTGGCCACGGTCGTCCGCAACCCCGCCGCGGCGATCGGCTGCGTGCTCGGCCTGCTCTACCTGTTTCCCGTCGTCGCGACGTCGATGTCCGACGAGACCTGGCAACGCCGCCTGGAACGCGTCGGCCCGATGACCGCCGGCCAGTCCATCCAGGCCACCACCGACCTGGCCA
>Ga0272482_10000041_pt1 | contig 41590 bp, 36 predicted proteins | sample RVTome_8_FD_192427 | JGI IMG/M metagenome (GOLD analysis project Ga0272482, IMG submission 192427) | Soil microbial communities from uranium-contaminated site in the Upper Colorado River Basin, Wyoming, United States - RVT160D0 (version 2) ...
CAGTGGGGAAGCACCTGGTGGTTCGGGACATCACTGCCGGACGCTCATTGACGGGCGCTCTACGGCGCAGTAGCCCTGTAGCCAGTCGGGATGTCCCGGACCGTCAGGCCTCGCAGAAACTCCCGCAGGCCCTCCAACGGAGGCTGCAACGGTTGGCGATGACCCCACGGCCCAGGTGCTGCCCGGCCATCCAACCACCGGACCACCCCATGGTCACCCAATGAGCAGCGGTCTGGACCAGGACGGGCATCGCGGTAGCTCAAATCTCTGTCTTGGACTTGAGGCTGCTCTACTTCAGGCTGCGCAGGTCCAGCGTGTGCCAGGCGGTCGTCTCGTTGTCGCCGGTCGACCACCACAGCAGGCCGCTGCGGCTCTGGACGATCCCGACGCCGTCGGCGACCACGACGACGCGCTTCTCGTTCAGGTCGTAGAGCAGTAGCTGCTGTGCGCTGATCGGTGCGCTCTCGTCGCCGGTGCTCTGGGAGAGCACCTCGAACCTGTCGAGCAGCGCCACGTCGATGACCGAGGCGGTGGCGGCACCGCCCGCGACCCGCCGCCGGTCGCTGCCGTCCGGGCGCATCAGGTCGATCCGGGACGGGCCGTCGCCGGCCAGCACCAGGACACGGCACCAGGTGGGGCCGCAGGTCGCGAGCTCGGTGGCCGCAGCCTCGACGGTGCGGACCTCGCGGGTCTCCAGGTCGCGCAGCTGCACCGGGCCGGTCTGGCCGCTGCCGGCGCTGACCAGCCACGGCCACGCGGACAGTGCCCAGGCGCCCGGCTCGGTGCGCGTCGAGACCTCGCCGCCCGTGAGTGGCACCGAGCGGATCTCGGTCGTGGTGTCGCCCTGGGGGGAGACCGATACCCAGTGCAGGCGGCCGCCGGCGATGACCATGTCGTACTGCGAGTTGAAGAGGACCACATCGCCGGTGTCTTCGGTGAGCATGCGGGGTGGCCCGCTCGCCACGTTGGTGACCCACATCCGTGTGCGGGCCGTGCCGTCGGCGCCGCTCACCGACTCGGCCCAGGCCACCTCGTCGCCGGCGCGTACGAAGCCGCCGAACTGCGGGGTGCCCTCGGCGGGCAGGCGGCGCAGCTCCCGCACCGAGCCGTCGGCGGCGCGCAGCAGCAGGCGCTGGTGGGTGCCGCCCGCGTCGGGTGCCGTGCCGAGTGAGGTCTCGGCGTCGAGGAAGTAGGCCGGGCTGTATGCCGGGCCGCCCGGCAGTCCGCCGGAAAGGTCGGCGCGCTTGGCGTCCGGCCACACCTGAGCGACCGTGCGCGGCTGCTCCGGGCCGGCGGGCGGCTCATGGTCCGGTGAGAGGGCGAGCAGAGTGCCGGCCGCGGCCAGTGCGACGGCGAGGCCGGCCAGGCCGGCCGTCCGCCGGGGGCGTGGGGCCGGCACCACCGGTCGCCCGGTGGTGAGGGTCATCGGCGAGACCTGCGGCGGCGCATGGCCACCCCGGCCGCGACGGCGCTGGCCAGCGCGACCGTGGCCGCGGTCGTGGGCAAGGCGATTTTGGCGGCCTTGCGGCCGGTGCGGAAGTCGCGGACCTCCCAGCCCCGCTCGCGGGCCTCGGCGCGCAGCGCGCTGTCCGGGTTGACCGCGACCGCGCTGCCCACGATCGACAGCATGGGGATGTCGTTGGACGAGTCGCTGTACGCCGTGCAGCGGGACAGGTCGAGCCCTTCGACCTTGGCGAGCTGGAGGATCGCGTCCGCCTTGGCGGGGCCGTGCATCAGGTCGCCGACCAGCCGCCCGGTGTACGCACCGTCCTGCACCTCGGCGACCGTGCCCACCGCGCCGGTGAGGCCCAGCCGCTCGGCGATCACCCGGCCGAGCTCGACCGGAGCCGCGCTGACCAGCCACACCCGCTGGCCGGCGTCGAGGTGGAGCTGGGCGAGCGCGCGGGTGCCGGCCCAGATCCGCTCGGCCATCAGCTCGTCGAAGATCTCCTCGCTGAGGCGCTCCATGTCGTCGACCCGCCAGCCCTCGACGAACGCCAGCGCCGTGGCCTTGGCCCGGGACATGTCACCGGCGTGCTCGCGGGCGAGCAGCCGGAAGCGGGCCTGCTGCCAGGCGAACCGGGCCAGGTCGCCGGTCGTCAGGTACTTACGGGCGGCGAGCCCGCGGGCGAACCAGTAGATCGAGGCGCCCTGCATCATCGTGTTGTCTACGTCGAAGAACGCCGCCGCCTCGCTATCCGGCGGGACGGCCAGGGCCGCCTCCAGGTCGGTGGCGGCCCAGCCCGCGGTGTGGCCGTAGGCGTCGGTGCTGACAGTCACTTTCTTGGACTTTCCGCCGACCCTGCGGGTGCGCGCCACGCGTAGACCTCCCTCTGGCTCCCTCTTAGGGAGGGTAGCCAACGGGGCCCTGAATCACCCTCAAAGCGAATGCCGCCCCAGAGGGACCTACCCCAAGAGGTCACCGAGGATGCGTCCCAGACCATCGAGGAGTCCACTATCCGTGCTGGACGGGGTGGGCTCGGGCTGGTCGGTCGGCGTCGAGCCGCCCGGCGCGGGTGTACCCGGCGGCTGGGTCGTCCCGCCGGCAGGAGGCGTGGCCTCGGCACCCTCCGAGCGCTCCGGCGCCGGCTTGGCACCATCACGCTGCGAGGTGCCGGAGCCCGTGGCCGCGCCGGGGCGGCCCTGACTCGGCGCCGACCAGCAGGTGCCCGGCTTCGGGCCGAGCGCGTCGGCACCGACCGTTGCCGCGTCGCCGCAGTCGAGCGTGGTGCGCAGGCCCTTGGAGCGCTGGCTCACCTGGTCGAGCACGGCCAGCGACGCCACCGCGCGGTCGCGGCTGGCGGTCGGCAGGCGGTCGAGCATCTTGGTGATCTGCTGCCGCTGCCCGCTCACGAACGTGTCGACCGCGTCCAGCGGCGTCGCGTCGCGTCGCGCGACGGCCGCGCTGTGCAGCAGCTTCGCGCCTTCGCGAGTGTCGCCGTCCATGTCGTCGAGCACGCCGGCGAACCCGGTCGTGTCGCGCACCGCGCCCGCCTCGGCGACCCGCGTACGGGCGAAGTCGAGGAAGAGCTGGCCGCGGGTGACATCCGAGCTGGCGAGCGCGAGCTGGGCCCGCTCGGTCGATCGCTTGACGCCGTACAGCGCGTCGCCGGGCATCGCGTTTTCGCTGGCCGCGGACATGCCGGAGACGGCGATCGCGCCGACCGCCACACCGACGATCACGGCCCCACGGGCGCGGATGCGGCGGCCGGCGAAGCGCGGGCGGGCCTCGGACGTGAAGTCGGGCTCGGGTGCCGCCACCGCGGTGTCGCCGATCCCGTCCCGCTCGGCCTTGGCCACGAGCATCGCCCGCAGGCCGGTGCGGAAGTCAGGGTCGATCTCTACCTGCGGCTTTACGGCGATCAGATGGTCGCTGACCGCGATGAGCTCGGCGAGCCCCTCGTCGGCACGGTCGCGCACGTGGTGCCGGCGACCGCCGCCGGCCTCGTCGAGAAGCTGCGCGAAGCGCTCGGCGCGCCGGCGGTAGAAGACGTTAGTAGTCACCGCGGGCACCTCCCTTCGCTGGTCACGGCTGCGCGGTCGACGTCGTCGCCGACCGGTGCGACGGCAGCGGATGCCGCGGAATGGGCCAGGGGGGATGTCATGGCCACCGCCGGTCGCACCCATACAAACGCAGGGTGGGCACGACCGGTTACGGGTGGGCGCGAAGCGCAATTACGAAGAGTGAGGAGGGTCACGGTTGGAACCCGTCCGGCAGGAGCCGGGCGAGTGCGCGTACCGCTCGGTACTGGAGGGCCTTGATGGCCCCTTCGTTCTTCCCCATCGCCTGGGCGGTCTCGGCGACGGAGAAGCCCTGCAGGAAGCGGAGGACGATGCACTCCTGCTGCTCGGGGTTGAGCTGCTTGACGGCGGTCAGGAGGGCGACGTTGGTGATGTGGTCGACGACGGCCGCCTCAGGGCTGCCCTCGGGGCCGCGATCCTCGCGGTCGGCGTCCAGCACGTCGCCGGTCGTCACCTCGAGGCGGTAGCGACCGGACTTGAAGTGGTCGGCGACCAGGTTGCGGGCGATCGTGACCAGCCAGGCGCCGAGGTCGCGGCCCTGCCAGGTGAAGCTGCCGATGCGCTTGAGGGCGCGCAGGAACGTGTCGGAGGTGAGGTCTTCGGCGAGCTGGCGGTTGCCGACCCGGAAGTAGACGAACCGGAAGACGGTGTCGACGTAGCGGTCGTAGATCAGGCCGAACGCCTCGGCCTCGCCGGCCTGGGCCCGCTCGACCAGCGCCCACACCTCGGCGGCCGCGTCGGTCGGGTCGGGTCGGTCCGGGTATCTCGTCGGCGGCGCGCTCCCACCCGACGGGCCGGTCTCGACGACCGGCAGCACCGCGGTGTCGGTGTCGCCACCCGCCCGCGCCCCCGGGTCGGCCGGGTTGTGCCCCGGCGCCGGCTGGGCCGGCATCGACGGGCGGCCGGGCGCGACGACGCGGCCGCCGACCGGCTTGGCGTTGGAGCCGGGCACGTGGCGTCCGGGCGACTCGTTGACGTGCGGCGTCCGGCCGCGGGTGTGCCTCGTGCCCATGTCGTTCATGGCCAGTCGCAGGGTCCGCAGCCCTTGGGCGAGCGCCATCTGCGCGTAGAGCTCCTGGTACGTGTAGGCCGTCACTGCCCCTCCTCCGTGACCCCGCGCAGCGCCATCATCGGGCATGTGCCGGGTCTGGCGCGGTCCCCTACCAGCGGGACAGGAGGCGCCATCGGGCGACACACACGCATGAGGTGCTGGTGCGGTGCGTTAACGGGCACGGCGGCCTCCTCGGGGTGAGGGGTGTCGACTCACGGCAAAAGGGGTGAGCCGACCCAGAGATAATAGGGCCAACATCACCCACGTGTGCGGAGTCCGTTACACAGAGCCGAATTATTTACCGATCGTGAGCGAATCTGTCGCACACCGTGTGCGGCGTCGGACACCCGACAGGGGTAACGGGACCCCTCGTTCGAGTGACGATCAGTGCGACACGCCGCGCGTACCCCGTTCGTGCCTTCCCGCCCCAGGCAGCTCTACCTGACGCGGGTGGGCACGATCTGAACATCACGCGACACCGAAGTAAGGCGCGTCACACTACCCTGTGAGCGTGCCCGAACCAGCCGCCGTCGACGAAACCGCCCACAACCTGGCCGACTACGTGCGTCGTGCGGCGCGGGCGGGTGCCGACCGTCCGGCGCTGGTCTGGCGGGACGAGACCGTGACGTGGGGAGAGCTCGACGCGCGGGTGGACGCGGCTGCCCGCGGCCTGGGTTCGCTCGCCGAGGCGGGTGCGAAGGTCGACCCGTCGACGGCCGGACACCCGGCCCGCGTGGCGATCGCGCTGCACAACACCCCCGACTTCGCGGTCGCGTTCTTCGGTGCGCTGCGCGCGGGGCTGGCCGCGGTGCCGGTCAACCCGGAGTACACCGCACGCGAGCTGCGCCATGTCCTCGCCGACTCGGCCGCCACCGCGCTGGTGTGCACCGAGGCCATCCGCGACACGATCGCCGGGATCCGTGCCGAGCTGCCCGCGCTCTCGTCGGTTCACGTGGATCTGTCGGAGCTCGACGGCCCGCCACCGGCCCACGAGTCCGGCGGTGAAGACCTGGCCGTGCTGCTCTACACCTCGGGCACCGAGGGCAGCCCGAAGGGCGCGATGCTCTCCCACCGCGCGCTGATCGCCAACCATGACCAGGTCGCGCGCGTGCCCTCGGTCGTCGGGCCGGATGACGTGCTGCTGCTGGCGGTGCCGCTGTTTCACGCCTACGGGCTCAACTCGGGGCTGGGCGCGGTGGCCTACCACGCGGCGTGCGGCGTGCTGGTCGAGCGCTTCGACCCGGCCACCGCGCTGGAGACCATCGCCCGCCACGCGGTCACGGCTGTGGTCGGCGTCCCCTCGATGTACGTGGGGTGGGCCGCGCTGCCCGACCTGCCTGGCGGCTTCGGCTCGGTGCGGCTGGCGGTGTGTGGCGCCGCGCCGCTGGAGCCGGCCACCGCGACGCGCTTCGGCGACGCGACCGGCCGCCAGGTCTTCGTCGGGTACGGGCTGACCGAGACCGCCCCCGTGCTCACCTCGACGATCCTGAGCGGCGTGCCGAAGATGGGCTCGATCGGGCAGCCGATCCCGGGCGTGGAGCTGCGGCTGGTGGCGGCCGACGGCGGCGACATCTGGCGCGACGGCATCGTCGACCCGGACGCCGAGGATGAGCTGGTGGTGGAGCTGGAGTCGCCGGGCACCGACCCGGGCGAGATCGTGGTGCGCGGCGCCAACCTCTTCTCCGGTTACTGGCCGGACGGGCACGACGGGCCGGGCAGCGAGGGCTGGTGGGCCACCGGCGACGTGGCCTACGCGGACGCCGACGGCGACCTCTTCCTGGTCGACCGCCTGGGTGAGCTGATCCTGGTCTCCGGGTTCAACGTCTACCCTCACGAGGTGGAGTTGGTGATCGAGGCCTGCCCCGGGGTGGCCGAGGCCGCCGTGCTCGGCGCGCCGCACCCACACACCGGTCAGACCGTGAAGGCGTACGTGGTGCGCGATCCGGGCAGCGAGCTGAGCCTGGCCGAGCTGCAGCGGCACTGCGAGCGCAACCTGGCCCGGTTCAAGTGCCCGACCGCGATCGAGTTCGTGGCGTCGCTGCCGCACTCGCCGACCGGCAAGGTCCGCAAGACGCTACTGCGCTCGGAGGCGGTCCAGTGACCGATGCCCGGCTGACGCTGATCACGCGGCCCGGCTGCCACCTCTGCGAGGTCGCCAAAGAGGCGATCGAGCGGGTCGCGGCGGCCACCGGCGAGCGCTGGGTCGAGGTCAATGTGGAGGCCGACCGCGAGCTCGAAGCCGAGTACGGCGACCGGGTGCCGGTGACGCTGCTCGACGGCAAGGAGCACGGCTACTGGCGGGTGGAGGAGCAGCGGCTTCTCCGCGACCTGGGAGCCGCCAAGTAGAGTCATCGGGTGGCGAGCAAGCACCTGGTGTGGGACTGGAATGGCACCCTTCTCGACGATCTTCCACTGGTCGTCTCCTCGACCAACGCGGCGTTCGCCAGCGTCTTCGCGCCGGCGCTGACCGCCGACGCCCACCGCCGCACCTTCCGCCGCCCGGTCGCCGACTTCTACGCCGAGGTGCTGGGGCGGGCGCTGGAGGAGGGCGAGTTCGGGCGCCTCGACAAGATCTTCCACGACGCGTACCGGCTGGGCCTGACCACCTGCGGGCTGGCAGCCGATGCCCAGGCCGCCATCGCCAGCTGGACCGGCACGCAGTCGCTGCTCTCCATGTGGTTTCACGAGGAGCTCGTGCCCGAGGTCGAGCGGCGCGGCCTCACCGCCCTGCTGGCCCGGATCGACGGGCTGCGGGGCACGGTCGGCGGCGACCTGAAGGCCGAGCACCTCGCGCGGCACCTCTCCGAGCTCGGCGTGGAGGGCTCGTCGGCCGTGCTGATCGGCGACTCGGTCGACGACGCCGACGCGGCCGCGTCGGTCGGTGCCCGCTGCGTGCTCTACACCGGCGGCTTCACCGACCCGGATCGGCTGCGCGCGGTCGGCGTCCCGGTCGCCGACTCCCTGGTCGAGGCCGTGCGCCTGGCCGCGCACGCGTAGTTCCACCCGGCGCTTCGGGACCGCGACGGACCCCCGCTCCCCCCGCTGGTCGGAGATAGTAGGGAAAGCCCTACCGCCAAGAGGCCGGCCGACGGGATGGGAGCCAGCAGGCCTGATGCCTAGCGTCGATGACATGACCACCACCGCACTCGCGAGCGTCAGCGCACAGCCGACCGCCCGCCGTCCCATGCTCCGCCAACTGGCGGCTGACACCGGCTACGTACTGCTGGGCTTCCCGATCGCGGTGGCCTCATTCGTCGTGCTGATCACCGGGCTGGCCCTCGGTGTCGGGCTCGGCATCACCGTCATCGGACTGCCGATCCTGGCCGGCGCGCTGTACGCGGCCCGCGGGTTCGCCGACATCGAGCGGCTGCGCATGCCGGGCGTGCTGCGGCAGGACCGGGTCCGGCCGTACTACCGGAGCGCCGAAGAGGGCGCCAGCGTGTGGCGCCGCGTGATCACGCCGATCATCGACTCCCAGTCGTGGCTCGACCTGGCCCACGGCATCATCAAGTTCCCCATCGCGCTGTTCTCGTTCATCGTGACGATCACCTGGTGGGCCGGCGCGATCGGCGGCTGCCTCTACTGGTCGTACGCCTGGGCGATCCCCAACGGCCCGGACGACCAGGACCTGGCCGAGCTGCTGGGTCTCGGCGACTCGATCGGCGCGCGCATCGCCATGTACAGCGCGTTCGGCATCTTCTTCTTGATCACGCTGCCGGTGGTCGTGCGTGGTTGCGCGCTGCTCGAGGCGAGCTTCGGCAAGGGGCTGCTGACCGGGGTGGCCGAGATGCGTAACCGGATCACGGTGCTGGAGGAGCAGAAGCGCGCGGCCGTCTCCGCCGAGGCCAACGCACTGCGCCGCCTGGAGCGGGACATCCACGACGGCCCGCAGCAGCGGCTGGTGCGGCTGGCGATGGACCTGGGCCGGGCGCAGCAGCAGATGGAGAGCGACCCCGACGCGGCCCGGCGCACGCTCGACGAGGCGCTCACCCAGACCCGCGACACGCTGGCCGAGCTGCGCGCGCTCTCCCGGGGCATCGCGCCGCCGATCCTGGTCGACCGCGGGCTGCCGAGCGCGCTCGCCGCACTGGCCGCCCGTGGCGTGATCCCGGTCGACCTCACCGTCGACCCCAAGCTGGGCCGGCTGGAGCCGTCGGTGGAAAACACCGCGTACTTCGTGGTGGCCGAGGCGCTCACCAACGTGGCCAAGCACAGCCGCGCCACCGAGTGCTGGGTCGTCGTCTCCCGGCTGGGCGAGCAGCTGAAGATCGACATCATCGACGACGGCGAGGGCGGCGCGCACGTTTCCAAGGGACATGGCCTGGCCGGCATCGCCGATCGACTGACGGCGAACGGCGGCAGGCTCGAGGTGCTCAGCCCGGTGGGCGGCCCGACCGAGGTGCGCGCCGAGTTGCCATGCTGACGCAAGAGGGAAACCTCAGCGGAATTCGGGTTGAGCGCCGTCGTGTTCGGCCGCACCTCCCAGCCGACGCGTAGGGTGACCCCCCATGCGTGTCGTGATCGCCGATGACGCGGTCCTCCTTCGGGAGGGCCTCGTCCGGTTGCTGACAGAAAACGGCCACGAGGTGGTCGCCGCCGTCGGCGATGGGGACAGTCTCGTCGCGGCGATCGAGGAGCATCGGCCGGACATCTCGATCGTGGACGTGCGCATGCCGCCCAACCACACCGACGAGGGACTGCGCGCGGCGGTCACCGCCCGGGCACGGGTGCCGCGTACGCCCATCCTGGTCCTCTCCCAGTACGTCGAGGTGTCGTACGCCGACGACCTGCTCGCCGACCGGGCCGGCGCGGTGGGCTATCTGCTCAAGGACCGGGTGGCCGCGATCGCGGAGTTCCTCGACGCGGTCGGGCGGGTCGCCTCCGGTGGCACGGTGCTCGACCCCGAGGTCGTGAGCCAGCTGCTCGTGCGGCGCCGGCGCGACGACCCGCTGCGCGAGCTCACCCCGCGCGAGCGGGAGGTGCTGGCACTGATGGCCGAGGGCCGGTCGAATACCGCGATAGCCCGCATTCTCGTAGTAAGCGACGGTGCGGTGGAAAAGCACGTGCGCAACATCTTCACCAAGCTTCAACTCCCTCCCGACGAGGAGCAACACCGGCGGGTATTGGCGGTGCTCGCGTACCTCGGCAGCTGAGTCGCTTGATCAAGATCGCGATTTGTGCACGACTTCACAAGCGCCTAGTCTGTTACTTCGTAGCGCCCCGCTAGCACAGGCCCTCGAGGCTGTCGACGGTGGGTTCCCCACGGAGCACGGAGTCACATGAGTCAGCAGCGTCCCGGCGGTCAGTCCGGGCAGCCCGGTGCGGTCCCGGCCCTTCCGGACCTGCCCGAGGCCACGGTGGCCCGCCTCCCGGAATACCTCCGTGCGCTGCACAATCTGGCCGAGTCCGGCCACGACACCGTCTCCAGCGAGGGCCTGGCCAGCGCCGCCGGGGTCAACTCGGCGAAGCTCCGCAAAGACCTGTCACACCTGGGGTCGTATGGGACTCGTGGTGTCGGCTACGACGTGGCCCTGCTGATCGAGCAGATCGAGTACGTGTTGGGTCTCACCCAGCGGCGGGCCGTAGCGCTGGTCGGCGTGGGTAACCTCGGTCACGCCCTCGCGGGCTATGCGGGCTTCGCCACTCGCGGATTCCGCATCGCCGCCCTTTTCGACGCCGACCCCTCACGGGTGGGTGAGCGGATAAACGGGCTGGTCGTGTGCCACATCGAAGACCTCACGGAGATCGCCGCCGCCGAGTCGATCGCCATTGGTGTGATCGCGACTCCGGCCGCCGCCGCGCAGAGCGTCGCCGACCAGTTGGTCGCCGCGGGTGTTACGAGCATTCTCAACTTCGCTCCTTGCGTACTCTCGGTACCCGAGGGGGTAGACGTCCGCAAGGTCGATCTCGCGATCGAGCTGCAGATCCTCTCGTTCCACGAGCACCGCAAGGCATCGCTGACTTCGTTGCCGGCCACCGGCCCCGCGGGTGGCCTCACGGCGTTGCCGGGTGGGCTCTCCGCTACCGGCACCGAGGAGGCGGTCGGCACGTGAACCTCATCGTCGTAGGCGCGTCGTACCGTACGGCGCCGGTCTCGATCCTTGAGCAGATCGCCGTCGCGCCCACCAGCCTCGCCACCGTGCTCGACCGGCTCCTCGCCCAGTCATACGTGAGCGAGGCGGTCGTGCTCTCCACGTGCAACCGCGTAGAGGTGTACGCGGCGGTCAACGGCTTCCACGGCGGCCTCACCGAGATCTGCTCGGTGCTGGGCGAGGGGGCCGGACGCACCGCGAGCGAGCTGGCCGAGCATCTGTACGTGCACTACGACGCCGCCGCCGTGCGGCACGCCTTCCGGGTGGCGAGCGGGCTCGACTCGATGGTCGTGGGCGAGGCGCAGATCCTGGGCCAGCTTCGCGAGGCGTACCAGGCCGCGATCGATCACGAGAGCGCCGGCCGCCTGCTGCACGAGCTGATGCAGCAGGCCCTGCGGGTGGGTAAGCGGGCTCACACCGAGACCGGCATCGACCGCGCCGGCCAGAGTGTCGTGACCGCCGCGCTCGGCGTGGCCGCGTCCGCGCTCGCCGGTGACCACGAGTGCCTGCTCGGCGTCGACTGCGAGCACCCGACCGCCGACCTGGCCGGCCGACCGGCGCTGGTGATCGGCGCCGGCGCGATGGGCTCGCTCTCGCTGGCCACGCTCGCGCGTTCCGGCGCCGGCCCGCTGACCGTGACCAACCGCGGCGCGGGGCGGGCCGAGCGGCTCGCCGCGGCGTACGGCGCGACCGCCGTGTCCTTCGCCGACCTGCCCGCCGCGATGTCCGCGGTCGACGTCGTCGCCACCGCCACCGCGTCGACCGAGCATGTGCTGACCCGGGCGGCCGTGTCCCGCGCGGTCGAGGGGCGCGACCGGCCACTTGTCATCCTCGACCTGGCCGTGCCGCGCGACGTCGAGCCGGCCGCCGCCGAGGTGCCAGGCGTCGTGGTGATCGACATCGACCGCCTCGCCGCCAGCCTGCGCACCGGCCCGGCCGCCGCCGACGAGGCAGCGGTCGAGGCGATCGTGGCCGTCGAGGTGGAGTCGTTCCTCGGCTGGCTGCGCGGTGCCGACGTGGCGCCCACCGTGGCCGCGCTGCGCACCCGCGCCGACGACGTGGTCACCGCCGAGCTGCGCCGGCTGTCCCAGCGCCGCCCCGACCTGAGCGACGAGCAGCGCGCCGATGTGGCCCACACCGTGCACCGCGTCGTGCAGCGGCTGCTCCACTCGCCGACGGTGCGGGTGCGCCAGCTCGCCGCCGAGCCAGGTGGCGACCAGTACACGGCGCTGCTACGCGAGCTCTTCGACCTCGAGGTGCCGCGCAGCGCGCAGGCCGGCGAGGTGCCCGATCTGGAGGATCGCTCGTGACCTTGCGGCTAGGCACCAGGGGCAGCGCGCTCGCCCTGGTCCAGTCCCGGCATGTCGCCGACAGCCTGCGCGCGGCGACCGGGCGCGACGTGGAGCTGGTCGAGATCGTGACGGCCGGCGACCGGTCGAGCGCGCCGGTGCAGCAGCTCGGCGTGGGCGTCTTCGTCTCCGCGCTGCGCGACGCGCTCGCCGCCAAGGAGATCGACTTCGCCGTCCACTCCTACAAGGACCTGCCGACCGCGCCCGCCGCGGGGCTGGTCATCGCGGCCATACCGCCGCGCGAGGACCCGCGCGACGCGCTCGTGGCCAGCGGTGGCCGCACCCTCGCGGAGCTGCCGCCCGGCGCCCGTGTGGGCACCGGCGCGCTGCGGCGGATGGCCCAGCTGCACGCGCTCGGCCTGCAGCTGGAGGTCGTGCCCATCCGGGGCAACGTCGACACCCGGCTGCGCAAGGTCAGCGAGGGCGAGCTTGACGCCGTCGTGCTGGCCCGCGCCGGGATCGCGCGCCTCGGCCGCGCCGCCGAGATCACCGAGACTCTCGATCCGATGCTGATGCTGCCCGCGCCCGCCCAGGGTGCGCTGGCGGTGGAGTGCCGGATCGATGACGAAGACCTGGTCGAGCTGCTGGGGAGGCTCGACCACGCACCGACCCGCGCCGCGGTCACCGCGGAGCGGTCGTTGCTGGCCACGCTGGAGGCCGGGTGCAGTGCTCCGGTGGCCGCCTTCGCCGAGGTCGCCGAGGGCGACGACGGTGAAGAGATCTACTTGCGCGGTGCGGTGATCAGCCCGGATGGCACCCGAGACATCCGACTGTCCCGCACCGGTACGCCCGCCGCCGCGGTGGAGATCGGACGGGCTCTCGCCGCCGATCTCGTCGAGAGCGGCGCCGAGACCCTACTTGGGAGCACAGAAAATGAGCCGCACCCGTAAGCCCGCAGGCCGGATTGCCTTCGTCGGGGCTGGTCCCGGCGATCCCGGCCTGCTGACCCGCCGGGCGCACGCCGCGCTTACCGAGGCCGACCAGGTCGTGTACGACCGTGGCGTCTCCGAGCCTCTGCTCAGCGCGATCCGCGCGGAAGCCAAGAGCGACACCCAATTCAGCCCGGCCGAGGGGGCGCCGGGCGACGTGGCCAAGGTGCTGATCTCCGCGGCCCGTTCCGGCCAGCAGGCCGTACACCTCGTGGCAGGCGACCCGTTCGGCCACGACTCGGTGGTCAAGGAGGTGCAGGCGGTCGCGCGTACCGCCGTGCACTTCGAGGTGGTGCCCGGTGTCGGCCAGGCCGAGGGGGTCGCCACCTACGCCGGCGTCCCGCTGCCCGGCGTCCGCACGGCCGCCGACGTCGACGACGTGTCCACGTTGGACTTCGAGGCGCTCGCCGCGGCCATCGCCCGCGGCTCGCTCGCACTCGCGGTCGACGCGGGTGACCTCGCCGCCGTACGCGATGGCCTGCTCGCCGCCGGCGTGGATGGCGAGACGGCCGTCGGCGTCACCGGCGACGGCACCGGCGAGACGCAGTACACCACCTCGTCCACCGTGGACAGCTTCGTGGCCGCCGCGCTCGGCTTCACCGGCCGCGTGGTGCTCACGCTGGGCCACGGCGTCGCCCACCGCGACAAGCTGAGCTGGTGGGAAAACCGCCCGCTGTACGGGTGGAAGGTGCTCGTGCCGCGCACCAAGGAGCAGGCGGGCGTGATGAGCGAGGCCCTGCGCGCGTATGGGGCGATCCCGTGCGAGGTGCCGACGATCGCGGTCGAGCCGCCGCGCACGCCGGCCCAGATGGAGCGCGCGGTCAAGGGCCTCGTCGACGGCAGGTACGCCTGGGTGATCTTCACTTCGGTCAACGCGGTGCGCGCGGTATGGGAGAAGTTCGCCGAGCACGGCCTCGACGCCCGCCACTTCGGCGGTGTGAAGATCGCCTGCATCGGCGAGGCGACGGCCGACGCGGTGCGCGCGTTCGGCATCCAGCCCGAGCTCGTGCCGTCCGGCGAACAGTCGAGCGAGGGGCTGCTGGCCGAGTTCTCGCCGCACGACGAGGTGCTCGACCCGGTGGGCCGCGTACTCCTGCCGCGCGCCGACATCGCCACCGAGACGCTCGCCGCCGGGCTGGGTGAGCGCGGGTGGGAGGTCGACGACGTCACCGCGTACCGCACGGTGCGCGCCGCGCCGCCGCCCGCCGAGATCAGGGACGCCATTAAATCGGGCGGCTTCGATGCCGTGCTCTTCACGTCGTCCTCGACGGTGCGTAACCTGGTGGGTATCGCCGGCAAGCCGCACACCCGCACCGTGGTCGCCGTGATTGGCCCGAAGACGGCCGAGACGGCGACGGAGTTCGGCCTCCGGGTCGACGTCCAGCCCGCCCACGCGTCCGTGCCAGACCTGGTCGAGGCCCTCGCCGGATACGCCGTGGAGCTGCGCGAAAAGCTGGCCGCCATGCCAGCCAAGCAGCGCCGCGGCTCGAAGGTGCAGGGGCCGACAGCGCTGAGGTTCCGCTGATGCCTTTCCCCGATGTACGGCCGCGGCGCCTACGCCGCACGCCAGCAATACGGCGACTGGTCGAGGAGACCAAGCTCGCCCCCTCCGAGATGGTCCTCCCGATGTTCGTCAAGGAGGGCCTGACCGAGCCGCACCCGATCGCCTCCATGCCCGGCGTCGTGCAGCACTCGCGCGACTCGCTGCGCAAGGCCGCGGTCGCGGCGGCCCAGGCGGGCCTCGGCGGCATCATGCTCTTCGGCGTGCCCACGACGGAGTCGAAGGACGAGACCGGCTCCGCCGGCACCGACCCCGATGGCATCCTCAACGCCGCGCTGCGTGACGTGACCGCCGAGGTCGGTGACGCCACCGTGCTGATGAGCGACCTGTGCCTGGACGAGTTCACCTCACACGGCCACTGCGGGGTGCTCGCGCCGGACGGCTCGGTGGACAACGACGGCACGCTCGCCGTCTACGCCGAGATGGCGGTCGCCCAGGCCGCCGCGGGCGCCGCCGTCGTCGGCCCTTCCGGGATGATGGACGGCCAGGTCGGCGTCGTGCGCAAGGCGCTTGATGCCGCCGGCTACCAGGACGTCGCCATCCTGGCCTACGCCGCCAAGTACGCCTCGGCGCTCTACGGCCCCTTCCGCGAGGCCGTGGAGTCGTCGCTGGTCGGCGACCGCCGCACCTACCAGCAGGACCCGCCCAACCTGCGCGAAGCCCTGCGCGAGGTCGCCCTGGACGTCGACGAGGGCGCCGACATCGTGATGGTCAAGCCGGCACTGCCGTATCTCGACGTGATCGCGGCCGTGCACGCCTCCTTCGACGTGCCGGTCGCCGCCTACCAGATCTCCGGCGAGTACGCGATGGTCGAGGCCGCCGCCGCCAACGGCTGGATCGACCGCGACCGCGCCATGCTGGAGACGCTGACGTCGATCCGCCGTGCGGGCGCCCAGATCATCCTCACGTACTGGGCCCTGGACGCCGCCGCCGCTCTCCGCACCCGCTACTAGCTCGCGCTACTCCGAGCCGGCCCGCGCTCTCACCCGCGCGGCCGGCCTTCGCGTCCACAAGAGACAGCTTGAGCTACCACATTTCGGGCGAAGCGGCCGGCAGAGGTCGACTCTGGGATGGTGGCTGCCTCGCCTTTCGCAGTGCACCAGCTCACCCGGCCGGTCCGTCACTGCGCGGCGGCGAGCACGGAAACCTGGCCACCGATCGAGGCCTGAGCCTCGCCACCGGGGTGACCCGAGGTTTACGTGAAGGATCCGAGTCGCTGGAACGACCCGAATCCTTCACGATCTCTCACAGCCCCAAGCAAGCCGTGCCGAGGGGACGATCATGGGTCTGCCGCACGACTTGCCCCGGAATGCCGCCGCACATCCCATGGTCAACGGTCCGCGGCCGCCCCTGCGATCAGCGAGCCTGCACTGTGGACACGACCTGCGGCACACCCATGGTCAACTGCTCCGCACGAGCGCGGTCGAGCTCGGCGACTGCGGAGGGTGAGGCCGCAGGAGTTGCTCTGTGTCAACCCGGCATCGCGATCGCCCAGCTACATCAGTAGATCGTGGTACGCAACCGCCCCTATGAGGGCAGTTCCGTACCACGATCTTTTAGCTTGCGTGCCCACGAGGGTGCGATGAGTAGATAAATCCGCAGAAAGCACCTACTACCCAGAGCTACAAACCCCCGAGCGCGAGCCGCGCGCATATGCCACCCCGCCTAGTGTCGGGATGGCACTACCCCCATCCTGATGGTCCGGAGCGCTCCCGCCGGAGGCAAGAAACCAAAGCGGACGGGTGAGGCCGCGGGAGCAGCGGTCCGGACCACGACGAACATCGCGGCAGCCCTCTCGCCCCGAAGCCACAAACCCCCGGAGGGTGAGGCTAAATAGCGTCTGCCCCTGCCGGTAGGCCGGCAGGGGCAGACACGTGGCAAGCAGCGCCTCAGTCGTCGTTGACGATCGTGCCGTAGGCGATCGGGTCGCTGGACCACTGGCCGGGCAGTGAGCCGACCACCAGTGCCAGCTTTTCGTTGGCCTCGCGCTTGCGGTCGCCGTTGACCGACACCGTGAAGGTGGCGGTGGTGGCGCCGGCCGGCATCACCGTGCACCGCACCAGGGTGTCGTAGTCGGAGCCGGGCATCGCGGTGACGCCCAGCGTCGCGGCGCACAGCACGATCGGCTGGGGCACCGGGCGGGAGGCGGTCACCGTGAAGGTCATCGGCGTCTCGCCGCGGTTGCCCTCCGCCACCGACACGTCGGCGATGGAGAGCGTGGGCTTGGCGCGGAAGCGGGCGACCTGCGGGTCGTGGTCGCTGGAGCCGCGCGAGCCGTCTCCGTCGTAGTTTGCCGCCCAGTCGGCGTTGACGTGGGCGGCCCGCATCTGCACGAGGTCGCCGCGGAGCGCGGGGCTGACGAAGAGGTGGTCGAGCGTCTGCGCCTGGCCCTCGAAGACGTACGAGTACGCCGACTCGGGCACGTCCGCCGCGAGGTCCTCCCACAGGTTGTGCAGCCCGGCGTCGTACAGCGGGGCGAGCTGGTCGGAGACCGGCTGCACCGGGTCGTCGGGGCGCGGGAAGACGTTGAGGTCACCGCCGTACGCGACGCGTGCGCCGGCGCCGATCGCGGTGACGATCGCGGCGCCGTACGCGGCCTGCTCGCGGCGCTGGCCGATGCGGGCGTCCGGAGTGGACGAGTAGTGGTTGCTGACCGCCCACACCGTGAACTTGTCGGATGAGCCCGGCGCGGCCGCGACCGTGAACTTGCCGACCTGCGGGGCGCGGGTGAAGACGTCCGAGCCGTCCACGCCCGTGGAGGTGTCCACGTCGGCGGGGAGGTCGGCGTTGAGTGCCTTCGGGTTCTGCACGTCCGTGTTGTACGCCAGCCCAGGCGCCCGGTACGACACCGTGGGCGCCGAGCCCAGGACCGGGTCGCCCGCGGTGGCCGGGGCGAGCGCCACCCGGTCGGTGCGGTAGAGGAACGCGGCCGTGATGCCGCGGTCGTCCGCGCCGTCCCGGTCGTACGCGGCCGCGTAGGCGGGGCCGCCGGCCGAGCGGACGCGCAGCGCGAGCTCCTGGAGCGTGTCGGGGGCGCCGTCGGCGTTGTCCACCGTGCCGCAGACCAGTGCGGTGCCGGAGACCGTGCAGATGTCCTGGTCCTCGGCCTCCTGCACCAGGATCAGGTCGGGCCCGTGCAGGTCCTTGATGACCTGGTCGGCGAGGTTGCCGAGCTGGGCCTGGTACTCCGCCTCGGAGAGCGGCACGTAGTCGAACGGCGGGCTCACGCCGGGGCAGCCGGAGTTGCCCAGGAAGTCGCAGCCGTCGAAGGGGTCGTCGCGGAAGTCGTACAGGTTCTCCACGTTGTATGTCGCCACCGCGAACTCGCGGTCCCGCACGGCCGGCGAGGGCGGCGCGTTGCCCGCCGGCGAGGTGCCGGAGCCAACCACGGCCGAAGCCGCCTGCACGCCGTACTTCTCGAAGGAGAAGTAGAGGCCGCCCACCGCGTCGGCGGTCAGCGTGTCGAACGTGTGCGCCGGCGGGAGCAGCGTCGTGTTGTCCCGCGCGGCCCACTTGACGCCCATGCTGCCGAGCATGATGCGCTCGCCGTTGCCGTCGTCGAAGAGCTGGCCGGGCACGTTGTCGCTCGGGTGCGCGTCGCGGAAGACCCGCCGGCCGAACTTGTTGCTCCGGTCGAGCAGCGCCGAGTCGCGGTCGACCAGCCAGAACTCGGCGTCCGCGGTCGAGGCGAAGACGTCCCGCCCGCTGACGACGCCGCTGCCGGCGCGTACCCGGATCTGCTCGCCCTCGTGCCGCTCCCAGAAGCGGTCGGCGGCGGCCAGGTCGAGCGGTGGCCGCGCGTCGGTGGGCGCCACGCCGGTCACGCCGCTGTCGAGCACCCGCACCAGCGAGGCGCTGGAGAGCTGGGTCAGGTTGAAGAACTCCGACACCCGGGCGCGCACCACGACCTCGTCACCGACGACCGGCTCGTAGCCGCCGATCAGCGAGGTGAACGAGCCCATGAACACGAAGATGCCGTCCGAGGTCAGGGGATCTCCGTCCGTGGTGCCGGCGCGGCTCTGCAGGAAGAAGCCGTACTGGCTGGCGCCGGCCGACGTGCGGGCCAGCGTGCGCTGGGTGATCACGCCGCGCACGTCGTAGAGCGTGCTGCTCGTGCCGTTGCCCGAGGCTGGCGCGAGTGGCGAACGGTCGAGCTTGCCGTCTTCGGCGTCGGTGGTGGGACCCTGCACCTCACCGATCGACAGCACGGTCGTGACCTGCACGTTGAAGCCGCAGGTGGCCGTGGTGCCGTCGGCGTCGGTGGAGGTGACTGTCACCGGGTAGGTGCCGGGTGGCAGGTCGGCGGCCGCGGTGACCACGGCGGTGGCGGTGCCGCCGACCGCGGTGGCCGGCGTGAACGAGGTCCGCGTGATCGAGGCGTGTGTCGCCGTGACGGCCAGGTCGACGATCGTGTCGTCCGGGTCGGTCGCGGTCACCTCGCGGGTCGCCGCCACCCCCGCGGAGGTGGTGAGCGTGCCGCCGCAGGTGAGGGAGGCGGGAGTGTCACCGCCGCCGCCCGTCGAGTGGCTGCCCAGACCGTCGAACGTGTCGGTCGCGAAGCCCTCCCACTGCGCCGCCGGGTCGAAGGCGTCGGAGGTCTCGGTGTCGGGAGCCGTGAGGCGCCGCAGTGTGTTGTCAGCCGTGCTGGTGAGGCCCGTGCCCCACTCCGCGCCGGGGTCGGCGCCGACCTGCCCGACGGAGTCGACGACCTCCGCGCCCTTCACCAGCACGACCGCGTCGTCGCCGTTGAAGAGGCCCGAGCCGGTGGTCTGGTCGGCCTGGGCGAGGATCGCCGCCGAGGCGGCCGAGTGGGCGAACACGAACACGTCGCCGTCGGCCACCGTGCCGGTCAGCGCGAAGTTGGTCGAGGTGGTGGCCCCGTTGAAGTACATGCGGAGCTGGTATCCGCCCGCTGCCAGGTCAATCGGCGCACCGGTGCCGTTGAATATTTCGATCGCCTTGTTGTTTGACGATCCTTCGATGTATTCGGATATGAACAGGTCGCTGGGCGCGGCGGACGCCACGGCCGGGAAGAGCCCGACCGAGGCGACCGTGAGCGCGACCAGAGCGCACAAGCGGCGGCGCATGCATCCTCCAGGCGAGACGGGAGATCAACGCACGTTAAGTGGTCGATCCGTCGCCCGTCTATCGCCTGGGTGTCAGTTACATGTCACGTTTTCGGATCTAGTCGGTGCAGGAGCTCCGGAACGTCCGCGCCGAACTCGAACCACTCCCGATCGGCCATGAATCCCAGCTCCGCGTTTACTTTCAGCATCGGCTCATTGTCCGGCGCGTTCCACGTCTGCACCTCGGTGAGGAGGGGCTCGGCGGAGCGGAGCTCGAAGAGCATGCGTGCCTTGATCGCCCGGTCGATGCCGTAGCCGCGGTGCTCGGGCACGACGATCGTGTCGTACTGATCGGCGCGGGTCGGGTGCTGCGCGGGCACGACCACCTCGGTCAGCCCAGCCACGGCGCCGGTGCGCTCGTGGATCGCCAGCACGATGTACGGCCGCATGCCACGACGGTGCAGGCAGGCGAGGCTGTCGCGGAGCCGCTGCGGATCGTACGAACTGGGGCGCAGGTCGAGGTCGCCGTCGTCGACGTCGCGCAGCGCCGCCTTCGCCACGGCGTATCCCTCGATCAGATCATCGGGCGGGCCGCCGGGGAAATACTCCAGGCGGTAGCCGCTGCTGACGCTGCCGGCCGTCTCGCCCACCGCCAGCCAATCCACCGTGGACAGCTTGAGCACGCTGCGAGTCTCTACGTACTCCCGGGCGAAGCCGAGCGACTCGTAGAACTTCACAGCCGGCGTGCCACCGACCACCTCGACACCGATCGCGGAGAAGCCCTCGTCGTAGACCCTGCGGACGACCTTGGTGAGCAGCGTGCGGGCCAGGCCGGTGCGGCGCTCCGACGGGTGGACGAAAAGCTCGACCACGCCGATGTCACCGAGCAAAAGCACATTGGCATGACCCAGAAGGTGACCGGACTCATCCTCCGCCACCCAGGAGATCCGCCGCTCGCCCGGCATGGTCTCCGACTGGTACTCGCGCAGGAACGAGTCCTGCCATGGGGGATCTTCAGGGAGGTCGGCCGCGAGCACCGCGTTGAGAGTGTCCAGGAGGGACTCGATCTCGGCGGGTGACGCGGTCCGCGGATCCCACTCACGCACCATCACCCGTACAGCTTGCCGTCAACCGAAGGTGAGGGGAAGGGCCTTGTTCTTCAAAGTGCCTGAGAGGTGACGCTACGTGCGGCTTTTCGTGCCGTACTCGTTTGCCGCGTCAAATACGTCCTGCGCGTAAGCGCGCACGTCGTTGTAGGAGAGGATGGCGTTCCACCAGTCGGTGGAGAGGTCCATGTTGCGGCCGCCCTGACACAGGTAGTTACCGGCGGCGAGGGCGGCATCGTCGATGTCATTGATGTCTGTCAGCCCGTCGTTGTCCGCGTCGACCTTGTGCTGCTGCCACGTCGACGGGATGAACTGCATCGCGCCGACCGCGCGGTCGTACGTGAGGTCGCTGTCCAGCACACCGTCGTCGGTGTCGTCGATCCGCTGGGTGTTGTTGGTGCCGTCGAGCACCGGACCGAGGATGCGGGGCGACGACTCGCCGTCGTCACCGAGCGTGGCGTTGTGCCGGCCGTGGTTGGACTCGATCTTGCCGATCGCGGCGAGGGTGGTCCACTTGAGGTTGCAGCCTGGCCGGGTCGACTTGACGACCAGCTCCGCGTACCCGTACGCCTGCATCGCCACCCACGGGACGTCCACCTTGCCGCCGGTCTCGGTGGCCCAGGCGGCGAGCACGTCGGCCGGGCGGCCGCCGACCGGGGGCCCGGTGGTCACGGTGGCACCCGGCGAGGGTGTGAAGCCGCCGCTGACCGGTGGCCCGGTCGACGGCACCGGAAGCTGGCCGTCGGAGGTCGTCGGCCCAGGTGTGACATCGCCGCTGGTGGTGGCCTCCGGCGCCGCCTTGCGCGAGCCGGCGGTCATCGGGATGGCGATCGCGCCCGCGCCGACGCCGGCCACGACCAGCACCAGCAGCAGCACGGCCGGCAGCGTCACCCGCCCGCTCGGCCGCCCGGACCAGGCCCGCACACCGTGGGCCACCTCGCGCGCCCGCGGCGCGCGACGAAGAGCATGAGCGAAGCGCACTCGCCGTCGAGGTCCAGCTGGAGTCTCTGGTACGACCGCCGAGGCGGCCGCCACCGTGACCGTGGGCGGGTCGGTCGCCGGTGTGGTGGCGCTCGCGTCCGGGGCGGGAGGCGTCGCCGCAGGCTCCGCCTCACCCTTTTTCTCACCCGCGTCGGGTCGAGCCCACTCCGATCGCGGCCCGGGTGTGACCGGCTCGGCGGGCGTCGTTTCGACGGGCGCCGTCTCGAGGGGTGTTGGCTCGACGGGCGTCGTCTCGGCGGTCTCGGGCGAGGCGGGCGTGCTCGGCTCCGGCTCCCGCTGCTCGGGTGCGGGTGCCTTTTCCGGCGCGAGCTTTCCGGCCGTGGGCGCCGCGTCATCGGGGGCCGCGCCGGAGCTGCCCAGCGGCCCAGCCCACTCGGGCGCCGCCGAACGTAGGGGTCGCGCGGATCCCGTCTCTCCGCCTTTTTCCTCCCCGTCCACCACGCGTCCGAGTATGGCGCATCGCGCTGGGCAGTGCCCCGGTCGTACCCTGACTGGCATGCCCCGGTACGAGTTCCGTTGCCGCGCCTGTGGTGACACCTTTGAGGTCAATCGCCCGATGACCGACTCCGGCAAGCCTGCGAGCTGTCCGCAGGGTCATGCCGACACTGTCAAGCTGCTCTCCACCGTCGCCTTCACTGGCCGTGGTGGCGGCTTCACACCCAGTCCCGGTCCTGTTGCCTCAGGGGGCGGCGGATGCTGTGGGGGCGGGTGCGGCTGCGGATAAGGACGGAAGTTGGTCCAGATCTGACCTCTCGTGCCACAACCCGCTCCCCCTCTCGTCGTTACGTCAGCCGTAAGCCCCCCGACACACCCCTCTCGTTGGCTGCTGCTGGTTGTGATCGCCCCTTGGCTACGGCCGTGGGGGCAGGTCTGTACCGGCCGTTCCTACGATGTGCCAGGTTGCGGGGGTACGGGAGCATAAACCGCGACTTCCAGGGGGGCGGAGGTTCCACCCGTGCCGGCACACAACTTGCCGAGTGGCCTGGTGACTTTCATGTTCACCGACATCGAGGGCTCGACCAGACTGGCCCGGATGCTCGGTGCTGGTTACCGTCCGGTCTTGAGCGAGCACAGACGGTTGCTTCGCCGTACTTTGTCCGAAAGCGACGGTACGGAACTATTCACCGAAGGTGACTCTTTCTTCGTGGCGTTCTCCGACGCGGCGGCGGCCATCGAGGCCTGCGCGACCGCGCAGCGGGCACTCGCCGCGCATGAGTGGCCTTCGCCGGAGTCGACGCCGAAGGTGCGGATGGGCCTGCACACGGGCCACGCCGAGGCGCTCAACGGCGAGTACGCGAGCCCCGAGGTGCACCGCGCGGCCCGGATCGCCGCCGCGGCGCACGGTGGGCAGGTGCTCTGCTCGGCGGCGACCGCCCGGCACGCCGAGCCGCTGCCGGCCGAGGCGTCGCTGCTCGATCTGGGCCTGCACCGGCTGCGCGGCTTCGACGACCGCGAGCGGCTCTACCAGCTCGTCGCGCCGGGCCTGGAGCGGCAGTTCCCGCGCCCCCGTACGGCGGACGCGCTGGCACACAACCTGCCGACCCAGGTGACCTCGTTCGTGGGGCGGCACGCCGAGCGGTCCGAGCTGTCCGGCCTGATGGCTGACCACCGGCTGGTGACGGTCGTGGGTGCCGGCGGTGCGGGCAAGACCCGCCTGGCGGTGGAGATGGCCGGTGGGCTCGTCGAGACGTACCAGGATGGGGTCTGGTTCGTCGATCTCGCTTCGGTGACCGACCCCGGCCTGGTCGCGTTCGCGATCGCCGCGGTGTTGGGCCTGCGGCCCGAGCCGGGCCGCCCGGTGGTCGACACGCTGGTGGAGTTCGCGGCGAGCCGGCGGATGCTGCTGGTGCTGGACACCTGCGACGCGCAGCTGTCCGCCGCGGCCGACGTGATCGCGCGGCTGCTGACCGGCGGCAGCGGGATCCGGGTGCTGGCGACCAGCCGCGAGCCGTTCAACCTGCCTGGTGAGACGGTGTGGCGGATCCCGCCGCTGTCCGTGGTGCCGGCTCCGGGTGGCGGGCCGAGCGAGGCGGTGTCGCTGCTGCTCGACCGCACGACGTCGGCGCGTGGCGGCCGGCGTTCGGAGCCGACCGAGGGCGACGACCTGCAGCGGGTGGTGTCCCGGCTCGATGGGCTGCCGCTGGCGATCGAGCTTGCCGCGGCCCGGCTGCGGGTGCTGTCGGCCAGCCAGCTCGCCGAGCGCCTCGACGACGTGCTGGGTGCGCTGGACGCCGGCCGCGAGGATCCCGAAGGGACGTACGCGGGCGATGGCCGGTGGGTGGCCAGCCAGCTGGCGACGGTCGACCTGGCTCAGGCCGGTGCCGCCCGCCGGGCCGAGGCGGCGATGCGCGCGGCCACTCAGCGGCACGCGACCATCCAGGCGACGGTGACCTGGTCCTACCGGACGCTGGGGCCGCGCGCGGCCCGGCTGTTGCGGTGGCTGTCGGTCTTCTCCGGGCCGGTCGACCTGCCGACGGTGGAGTGGCTGCTCGACGACGACCCGCTGGATCCGCTGTCGGTGCTGGTCGACAAGTCGATGATCCAAGCGGAGCCGCACGCCTCTGGCACGACCTACCGGATGCTCGACCCGATCCGGGCGTACGCGGCCCGGCGGCTGGCCGAGGCCGGCGAGGAGCGCGGGGCGCGCGACCGCCACGTAGCCTGGTCGCTGCACGCGCTGGAGAAGGCGCACCTGGGTCCGGATCACCGGCCGGTGACGCTCTCGCTGTACGCGCTGGACTCGCTCGCCGACGAGTTGCGCGCGGCTTTGCGCTGGTCGGCGACGGGCGGCAGCGCGCGTGGTGGCCTGCGGCTGGCCAGTGGCCTGGACCAGTGGTGGCGCGAGCGTGGCCTGGCCCGTGAGGGCCGGCTGTGGCTCTTCCGGCTGTACGGGCGGATCGCCGAGACCGGCGAGCCGATTCCCGAGGCGGAGCTCGCGGCGGCGTACCACATGCACTCGCAGCACGCCGGCGCCGACGGTGAGGTGGCCGAGGAGCTGCGGTTCTCGCAGCGGGCCGAGGCCGCCGCGCGGCAGGCCGAAGACGCCGGGCTGCTGGCCCGGGTGCTCACCGGCCGGGGTGGCTCGCTGGTCGACATGGGCCAGCTCGACGACGCCGAGCGGGTGTGCCGTGAGGTGATCTCGTGGGCCGAGGCGAGCGGGGTGGCCAGCGACGCGCTGCTGGCCGTCTACACCCTCGCCGAGCTGCTGTGGCGCCGTGGTGCGCTCGACCAGGCGGCCGACGTGCTGGCTTCGGCGCGGCCCCTGGAGGCGGCGCGTCCGGCGGAGCGGGGGCGGCGCAGCGTCGACTTCCTGCTCGGCATGGTGGCGCTGGGCCGCCGTGACCTGGTGGCCGCGCACGACCACCTGGTGGTGGCGCTGCGCTCCCGGATGACGTATGGCTTCCACAGCCGCGCCTGCGACACGATCTGCGCGATCGCGGTCCGCTGCGCGCTCGGCGGCGACGCGGTGACCGCCGCCCGCCTCTTCGGGGCGGCGCAGGCCACCCGGTCCGCGCTGCGCAGCACGCCCGGCCGCTTCGGCGCCTACTGGGCCGAGCGGCAGGCGGCCGTGCGGACGGCGCTGGGCGACTCGACCTTCGACGCCGCGTACGCCGAGGGCGGCGCACTCACCGTCGAGGAGGCCGCGGCGCTGGCCCTGGCCGTCGACCACCCGGACATGGCGGTCGGCTCCCGCCGATTCGCCGCCTGATCCACCACTCGCTCATGGTCGAAGCTCCTCTCCGAGTCGTACTCGAGAGGAGCTTCGACCACGTGGGCTAGCGGGCCGCGCCCGCGGGCCGTAGCTGAGCCGCTCGGTCGATGTCGGCCGGGCTTACCGAGCCGAAGATCGATACGGCCTGGTAGTACACCCAGGCGAGCGACAGGCAGGCCGGGCGGTCCACCGCGGGGTAGGTGTTGCACTTGCGCTTGAGGTCCTCGTAGAAGGCGCTGTCCAGCCGGGACTTGTTGGCCGGGAACTGGCCCGCCGCCTTGTAGTTGCGGTACCCGAAGTCGTGCCGGTAGCAGGAGAGGGTGAAGTCGTACCCGAGGGGGTTATCCGGGCTCGACGAGCAGTAGTCGGTCGACCAGTTGAACTGGTACGCCGCCCACGCGCCCTGGTTTTGCCGGGCGGAGTTCCAGGCGTTGTAGCTGGACGCACTGGTCTGGGTCCAGCTGGACAGGACGGCCGGCTTGTCTGCCGGCACGGCGGCCAACGCCGGGCCCGCCAGCCCAAGCAGGGTGAGCAGGGCGGCGGGCACGGCGACGAGCAGGGTTGCGACCCGACGGGACACGTTTCCTCCAGAGGGTTACTGGGGAGTACCAATGTGTCCACAGTGTCATGGCATTGTCTGGCATAAATCTATAGATGCGGGTCGCGCAGTTGAACACTCAGTGGATCAATGGCCACGGCAGGCTCGGCGGGCTTTCGTTCCACAGGCGGTCGAGCGCGGTGACGTAGTACGTGTATCGCCCACCGGGCACCGCCGACGTATCCACGTAGGACGTGCCGCGGGTGGTGCCGAGCAGGTGCGCGGCGTCGGCGAGCCCGCACCGGCCGGGGAGCGTGAGCCCGTCGAAGCGGTACACGGCGTATGACGTGGCCTGGCCCAACAGCTGCTTCCAGCGCAGCGTGACCGCGCCGTCCGCCGCCCGGGATGCCCCCGTCACCAGCGGAAACAGCGGTGGCTTGCGGTCCAGGTGCGGCATCTCGGGTACGAGGGCCGGCCGGGAGTAGTGCTCGGCGGCGTAGATGTCGGTGGCGCCGAGCTTGTTCGCCCGCACCTGCACCGCGCTGAAGTGCACGTTGCCGTCCACCTCGGGATAGTCGCGGTTGAAGGTCAGGTGGCGGGACATCTCGGCCGGGTCCTGCCAGGGTGCCGGCTGCGCCGGGTCAGCGATCTTGTAGTCGGCCTGTCCGATGTAGAGCTGCACCCGCGTGCCGGCGACCACGTCCGCCCACCAGGGCACCAGCTTGGCGTAGTCGGCCACGGCCAGCCCGATGTGCCAGTACACCTGGGGCAGGATGTAGTTGATCCACTCTTCTTTGACCCATTTGCGGGTATCGGCGAAGTTCGCCTCGTAAGACTGGGTGCCGTTGGTGTCCGAGCCGAGTGGGTCGGACGCCTTGTTGCGCCAGATGCCGAATGGGCTGATGCCGAACTTCACCCACGGCTTGGCCGCCTTCACCTTCGCGGCGAACTCCTGTACCAGGAGGTCGATGTTGTGGCGCCGCCAGTCCGCCTTGTTCGCGAAGCCGGCGCCGTACTGGGCGAACGTCGCGTCGTCGGCGAAGTCTTGCCCCGCGACCGGGTACGGGTAGAAGTAGTCGTCGAAGTGCGCGCCGTCGATGTCGTACTTGACCACGGCGTCGAGCATCGCCCGCTGCACGAAGTCGCGAACTTCCGGAATGCCCGGATTGTAGTAGAGCCGCGAGCCAGCCGCGTTGATCGGGTAGGGGACCGCCCAATCGGGGTGCTGCCGGACCGGGTGGTTGGGTGCGAGCTTGGCGATGTCCGGACCGGCGCCCTGCGGCATCGAGATCCGGTACGGGTTGAACCAGGCGTGGAACTCAAGGTTGCGGGCGTGCGCCTCGGTGACCAGGAACCTCAGCGGATCCCAGCCGGGTGAGGCGCCGTCCCGGGCGCCGGTGAGCCACTCCGACCACGGCTCGTACGGCGACGGCCAGAACGCGTCGGCGGTGGGTCGCACCTGCACGATCACGGCGTTGTGGTGGAGCCGTTGGGCGAGGTCGAGCCAGGCGCGGTACTCGGCCTTGAGCTTCTCCTCGGTCTGCGCGGGCGCGCTGGGCCAGTCGATGTTGGCGACGCTGGCGATCCACATCGCCCGGAACTGCCGCTTGGGGGTGGCGGGGTTCGTCGTGCACGTGGTCGTGGTCGTCGTGGCCGCCGCGCTCGCGGGTGCGGCCGGCACCACGAGCCCGCCGGCGACGACCAGTGCCGCTATGAGTGCTCTCTTCAAGGGTTGCTTTCTCGACAACATTCGCCGCCTCCTGCTCTCCGATAGAAGGAAATTTTCACGATGGCGGCGCCGAGCGCAAGGGCGATGCCGGGGTTTTCCCCGATGCGGCGGTTGCGGCCGAGGAGCACCCTGGGTTCATGGGACGTTTCTTGGCCTGGACCGCGGTGGGTGTCGTCGCCGTGGTGGCAGTGGGCTGGCTCGCGATCGCGCTGCTCAAGGCGCTGCTGGGCATAGCCGTGTACCTGATCGTGGGCGCCCTCGTGGTCGGCGGCGGCGTCTACCTCTACCAGAAGGGCAAGCGGGCCATCTCCCGCGACCAGCGGATGCGTAACCGCATCGAGGCGGCGACGACGACGTACCGCCAGCGCAACCGCTGACAAAAGAACGGCTCCGCTCCCAGGACCCGGGCGCGGAGCCGATCCGATCAGGGTTTCGTGATCAAAGCTCCTCTCAAGCAGTTGTAACTGCTTCAAAGGACCTTTGATCATGGCTGGCCGGCACCGAGGTCGTCACCCTTCATGAACCACATGGGCTCCCGCGACGCACCTACGAGCTAACACCCACCCCGGCGGCTGCCCGTGACACAGCGTCGCCTCGGCCAGGTCGGTCCCCCGGCTACGTCAGTAGATCGTGGTACGAACCCGCCCCTATGAGGGCAGCTCCGTACCACGATCTACTCGGCTTGACGCTCACCAGGGCGCAATGAGCGGATAAACCGGTGGAAAGCGCCCACTACCCAGGGCAACCAAGGCCATGGCGCGAGCCGCCGGAGGCAAGAGGGGTAAGCGCAACCAACAGCGGACGGGTGAGGCCGCGGGAGCGGCGGTCTGGACCACCACGGACATCGCGGTAGCTCAGAAATATCTCTTGAAATAGATCGTCTAGATGATCGTCCAGGTGTCGCCGCTGGTCAGGAGGCCGGCGAGCTGCTCCTCGGGCGTGCCGCTGACCTTCGCCTTGGCCGCCTCGAGCTGGCTCTGCACCAGGTTGTCGTAGGACGGCCGGGCGACGTTGCGGAAGACCCCGATCGGCGTGTTGCGCAGGTCGAGGCCGGGCAGCCGGGAAAGGGCGAAGGCGTAGGCCGGCTCGTCCACGCCGGCGTCGTGCACGACGATCTCCCCGGGTGAGACCGTGGCGGTCTCCCGCACCTGCAGGCCGAAGCCGCCCGGCGGGTGCACGACGCAAAACTGCCCGTCCTTGCCAAATGTGATCGGCTGGCCGTGCTCCAGCCGGATCAGGTAGTCGTCGCGGGTGCCGGCGTCCTTGAGCTCCTCGAACGCGCCGTCGTTGAAGATGTTGCAGTTTTGGTAGATCTCCACGAAGGCGGAGCCGTTGTGCTCGGCGGCCGCCCGCAGCACCGACTGCAGGTGCTTGCGGTCGGAGTCGATCGTCCGCGCCACGAAGGTGGCCTCAGCGCCCAACGCCAGCGAGAGCGGGTTGAACGGTGAGTCGGCCGAGCCGGTCGGCGTCGACTTTGTGATCTTCCCAAGCTCCGACGTCGGGGAGTACTGCCCCTTGGTCAGCCCGTAGATCCGGTTGTTGAAGAGCAGGATCTTGAGGTTGACATTGCGCCGGAGGGCGTGGATCAGGTGGTTGCCGCCGATCGAGAGCGCGTCGCCGTCGCCGGTGACCACCCAGACCGACAGGTCGGGCCGGGACACCGAGAGGCCGGTCGCGATCGCCGGGGCACGGCCGTGGATCGAGTGCATCCCGTACGTGTTCATGTAGTACGGGAAGCGGGATGAGCAGCCGATCCCGGAGACGAAGACGATCCGCTCGCGCGGGATGTTGAGCTCGGGCATGAACGACTGCACGGCCGCGAGGATCGCGTAGTCACCGCACCCGGGGCACCAACGCACCTCCTGGTCGGACTTGAAGTCCTTCATCGTGAGCTTCAGCGCGACGGGCTCAGGCATTCTTAACCACTTCTTCCAGCATGGTCTCCAGCTCGGAGGCGGTGAACGGCAGGCCGCGGACCTGGTTGTACGGGATGGCGTCGACGAGGTAGCGGGCCCGGATGACGTGGGCGAGCTGGCCCAGGTTCATCTCCGGGATGACCACGCGGTCGTAGCGTTGGAGCACCTCGCCGACGTTGCGCGGCATCGGGGCGAGGTGGCGCAGGTGGGCCTGGGCCACGGCCTGGCCGCGCTGCCGCAGCGCCCGGCAGGCGGCGCCGATCGGCCCGTACGTCGAGCCCCAGCCGAGCACCAGCACGCGCGCGTCGCCGTCGGGGTCTTCGACCTCCAGGTCGGGCACCTTGATCGCCTCGATGCGGGCGGCCCGGGTGCGCACCATGAAGTCGTGGTTGGCCGGGTCGTACGAGATGTCGCCGGTCTTGTCCGCCTTCTCCAGGCCGCCGATCCGGTGCTCCAGCCCCGCCGTGCCCGGGATCGCCCACGGCCGGGCGAGCGTCTCCGGGTCGCGCAGGTAGGGCAGGAACGTGGTGCCGTCTTCGCCGTTGGGCTCGGTGGCGAACTCGACCCGCAGGTCAGGCAGTGAGTCGACGTCGGGCAGCAGCCACGGCTCGGAGCCGTTGGCCACGTAGTTGTCGGAGAGCAGGATGACCGGCGTGCGGTGGGTCAGCGCGATCCTGGCCGCCTCGATGGCCGCGTGGAAGCAGTCGGAGGGGGAGCGCGGCGCGATGACCGCCACCGGCGCCTCACCGTGCCGGCCGAAGAGCGCCATGTTGAGGTCGGCCTGCTCGGTCTTGGTGGGCATGCCGGTCGAGGGGCCGGCCCGCTGCACGTCGACCACGACCAGCGGCAGCTCCAGCGCCACCGCCAGGGAGATCGTCTCGCCCTTGAGCGCCACGCCCGGGCCGCTCGTGGTGGTGATGCCGAGCGCGCCGCCGTAGGCCGCGCCGAGGGTGGCACCGATCGCCGCGATCTCGTCTTCGGCCTGCATGGTGGTGATGCCGAAGCGCTTGTGCTTGCTCAGCTCGTGGAGGATGTCCGAGGCCGGGGTGATCGGGTAGGCGCCGAGGAAGATCGGCAGCCTGGAGCGCACGCCCGCGGCCACGATGCCCAGCGCGAGCGCCGCGTTGCCGGTGATGTTGCGGTAGGTGCCCGGCGGCATCTTGGCCGGCTTCACCTCGTACCGCACGCCGAAGTCCTCGGTCGTCTCGCCGAAATTCCACCCGGCCTTGAACGCGGCGATGTTGGCCGCGACGAGCTCGGGGCGGGCGGCGAACTTGCGCTCGAGGAAGCGGATCGTCGAGTCGTACGGCCGGGAGTACATCCAGGAGAGCAGGCCCAGCGCGAACATGTTCTTGGCGCGCTCGGCGTCCTTCTTCGAGACCGAGTGCTCGGCCAGCGCGCCCACGGTCATGCTCGTGAGCCCCACGGGGTGCACCGAGTAGCCGTCGAGCGAGCCGTCTTCCAGCGGGTTGGCCGCGTAGCCGACCTTGGCCAGGTTGCGCTTGGTGAACTCGTCGGTGTTGACGATGATGTCCGCGCCGCGCGGCAGATCATCCAGGTTGGCCTTGAGGGCCGCCGGGTTCATCGCCACGAGGACGTTGGGCGCGTCGCCGGGGGTGAGGATGTCGTAGTCGGCGAAGTGCACCTGGAAGCTTGAAACACCGGGCAGCGTGCCGGCGGGTGCGCGGATCTCGGCCGGGAAGTTGGGCAACGTGGAGATGTCGTTGCCCAGCTGGGCCGTTTCCGAGGTGAATCGATCACCGGTGAGCTGCATGCCGTCGCCTGAGTCGCCAGCGAACCGGATGACCACCCGATCCAGCTGGCGGACCTGTTTGGTCACTGACCCCTGACCTCCTTGCGAGCCGGCAGCGGCGGGGGAGCACCCGGTGTGCCGACCCGCCTTGTTTCAGTCCACCAATGAGCGTACGTCGAACGTCCCATGTCATCCTTAACCCGTCCGCCGGATGAGACCCCTGGACGACCCGCGTAAGCAAGATCACGCGGTACGCTGCGGGCCGTGGACAGTTATCTGGGGTCGTATGCGACGCTCGGGTTACTGCTGCTCGCGGCCGTCCTGGTCTTCGTGGGAGCGTTTTCGGCCAATCGGCTGCTCAGCCCGGCCGACCCTGCGGAGCCGCCCGGCAAGCGCGAGACTTACGAGTGCGGCATCGACCCGGTCGGCGGTGACTGGGCACAAGCCCAGATCCGTTATTACGTTTATGCATATCTATATGTGCTCTTTGCGGTCGAGAGCGTGTTCCTCTTCCCGTGGGCGGTGATCTTCGATCGCCCCGGTTTCGGCATGACGACCGTGGTCGAGATGGCGATCTTCGTCGCTGTGCTGGCCCTCGGCATCCTGTACGCGTGGCGCAAGCGCATCCTGCGCTGGACCTAGGGCGTGGTTGGTAAGGGCATGGCCGGCCTGCGGCGGGCCCAGACGACGACCGGCGGCACCGGACGGAAGGCCACATACAACACCGGTATGCGACCTTCCGCCCGGCACCCCCGGACGCCGCCTGGACTCCGCCTCGGCTCGACCGACCCTTACCAAACACGCCCTAGGCCAGGCCGCGCCGAGACACCGCCGGCGGGCGGTCGCCCCTGATCGAGGCGACCATGTCGAGCACCTGGCGGGTCGGGCGCACCTGGTGGGCCCGGAAGACCCGCGCGCCGAGCCAGGCTGACACCGCGGTCGCGGCGAGCGTGCCGGAGAGCCGCTCCGCCACCGGCAGGTCGAGCGTCTCGCCGACGAAGTCCTTGTTCGAGAGCGCGACGAGCACCGGCCATCCGGTGGCGACCAGCTCGCCGAGGCGGCGGGTCAGCTCCAGCGAGTGCCGGGTGTTCTTGCCGAAGTCGTGCGCCGGGTCGATCAGGATCCCGTCGGGGCGTACTCCCAGGTCACGGGCCCGTTCGGCGAGGCGGGTGACGGTCGAGACGGCGTCCGTGACCACGTCGTCGAAGGCGGCCCGGTGCGGCCGGGTACGCGGCCGCAGCCCGCCCGCGTGCGCGCAGACCAGCCCGGCACCGGTGGCGGCGGCCACTTGGGCCAGTGCGGGGTCGGCACCGGCCCAGGTGTCATTGATCAGGTCGGCGCCGGCCGCGACCGCCTCCTTGGCCACCTCGGCCCGCCAGGTGTCGATCGAGATCACCAGGTCCGGGTGCTCGGCGCGTACCGCGGTGATCGTGCCGACCGTGCGGCGGATCTCCTCGGCGACGTCGACGTCGGCGCCCGGCCCCGCTTTGACCCCGCCGATGTCCACGATCTGGGCGCCTTCCTCGACCGCTTGGGCGACCGCGCGGAGCGCCGCGTCCGGGGAAAAAGTCGAGCCTCGGTCGAAGAACGAATCGGGCGTGCGGTTGACGATGGCCATCACGACCAGCTCAGCCGACCCGAACACCCGTTCACCGAGGCGGAGATCGTCCATCCCATGAAACTTAGACCGGGGTGGCGGGGTCGCCCGCCGCGCCCGGCCGTGCCACGATCGATCCATGGGTCAGGTACTCCTCCTCGTCGTTGTGGCGTTGACCGTCGCCGCTGTCGTCTTCGGGGTCACCGTGCTGGTGACCGGCGGTGACTCGGGCCTGGGCACAGCCGAGCCAGATGGCCGGGCCGTGCCGCTGCCGGGCGCCCGACCACTGATGGAGGCCGATGTCTCGGCGGTCCGGTTCGACACGACCGTGCGCGGCTACCGGATGGCCCAGGTCGACCAGGCGCTGCGCCGGGCGGCCTACGACATCGGATACAAGGACGAGCTCATCGGCGTGCTGGAGGCCGAGGTCGCGGCCCTGCGCGAGGGGCGCGGGACCGACGCCGACACGCTGCGCCGGGCCCGCGAGGCGGCGCTGGTGCCGGCTGGCGCCGGTGCCGGCGGCAGCGGCTACGGCAGCCCGGGGGCCGGCCTGGTCGACCTCGGCGAGGCCCAGGCGACGGGCAAGGACGCGGACGCCGCCGGCGCCGAAGACGACGATGCGGCCGAGGCCGTCGCGGCGGTCTCCACCGCCCCTTCGGCGACCATGGGCGCGGCGGTGACGGCCGACGAGGTGATCGGCGACGACACCGACGACGAGATCGACACCGACACCTCCGACCCGGCTGAGGCCGAGGTCGACGAGGCCGAGGCGGCCGACGAGGCCGAAGACGAGCCGGACGACGCGCCCGACTCGGATGCCCGCCGCACCCTCCCCGACCGGGACGAAAGGGCATGAGTGAGGAGGATCTACGCTCTGCCGCCCAGCCTGGCTCGGGCGAGGTCACCGCGACGGTGATCGTCAACGCCCCGGCCGAGACCGTCTTCAAGGCGTTCACGGCGTGGGAGCGGCAGTCCGACTGGATCCCGTTCACCAAGGTGCGCGTGGTCGAGGGCGACGGCGGTGAGGGCAGCCTGGTCGAGGCGGTCACCACCATCGGCCCGGCGATGCTCCGCGACGAGATGCGGGTGGTCCGCGTCGACCCGCCGTTCGAGGTGCGCGTGGTGCACTGCGGTCGCCTCCTGCGCGGGCCGGGCGTCCTCCGCTGCACCCCGATGGGCGAGGGCCGCACGCAGGTGGTGTGGCACGAGTGGTTCCACCTGCCGGGTGGGGTCGCCGGGCGCGTAGCCTGGCCGGTGCTGTGGCCGGGCTCCAAGGTGAGCCTGACCCAGGCGCTGAAGAAGTTCGCCCGGCTTGTGGAGGCGGGAAAGATTTGAAGCACCCCAAAAAAGCGTTCCGCTTCGCTCCACGTCTCCCCGGGGACCCCGCATGTCCGACCTCGTGATGGGGGCCGACGGGCTGGCCCGGTGCGGGTGGGGCGGCAGCACACCCGAATACATCGCCTACCACGACGGCGAGTGGGGCCGGCCGGTGCGCACCGACGACGGGCTCTACGAGAAGGTCACGCTGGAGGCGTTCCAGTCCGGCCTGTCCTGGCTGATCATCCTGCGCAAGCGGGAGTCGTTCCGGGCGGCGTTCGACGGGTTTCACATCGAGACCGTCGCCAAGTACGGCGAGGCCGAGGTGACCCGCCTGCTCGCCGACCCGGGCATCGTGCGCAACAGGGCCAAGGTCGAGGCCGCCATCAACAATGCCCGCGCCGCCCTCGACCTCCCGGACGGGCTGGCGTCGCTGCTCTGGTCGTACGCGCCGCCGCCGCGCACCCGCCGCCCGAAGTCGTTCGGCGAGGTGCCCGCGATCACCCCCGAGTCCACCGCGATGGCGAAGGCGCTGAAGAAGAGCGGTTTCCGCTTCGTGGGCCCCACGACGGCGTACGCGCTGATGCAGGCGACCGGCATGGTCGACGACCACCTCGACGGGTGTCACGTCAAGCTGCCGTGATGGGATGGCGCCATGGGGCACTGGGCGGTGGTCATCTCGGATGAGCGACACGAGGCGGAGCGGCTTTTCCATCACGACACGCTGGAGCTGACCGGCATCGGCCGCCCCCGCCCCCAGCCCGGCGACGAGGTGCTGGTGGTGGCCGGGCACGAGACGCCCGCCGTGGTGGCGCTGGGCCTGGTGCGGCCGGTGACCGCCGAGCGCGACCCCGACGACCCACCCCCCGGCGACGACGAGCCGCTCGTCGTGACGTACACGCGAAGGGCCTTCGACGAGCCCGTGCCGGCCGAACGGCTCGCGCTCGACCATCCGGTAGCCCCGGTCGACCCAGACACCTTCCAGGCGATCACGGGCAGCCTCCGCCCGGCCGTCGACCGCAGCACCTGGCTGGTGAGCCTCGACCTCCCGATCGAGGCATCCTCCCCGGCCGAGGCGGTGCGGGTCTTCTGGTCGTACGTGATGGAGCTCGGCCCCCGGGAGCTGCCCACGTTCGTCTCACCCGCCGGCGACGAGCTGGCCATGCAGGCGTTCGTACTAGGCGAGGAAGCCAACCTCGACCCCGAGGAAGACGAAGACTAGAGAGCTCGGGTGGGTTCATGCCCGTCGTTCTTTAGGCATTTTTTTGCCCGCGTTCGTGTCAGTTGCGGGCCGTTTGCTCCCGCGGGCCGCCGGGTTCGCGGTGGTCGGCGTTACCCCCTTTGCCTCCGGCGGGAGCGCTCCGGACCGTCGGGGTGGGTCGATGGACATCGGGATGCACTGCTTGGGTGGGATGTGCGGCGGTGGCGAACGGGTCGGGCAGTTCGGTGCCCCTTATGGTGACTTACTAGCCGTTATGAGGCATTTGTCTACCGCGATCTATTGGGTTGAGTGCTCACGAGGGTGTGATGAATGGATAAACCCATAGAAAGCCCACACTACTCAGGGCGACGAACCCCGGGCGCGAGCCGTGCCCGTAAGAGCGCGACCAACGAAGCAGGGTGAGGCCGCGGGAGCGGCGGTCTGGACCCAACGCCACTCAGCTTATCTTGATCAAGGCTTAGGGGCTTTGAGCTACCGCGATGTTCGTCGTGGTCCAGACCGCCGCTCCCGCGGCCTCACCCTTCGCGGTTCACACCCATGACGTGGGGGGTTTGTGAAAGTTTGTTGCTGCCCTGGCAGCGATAACTCTTCACAAACCCAGGGTGGTGCGCCGCATGGCCGCCTTTGGCGCTCAAGTGATCTTGGGCTGGGTTGGTTCCGATGCTTGGTCGCCGTGGTGGCTGGCGTGCACGGCAGACCGGTGGGCCGTGACCCGGCTCCACGACGGGGCCTCGGGCCGGCGTGATCGTCTACCCGAAATCCGCACGACGCACCGTTGAAAGCGCGGATGTCGGGTAGACGATCACCACGCACCTGGAAGCTGAGCGTGCGCGGTGCTCTGGCCGGGCGACCGCGGTGAGTCGCGCGGGCCTGGCGGTTGTGCACCGCGCAGGGTGCGGCCGCGGGAGCGGCGGTCCGGACCACGACGAACATCGCGGCAGCTCAAAGCCTCTGACTCTTCGGAATGAAACCTCTCAAAAAATGACCAGATCACAGCCTTGAATCAAAACAAGCTGAGCGGCATCGGGTCCTGGACCACGACGGGCGTCGCGGTAGCTCGGATCTGTTTGAGAGATCTCCTGGGTTAGCGGCCCTCGAAGACGGGCTTTTCCTTGGCTACGAAGGCGGCTGTGGCGTTGCGGTGATCGGCGGTGGCACCACAGATCGCCTGGGCCTGTGCCTCGGCAGCGAGCGCCTCGGAGAGGGTGCCGGCGTCGCCGACGGAGAGCTGGCGCTTGATCGCGCCGAACGCCACCGTCGGGCCCGCGGCCAGCCGGGCGGCCAGCTCCTGTGCGGTGGGCAGCACCAGATCGTCGTCGTCGACCAGGCGGGTGAGCAGCCCCAGCCGCTGGGCGTCGGTCGCGGACAGCGGCTCGGCCAGCATGAGCAGCTCGATCGCCTTGGCGTGGCCGACCAGCCTCGGCAGTGACCAGGAGACGCCGGTGTCGCCGGCGAGGCCGACGTTGGCGAAGGCCATCAGGAAGCTCGTCTTCGGCCCGCCGATCCGGAAGTCGGCCAGCAGTGCGAGTGAGGCGCCGGCGCCGGCCGCGGTGCCTCGCACGGCCGCGATGACCGGCTTGGGCAGGCCGGCCAGGCGGGCGGCGATCGGGTTGTAGTGGGCGCGCACGGTGCCCAGCGGGTCGTTGCTGCCGGTCTCCAGGGTGGCGACGTGCTCGCGGAGGTCCTGTCCTACGCAGAATGCCCGCCCCGCGCCGGTCAGCACGACGGCCCGGCAGGACCGGTCTTTCTCCAGCTCGCCGAGCGCGTCCCGCAGGGCCTCCTTGAGGGCCGTGTCCAGGGAGTTGAGCGAGTCCGGCCGGTTGAGCGTGACGGTCGTGACGGCGCCATCGCGCTCGAGGAGGAGTGGTTCGGTCACGGTTGCGCGCCCTTCTTCTGGTCCAAGCAGAGTTCCACGTACCGGTCGGCCGCCGGCCGCAGCCGGGCGGCGTGGCGGTCGAAGAAGGCCGCCGCGCTGGTGCCGGCCCAACGCTCGGGGAGCAGGGCCGGTGGCAGCTGCGGGTCCCGGAACAGAAAGGTACGCCAGGCGTGCACGAGCCGGAATCGCGCCGCGTATGCCTCTTCGTCGCTGCTGCGGCCGGTGATCTGCCCGAGCGCGTCGCGCTGCTCGGTGACGAAGCGCTCGTACGCGGCGCCGATCTCGGCGAGGTCCCAGGCCCGGCGGACCACGCCCATCGCGCCCGGGCCGCCCATCGCGTGGCTGGCGCTGAAGCGCTCGTGCCGGACTCCGGACTCGCTCAGGAGCCCGTCGACGTCTTCGCCGGGGCGGGGGGCGACCCAGGTGCGCTCGTCCAGCGCGCCGTACCCGAGGAAGGAGAGATTGTCGCCCAGCCGCTGCCGGTCGCGCCGGGATGCGGGCGGGTCCAGCACGATCAGATCGAACCGGCCGTCCCAGCTGATCTTGCCGGTGCGGTAGATCCGCGAGGCCGCCTCATCTAACCGGCGGGCGGCTTTCGGGGTGAGTAGGTAGCCGGGTCCGGCCGAAAGTCGTAGCGGATGAAGCCACCCTTGACGGACCATACGGGACACGGCCGTGCGCACCGCCGGGGGCGCGATCCCGAGCGGGGAAAGCAGCCTGACCAGGGCGGCGACGGGTGCCCGTCCGCCCCGGGGGCGGAGGTAGTCGCCGTAGAGGTCAAAGAGTGCCGACCGTGCCTGCATGACGGGACATTGTGACAGCCGCCTTCAGGATAAGCTAGATGTTGTCACATCAATCCGGCTTCAGTTTGGGCTCAGCGGGTTTCATCAGGGAAAATCGTTGGTCGGCACCGCGGGCCGTGAGCGCGGTGACGCTGACGGAGTGGCTGTGGGGAGACCCACCGACCCAGGTGTAGAGGTCTGAGGGGAGACAAGATGGCGGCGATGAAGCCGCGGACGGGCGATGGTCCGCTGGAGGTCACCAAGGAGGGCCGGGGCATCGTGATGCGGGTTCCGCTGGAGGGTGGTGGCCGGCTGGTCGTCGAGATGACTCCCGACGAGGCGAACGCGCTCGGTGACGCGTTGAAGGCCGCCGCCGGATAACTATCAGTTACAGGGCCCACCCAGCGGATCTGAGATCCACCGGGTGGGCTCTGTGGCCCGCCGGCACGGCCCCGCGGCTGTGCCGGCGGGTCTCTCTGTCGTGCAATCTGGAGGTCCCTCAGTGATGGCCATCCGCGTCGCGGTCGAGCCGGGTGCCGCGCGCGCCGTCGCCCTGCCCGTGCTCGCCCTTTCCGGCGGGCCCGGGCTGCCACCGACGGCGTACGAGCTGCCGGAGGATGCCCGCGCCGAGGCGGCTGAGCTGGTGGGCGACCTCGACGGCGAGGCGGGCGCGACGCGGCTCCTGCGCCGCCCTCTCCGCACCCCCGGCCACCTCCTCCTCACCTACGCCGGCAGCGGTGACGAGGCCGGCTGGCGGGCCGCTGGGGCCGCCGTGAGCAGGGTGTTCGAGGATGAGACGTCGATCACTGTAGCCATGCCGGTCGATGCGCCGGCGGAGGCTGTTCGCGGGCTGGCCGAAGGGCTGCTGCTCGCGGAGTACCAGTTTTCGATGCGGGACGATGCGGTCACCGAGCGTGACGTGACGGTGGTGGTCGACGACCCCTCGTCCTACGAGTCGGCCCTCGCCACGGCGATCGTCACCGCGGACGCCACCCGCCTGGCCCGCGACCTGACCAACACCCCTTCGTCGCTGAAGGATCCGGCCTGGTTCGCCGGACAGGTGGTCGCGGCCGTCGAGGGGCGGCCCGGCCTGAGTGTCGTCGTGCGCGAGCCGGAGCAGCTCGCCGCCGAGGGCTTCGGAGCGATCCTGGCGGTGGGCGGCGGCTCGGCCAGCCTCCCCCGCCTCGTCGAGCTCTCCTGGCAGCCGGCCGGCGCCCGCACGCACGTGGTGCTGGTCGGCAAGGGCATCACCTTCGACACCGGCGGCGTCTCGATCAAGCCGGTCGACGCGATGAAGCTCATGCGCAAGGACATGGGCGGTGCCGCGTCCGTCATCGCGGCGACTCTCGGCGCCGCGGCCCTGAATTTGCCGGTACGGATCACGACGCTCACCCCGCTCGCGGAAAACCTGCTCAGCGGCTCGGCGTTCCGTCCGGGTGACGTGGTGCGCCACTACGGCGGGCTCACGAGCGAGACCACCAACTCCGACGCCGAGGGCCGGCTCGTACTGGCCGACGCGCTCGCCTACGCCGTGGCGCGGCTCTCGCCCGACCTGCTGATCGACCTCGCGACCCTGACCGGTGCGAACTCCGTGGCGCTGGGCAAGCGGACCGCCGCCCTCTACAGCGAGAGCGACGAGCTCGCCGCCGCTTTCATCGGGGCCGGCGCGGAGGCGGGGGAGCAGGCCTGGCGGATGCCGCTGCCGGCCGACTACGTCGAGTACCTCGGCAGCGAGGTCGCGGACCTCTACAGCGCGCCCGACCGTGGCGCCGGCTCGGTGACGGCGGCGCTGTACCTGCGCGAGTTCGTCGGCGACCGGCGGGACCGCTGGGTGCACGTGGACATGTCCGCGCCGTCGTGGTCGGAGAGCGCCGACGGTGTGCTGCCGAAGGGTGCCACCGGCTGGGGTGTGCGGACGCTGCTGCGCTGGCTCGCCGCGCTGCCCTCGTCGTCAGGGTCGCTTAACGGCGGCGAGTAGCCCATCGCCCACCGGGAGCAGGGCGGGGATCCACTCCTCGCTCTCCCGCACCGCCTTGACCACCTCGCGGATGGTCACCGTGTCGAGGTCGCGGGCCGCCGGGTCGGCGATCCGGCCGCCGGCGAGGGTGCCGTGCAGCGCCAGCACCCCGGCCGGGCGGAGCAGGCGGAGCGCGGCGTCCACGCAGGCCCCGTACTCAGCTGGGTCGGCGTCCACGAAGATCATGTCGTAGGCGCCGTCGGCGAGCCGGGGAAGCACGTCGAGGGCACGGCCGGTGATGATCCGGGTACGCGAGGGCGCGAAGCCCGCCTCCTGGAAAATCCGCCGCGCGATGCGCTGGTGCTCGTTTTCCAGATCGATCGTGGTCAGCACCCCGTCGGGCCGCATGCCGCGCAGCAGCCACGCGCCGCTCACCCCCGTGCCGGTGCCGATCTCGACCACCGCGCGGGCGCCTCCAGCGGCCGCGAGCAGGCGCAACGCGGCTCCCGCGCCCGGTGCCACCGGCTCCAGCCCCAGCTCGCGGGCGAGTGTGCGCGCGGTCCGCAGGACGATATCCTCGGCTATGTACCCCTCGGCGAACTGGAGCGCCTGAGCGGTCGTCTGACCGCCAAAGCGTGCGACCGTGGCGATGGTGGACCTCCTGCTGCGGGGTGCCGGTCGGAGTATCAGCCTACGGGCGCGGGTATCGGAACGGGAGCCGGCGCATCCACTGAATGCTTGTGGGCTTTCCGTGCCATCCTGGATGAACTGAGTAGCGACTGGGAGGCTGCGAACGTGACCGACGGCTGGCACTGGCACCAGCCCGACGGCACCGCGACGCCGGCGACTTCGTCGCCGTCGGCGAGGCCGCCGGTGACCCCTCAGGCTGCCGGTTCACCCTGGTGGTCCGATGCGCTCGGCGACCCGTGGCGGGATCCGCGGGCACCGGCCGCGGTGGTGCTGCCCACGCCGCCGAGCCCGGGTGCCGCACCCGAGCCGGTCACCGACCCCGACGCCGCGCCCCGGGCCGGGATGAGGTCGGTGCTGTTCATCGCGGTCTTCTCGGCGCTGCTGGCCGGCGCTCTGGGTGGATCCCTCGGATACGCGCTAGCCCTGCGCGGGGGAGTCGGCGGTGGCACGGTCCTCGGCAGCGATCCCGGTGACGCACCGCCGGTCGCACAGCGCCCGCCGGACTCGCTGGCCGGCGTGGCCGAGCGCGTGGCGCCGAGCGTGGTGACGGTGCGGGCGGCCGTCAAAGGTGGGTCCAGCATCGGCTCCGGCTTCGTGGCTACCACCGACGGGTACGTGATCACCAACGACCACGTGGTCGAGGGTGCGACAAGTGGCGCCACGGTGGTCTTCAGCGACGGTTCGACCGCCTCGGCTTCGATCGTCGGACATGACGCAGAATCGGACATCGCGGTCATCAAGGTCTCGCGGCCCAACCTGGTGCCGGTCGAGTTCGGCGACTCGGACGGCATCGCGGTCGGCGACCCGGTGCTCGCGTTCGGTT
>Ga0272482_10000042_pt1 | contig 41489 bp, 33 predicted proteins | sample RVTome_8_FD_192427 | JGI IMG/M metagenome (GOLD analysis project Ga0272482, IMG submission 192427) | Soil microbial communities from uranium-contaminated site in the Upper Colorado River Basin, Wyoming, United States - RVT160D0 (version 2) ...
TCAGCTACAACGAGGCGATCGGAAACGGCGCCAACCCGGCGCGGGGCGGCACGCCCGGCGGCGGCAGTGGCGGCGCGATGTACTTCGACGGCAACAGCTTCACCGTGCGGGTCGCCGGCTCGATCGTGGAGCGCAACCACGCCAAGGAGGGTGGCGGTGCCATCTTCTTCGTGAGCAACGACCGCACGGGCAGCCTGCGCTTGGAAAACTCACCGTTCCGGCGCAATCCGAGCGACGGGTTCGAGACGCTGCCCGGGATCTTCTACCTCGGCACGAGCAAGCTGCCGTCGATCACCGGGACGCGCCCGAGCTGACCTGGCCTCAGCCGGCGCGGTGGCGCAGGCCGTCGACCAGGAGGTCGAGCAGGCGGCCGGCCTGATCCCGCTCGCTGGCCGCCATCGAGACGCCGCTCAGGCCGATCAGCACGTCACCGGCCTGGACGTCCGCCCGGATCACGCCGGCGGCGACGCCCGCTCGCAACAGCGCGGTGACCGCGGCGGTGAGCCGGTCGCGGCTCTGCGCGTACGGGTTGACGCCGGACGCGATCACCACGCGCAGCGCGTCGGACATGCCCCGCTTGGTGGCCATGTAGTCGACGAACCGGTCCATCCAGGTGCGCAGCGCCTCGTCCGCCGGCTGGGCGGCGAGAAGCTCGTCGACCGAGTCGCAGAGGCGGGCGAGCTCGTTGCGGTACGCCGCCTCGATCAGCGCCTCCCGGGTCGGGAAATGGCGGTAGAGCGTGCCGATGCCCACGCCCGCGTCCTTGGCGATCGCGTCGAGCGTGGCCTCCGGCCCGTCCTGCGAGAACGCGCGCACGGCGGCATCGAGCAGCCGCTCGCGATTGCGCTGTGCGTCGGCGCGCACGGTCTTCCTCCCCGTGGGTGGTGCAGGTCACGCGTTAAGTGGAGGATCCTCCGGTTAGGCTTCAGATGAAGCGGAGGTACCTCCGCTTATAGCCTACAAGGGCTTCGGGAGGCAGGAAGATCATGGCTGGAATCAGTCGCATCACCACGCCGTTCAACGCCGAGTCCACGGCCGCCGAGGTGGTGGCCGGCATCGACCTGAGCGGCCGGCGGGCCATCGTCACCGGCGGTGCGTCCGGCATCGGCATCGAGACCGCGCGGGCGCTGGCCGGCGCGGGCGCCGAGGTCACGCTGGCGGTCCGCAACCTCGAGGCGGGCGAGCGCACCGCCGAGGACATCACCGCCACCACCGGCAACAAGCAGGTGTACGTCGCGCCGCTGGAGCTCGGCGACCGCACCTCCGTCGCCGCCCTCGTCACGGCGTGGGAGGGCCCGCTGCACATCCTGGTCAACAACGCCGGTGTGATGGCGCCGCCGCTGACCCGCACCGCCGAGGGGTGGGAGCTGCAGTTCGCCACCAACCACCTCGGCCATTTCGGCCTCGCCACCGGGCTGCACCGCGCGCTGGCCGAGGCGGGTGGGGCCCGCGTCGTGTCGGTCAGCTCCTCCGCGCATCAGCGCTCGCCGGTCGTTTTCGAAGACATCAACTTCGAGCGCCGGGAGTACACGCCGTGGGAGGGCTACGGGCAGTCCAAGACCGCCAACATCCTCTTCGCGGTCGAGGCCAGCAAGCGGTGGGCCGCCGACGGCATCACCGTCAACGCGCTGCACCCGGGCGGCATCCGCACCGGCCTCCAGCGCCACGTGAGCGAGGAGGAGCTCGACCGCCTCCGGGCCCAGGCCGGTGCCGGCGCCTCCGCCTGGAAGACACCCCAGCAAGGCGCCGCCACCTCGGTGCTGCTCGCCAGCTCGCCGCTGCTGGAGGGCGTGGGCGGCCACTACTTCGAGGACTGCGACGAGGCCGTGGCACACCAGCCCGGCTCGCGTTACGGCGTTGCGGCGTACGCGCTCGACCCCGAGGCGGCCACCCGCCTGTGGACGGTCAGCGAGGAGCTGCTCGCCGCATGACCAGCTGGTGGTCGCCGGCGGGCAGTCGCGGCACCGGGGACCTCGCTCCTGCCGCGGATCTAGGCGATCGTGCAGCTGGTGCCGTTCAGGGTGAAGGACGTGGGCCGGCCGGTGTCGCCGGTGTGGGTGGCCTGGAAACCGACTCCCACCGAGGCGTTCGGCGCGATGCTCCCGTTGTACGAGGCGTTGCGGGCGCTCACCTGACCGCTGGTGGGTGAGTACGCGGCGTTCCAGCCGGAGGTGATCGTCTGCCCGCTGGGGAGTGTGAAGGCGAGCGTCCAGCCGTTGACCGCGGCGGTGCTCGTGTTGGTGATGCTGATCGACGCGGTGAGGCCGGTGTTCCAGGCGTTCACCGTGTAGCCGACGCGGCAGGCGCCACCACCCGGCGGCGGGGTGGTCGGCGGAGCGCTCGTCGGCGGGGCGCTCGTAGGTGGCGTGGTCGGCGGGCGGCTGGTCGGCGGCGTGGTCGGGGTGCTGCCGTCGGGGGCGACCGCGCGTCCCGTGGCCGTGGAGATCATGCCGGCGCACATGTTGCGGCTGGCCAGGTTGGACGCGATCTGCGGCACCGCCTGGACCGTCGTCTGGTAGCCGTCGTGCATCAGGATCACCTGGCCGTTCTGCAGCCGGCCGGCGGCCTGGACGATCGCGCTGGTGCTCGCTCCGTTCCAGTCCTGGGAGTCCACGTCCCACAGCACCTCGGTGAGGCCGAGCTGGGCCTCGATCGAGCGGATCGTCGCGTTGGTCTCGCCGTACGGCGGCCGGAAGAGGCGCGGCGTCTGGCCGGTCGCCTGCTGGATGGCCTGCTGGGTCTGGGTCAGCTCGGAGGTGATCTGCTGGCTGGTCATCTGGGGCAGGTGGGGGTGGGTCCAGCTGTGGTTGGCGACCCACATGCCCGCGGTGACCTGAGCCCGGGCGAGAGCGGCGTTCTGCTGGACGCGCTGGCCGATGTTGAAGAAGGTCGCCCGCAGCCCGGCCGAGGTCAGCGCGTTGAGCAGGGCGGTGGTGGTGCCGGCGTTGGGGCCGTCGTCGTAGGTGAGGCCGACGTAGCCGCCGCTGCAGTCGGCCGCCGCGCTGGAGGGCGTGGCGGCGACGGTGAGCGTGACGGCGGCCGCTGCCGCGGTGGCTAGCGAGGCCAGGGCGGCTACTGTCCGTCGGGACAGGTGGGTGGGAAGCATGGCGGCTCCTGGAGCGTGGGGTGAGGGCTTCGGCGGCCGGCCGAGCTTCCGGAGAACTTCCGGAAAACACTGCCAACACATCCGAGGCTGAGAATACGCCGTTATTCACAGATGTCGATGTAACGTTCACCTCTGGCCGCTTCGGGAGCCTTGCTACGCCATGCAGCTGCATGATTGCGCGCTGTGAGTCCGAAATGCCGGTCTCACCGACGAGTGAAACTGTACGGAAACATTTCGAACGGGTAGATGAGTACCGATCAGTCGATCGGAGGATTCGGCCGGGGTCAGAGTCACCAGAGGATGTTTCTCCGTGACTCTCGTCACGGGACAAACCACCCCAACGGAGGCAGGGATGGTCGCAGACCCGCGCGCTCGGGATATTTGGCCACCAGGCCCACCAGGCCCGCCCATGTCGCCACCCGCATGGCGTGGACCCGCCGAATCGGCTCCACCACGTCGGGGACCTTCCGAAACAAGCCGCTCGTGGCAGGTGCCCGTCGGCCAGCCACCACCCGGTGGGGCGCAGGCGCCGGGGGCGTGGCCACCCCGCCAGCCTGACCACCACGTCGGCACCCCGGTCGCGACCAAGCGGACACGGCGGGCCGACTCCAGCCGGTGGCATTGGCTGCTCCTGATCCCGATCCTGCTGCCGCTGCTGCCGCCGATCTACAACCGCATGGAGCCGAGCCTGCTCGGGCTGCCCTTCTTCTACTGGTGCCAGCTCGCCTTCGCCGGCGTGGCTGCCGTGACCACCGCCATCGTCCACCTGGCTACGAAAGACCGGCGGTGACATGCCCAGCTTCGCTGACCACCAGGTCGAGTTCTGGATCTTCGCGTTCATGTTCGGCCTGGTCACGATCATGGGTTTCGCGGCTGCCCGCTGGCGCCGGCCAGACAACATCCACACGCTGGAGGAGTGGGGCCTAGGCGGCCGGGCCTTCGGCAACTGGGTGACGTTCTTCCTGCTCAGCGGCGACGTCTACACGGCATACACGTTCGTCGCTGTGCCCACCCTGGTCTTCGGCGTCGGGGCCTCCGGCTTCTTCCCGATGCCGTTCCTGGTGATCGTCTACCCGATGCTCTTCGTGGTGCTGGCCCGCTTCTGGTCGGTCTGCCACGTGCACGGGTTCGTGACGCCGGCCGAGTTCGTGCGGGCCCGCTTCGGCTCCAGATTTCTGGCGCTGGCCATCGCGGTGACCGGCATCCTCGCCACGATGCCGTACATCGCACTGCAGCTCATCGGCATCGAGGCGGTCTTCAAGGTGATGGGGCTGCCCGAGGGGTGGCCGCTCACCGCCGCGTTCATCGTGCTGGCGCTGTACACGTTCAACTCCGGGCTGCGCGCCCCCGCGCTCATCTCCATCGTCAAGGACGCCCTGGTGCTCTGGACGGTGCTGGCCGCGTTCCTGATCGTCGCCTCCCACTCGGGCGGCTGGAGCAGCGTCTTCCGGGTGGCCGAGCAGGAGTACGCGACCTCGCCCAGCACCAACGACGGCCTGCTGCTCGCGACCGGGCAGGAGCTCAACTACGTCACGCTCGCGCTCGGCTCGGCGGTCGCCCTCTTCCTGTACCCGCACACGCTCACCGGTGTGCTCGCCTCCCGCAACCGGGCGACCCTGCGGCGCAACCTCTCCGTCCTGCCCCTCTACACGCTGACGCTGGGCGTGCTGATGCTGGTCGGGTTCGCCGCGATCCTCAGCGACATCCAGCCGATCGGGGGCGACCGCAACACGGTCGTACCGCTGTGGTTCGACGCCAACTTCCCGGACTGGAGCGCCGGCCTCGCGTTCGCGGCCATCGGCGTAGGGGCGATGGTGCCCGCCGCGATCATGTCGATCGCCGCGGCCAACCTCTTCACCCGCGACGTCTACAAGGAGTTCATCCGCCCGCAGGCCACCCCCAAGGAGGAGACGTTCGTCAGCAAGGTGGCCTCCCTGGCGATGAAGTTCGGCGCGGTCATCTGCATCCTGATGCTCAACACACAGTTCGCCATCGACCTGCAGCTGATCGGTGGGGTCTTCGTGATGCAGACCCTGCCCGCCGTGGCGATCGGCCTCTTCACCGCGTGGCTGCACCGGTGGGCGTTGATCGCGGGCATCTTCGCCGGGCTCGCGACCGGCCTGGCGATGCTCTACCAGATCCCGCAACGCGCCGCGGACGGCACAGTGCTCCGGGAGCACTTCGGCGGATCCGCGTGGCCGCTCAGCAACATCGGCATCGACACCGACAGCACGATCTACGTCGGCGTGGTGGCACTCGCCGTCAACCTGCTGGTAGCCGCGGCCCTCACCCCGCTGCTACGCGGCGGCGGCGCGCCCGACGGCCTGGACCGCACCCGCGAACACGACTACGTGGCCGACGAAGGCGACCCCACGATCCGGAGGATGACGGAGCTGATCGACGGCGAACAACTCCCGGAGGCCCCCCTTACCCCAGCCGGCCGCCACTCATTCACCCCGCTCCGCCGCCCGTGATCAACTAGACGATCTATTCCAAGAGATATTTTTGGGCTACCGCGATGTCCGTCGTTGTCCGGACCGCTGCTCCCGCGGCCTCGCCGTGCTTGTTCGGTCGCGGTCACCCCTTTCGGACCAGCAGGGCGGGCATCGCAAGATCGTTCGCCCCAAACAGACCGCGGTCCCGGTCCGTGACGCAGCGTCAGTAGATCGTGGTACGCAACTGCCCCCATAGGGGCAGCCAGGTACCACGATCTACTGACGCTGGCGCATACAAGGGGCGCGGCAAGCGGATAAATCAGCAGAAAGCTCCCACTGCCCAAGGCAACTAGGTTCGTAGCGCCCCTGTCGGAGGCAACAAAGACCGCACCCAAACAAGCGGGGTGAGGCCGCGACCTGGACCCAATGCCCGTTTAGCTTAGTTGATCTTGGCGATAGGCCGGTCTCGGATCCGGCCGGCCGGGCCACACGCTAACGTTGCTCATTCGGGGCTCAAGATCTGGCGCGGCGGACATAGCGGTGGGCGCACAGGCGGGGCAGCTCGACAGGCCCAGATCCAGCGGTAGCCCAAGGGCTTGGAACAAGATCGTTTAGTACGTCTTGCCGTGGCGGTCGCGGGACTTGAGGCGGGTCGTGGGCATCGTCGGGGCGGGCAGGCGCTCGCCGGCGTAGCCGCGCACCTCGCCGAAGCGGGCCGCCGCCGCCATCCACTCCTCGCGCGCGGCGACGATGTCCTCGTGCGTGCGGCCCACGAAGTTCCACCACATGACGAGTGGCTCCTCGAACGGCTCGCCGCCGAGCAGGAACAGCCGGGCCCCGTCGGCCGCGCTCAACGTGAGCGTCTCGTGGCCGCTGCCGAGGTAGAGCAGCGCGCCCGGCTCGAGCGGGGTGTCGCCGACCTGGGCGGTGCCGGTGAGCGTGATCGCCGCGTACTCGAAATCCGGCCGGAGTGGCAGCGTGGCCTCGTGGCCGCCGGCGAGGGCGACGTCCGCGCCGAAGAGCGGGGTGTGCACCTGCGCGGGTGAGCGCAGGTCGCCGAGCTCGCCGACCACGACGGTGATCGTCACGCCCTCCTCGCGCAGGATCGGCATGGTCGCGTGGTGCTCGAACCGTGCGGCGCCGGCCCTCGCGCCGTCCGGGAGCGCCACCCACAGCTGCAGCCCGTGCATGCCGGGCGAGTGGTCGGGCGGCGACTCCTCCGAGTGCGCGATGCCGTGGCCGGAGGTCATCAGGTTGAGCTGGCCGGGCACGATCGTCTGTAGACTGCCCAGGCTGTCGCGGTGGAGCACCTCGCCGTCGAGCAGCCAGGTCACCGTCTGCAGCCCGGTGTGCGGGTGTGGCGGCACCTGCATGCCGGGCCCGCTGCCGATCTCCTCCGGGCCGAAGTGGTCGGCGAAACACCAGGCGCCGACCATGCGGCGCTCGCGGTGCGGGAGCAGGCGGCAGACCACCGTGTACTTGCCGATGGGCACGTCGTGGCCGGGCAGCATCACGCTGGTCGGGGCCGCGATCACCGTCGCCGTGCCGCCGCAGAGCGTCTCCTGCGGGTCCGCCTCCAGGTTGCTCATGAGAGACCTACTCGTCGTCGTCCAGGCGGGCCAGCCAGGTGGCGAAGCGCTCGATCGGCGTCTCGAACTCCGGGTTGAGATCGATGAAGTCGCGCAGCCGCTCGGCCACCCACTCCATCGTCACGGACTCGTCGCCGCGGCGCTCCGCCAGCTCCTCGATGCCGCGGTCAGTGAAGTACATGGAGCGCGGCCTCCATCAGAGCGGCCTGCTCGCCCTCGTGGAGCTTGGCCGAGCCGACCGCCGGCGCGGCCGCCGCCGGGCGGGAGATCCGACGCAGCGGCACGCCCTCGAGGTGCTCCAGCAGGTTGAGCGCGATGAACGACCAGGCGCCCTGGTTGGCCGGCTCCTCCTGCACCCAGGCGAAGGCCTCGGCGTTCGGGTAGGCCGACAGGGCCGCCTTGACCTCCTCGATCGGCAGCGGGTAGAGCTGCTCCATCCGGAGGATCACCGTGTCGGTGACCTTGCGCTCGGCGCGCGCCTGGAAGAGGTCGTAGTAGACCTTGCCGCTGCAGAGCAGCACCCGCTTGACCTGGTCGGCCGGCGGTGCGCCGGGATCGGCCAGCACCGGCTGGAAGGTGCCGGTGGTGAAGTCTTCGACCGAGGAGACCGCGAGCCGGTGGCGCAGCAGCGACTTCGGCGTGAAGACCACGAGCGGCTTGCGCTTGGGCGACAGGCCCTGCCGGCGCAGCAGGTGGAAGTAGTTGGCCGGGGTGGTCGGGATCGACACCCGCATGTTGTCTTCCGCGCAGAGCTGCAGGTAGCGCTCCGGCCGGCCGGAGGTGTGGTCGGGGCCCTGGCCCTCGTGGCCGTGCGGCAGCAGCAGCGTCAGCGACGACTGCTGGCCCCACTTGACCTCGCCCGAGGAGATGAACTCGTCGACGACGGACTGCGCGCCGTTGGCGAAGTCGCCGAACTGCGCCTCCCACAGCACGAGCGCCTCGGTGTTCTCCACCGAGTAGCCGTACTCGAAACCCATAGCGCCGAACTCGGACAGCAGGGAGTCGTGCGCGAAGAACCGGGCCCGGTCTTCGGCCATCGCGGAGAGCGGCAGGTAGTCCTTGCCGGTGCGGGCGTCCACGATGGAGGCGTGCCGCTGCACGAACGTGCCCCGGCGGCTGTCCTGGCCGGCGAGGCGGACCGTCACCCCGTCGCGGAGCAGCGCGCCGAACGCGATGATCTCGCCGAAGCCCCAGTCGATAGGGCCCTCGACGGACATCTTGGCCCGCCGGTCGAGCAGCTGCTGGATCCGCTTGTGTGGCGTGAAGCCCTCGGGCAGGTTGACGTGCGCGTCGCCGACCGCCTTGACGATCGAGGCGTCGACGGCGGTCTCCACCTTGGGCTCCGGCTCGGGCTGCCGGCTCCGGCTCGGGCGGGTCTCGGTCGTGACCGCGTCGCGGGTCGCCTTGAAGACCTGCTCCAGCTGGGCCTGGTAGTCGCGGAGCAGCTCCTCGGCGTCGGTGATCGTGATGTCGCCGCGCCCGATCAGCTCCTCGGTGTAGAGCTTCCGCACAGAGCGCTTCTTGTCGATGATCGCGTACATCAGCGGGTTGGTCATCGAGGGGTCGTCGCCCTCGTTGTGGCCGCGCCGCCGGTAGCAGACCAGGTCGATCACGACGTCCTTGTTGAACGCCTGGCGGTACTCGAACGCGAGCCGGGCCACCCGCACGACGGCCTCGGGGTCGTCGCCGTTGACGTGGAAGATCGGCGCCTGGATCATCCGGGCCACGTCGGTGGAGTAGAGCGAGGAGCGGCTGTACTCGGGGGCGGTGGTGAAGCCGACCTGGTTGTTGACCACCACGTGCACCGAGCCGCCCGTGCGGTAGCCGCGCAGCTGGGAGAGGTTGAGCGTCTCGGCCACCACACCCTGGCCGGCGAACGCGGCGTCGCCGTGCACCGCGAGCGGCAGCACGGTGTAGCCCTCCAGCTTGAGGTCGATCCGGTCCTGCTTGGCCCGGACGATGCCCTCCATCACCGGGTCGACGGCCTCGAGGTGGGACGGGTTGGCGGTCACCGACACGGTGATCGCGTGCTCGCCGTCGGGCGTGGTGAACTTGCCGACCTGGCCCAGGTGGTACTTGACGTCGCCGGAGCCGTGCGCCGACTTGGGGTCGATGTGCCCCTCGAACTCGGAGAAGATCTTCTCGTACGGCTTGCCGACGATGTTGGCCAGCACGTTGAGCCGGCCGCGGTGGGCCATGCCGACGACGACCTCGTCGAGCTCCGCCTCGGCCGACGCCTGCAGGATCTCGTCGAGCAGCGGGATCAGCGACTCGGCGCCCTCCAGCGAGAAGCGCTTCTGCCCGACGTACTTGGTCTGCAGGAAGGTCTCGAACGCCTCGGCGGCGTTGAGCCTGTTGAGGATGTGCTTCTGCTCGCCCGCGTCGGGCTTGGCGTACTTGAGCTCGATCCGCTCCTGGATCCAGCGCCGCTCCTCCGGGTCCTGGATGTGCATGTACTCGACGCCGACGCGGCGGCAGTACGAGTCGCGCAGCACGCCGAGGATCTCGCGCAGCTTCATCCGCTGCTTGCTGGCGAAGCCGGCGACCGGGAAGTTGCGGTCGAGGTCCCACAGGGTGAGGCCGTGCTCCAGCACGTCGAGATCCGGGTGCTTGCGGATCTGGAACTCCAGCGGGTCGGTGTCGGCCATGAGGTGGCCGCGCACCCGGTACGCGTGGATCAGCTCGTGCACCCGGGCGGTCTTGTTGATCTGGCCCTCGGAGCTGGCCTGGACGTCGCGCACCCAGCGCACCGGCTCGTACGGCAGGCGGAGCGAAGTGAAGATCTCGTCGTAGAAGCCGTGCTCGCCGAGCATCAGCTCGTGCATCAGCTTGAGGAACTCGCCGGACTGCGCGCCCTGGATGATCCGGTGGTCATACGTGCTGGTCAGTGTGATGATCTTGCTGACGGCGAGGTCGGCGAGGGTCTCCTCGGACATGCCCGCGTACGGCGCGGGGTACTCCATCGCGCCGACGCCGATGATCGTGCCCTGCCCGGTCATCAGCCGCGGCATCGAGTGCACGGTGCCGATGCCGCCCGGGTTGGTCAGCGAGATCGTGGTGCCGGAGTAGTCGTCCATCGTCAGCTCGTTGCGGCGGGCGCGCCGGACCACGTCCTCGTACGCCTGCCAGAACTGCCGGAAGTCCATCTGCTCGCAGCCCTTGATGCTCGGCACGACGAGCGCGCGCGAACCGTCCGGCTTGGCGAGGTCGATCGCGATGCCCAGGTTGACGTGGGCGGGGTCGACGAGCACGGGCTTGCCCTCGACCTCGGCGTATGAGTTGTTCATCTCCGGGTGCGTGCTGAGCGCCTTGACCATCGCGTACCCGATGAGGTGGGTGAAGCTGACCTTGCCGCCGCGACCCCTGGCGAGGTGATTGTTGATCACGATGCGGTTGTCGACCAGCAGCTTGGCCGGGACCGCCCGCACGCTGGTGGCGGTCGGGACGGCGAGCGAGGCGTCCATGTTCTGCACGATGCGGGCGGCGACGCCGCGCAGCGTGGTGGTCTTCGCGTCGGCCGGCACGGCGACGGCTGGCTTGGCCGCCTGCTTCGCGGCCTCCTTGGGGGCGGCCTTCGCGGCCGGCTTCGCCGCGGTGCTCACCGCCGCCTTGGCCTCGGCGCTCGGCTTCGCCCCGTCCGTCGCGGGCGCTGTCTTCGTGGTGGCGGGCTCAGTGGCCGCCGGCTGCGCCGGGGTCTCCGGCTTGTAGTCGGCGAAGAAGTCGTGCCAGGCGGGGTCTACGCTGGCCGGATCGGCGAGGTAGCGCTGGTACATCTCCTCGACGATCCACTCGTTGGGGCCGAAGCCCGCCAGCGGGTTGTCCTGCGATGCCTGTTGGGTCGACACGGCCGGTAATCGCCTCTTTCACGCGGTGGACGCCTGGGGCGGAAGTCAGAAGTCGGCATCAAGGCTACGCCGTGCCTATAACAGGTGCGTGGTCGCAGTCGTCCCGTGTCGCGATTCACAAATGTCACAACACGGTCGGGGCGCCCCGTGCGTCACGGAGCGCCCCGAATGCAACTACGAGTGGTCGACAGCGGCTACGAGATGTCCCGCGTACGGGTGATCAGCGTGCCGATCGTGCCGGTCACCAGAGTCCACCCCAGGAGTACGACCGCGCCGACCCAGAAGACGGGTTGGCCGGGGACGTTGGTGCCGCTGACCATCAGCCCGGACGCGATCGAGGGCAGCCCGAACTGCAAATCTTGGAACCAGTCCTGGCCGATCCAGTTGGCGAACAGCGTGAAGAAGAGGCTGCCGGCGAACGTGCCGAGCAGGTAGAGCACCACCGCCGTCACGGTCGCGCCGATCTGGCTGCGGATCAGCACGCCGAAGCCGACGCCGAGGATGCCCCACAGCACGTATGCGAGCAGGTTGAGCAGGATCGACCGGATGACCGACCACTCACCGAGCTGGTTGGAGAAGTCCTGAGAGTTCAGGAAGATGATCGTCGCCGGCAGGTTGAGCGCGGTGGTGACCAGCCAGTAGCCGGCGCCGGCGAGCGCGGCGGCGGCGAGCTTGGCCAGGATCACCGAGGTCCGGTGCGGCGTGGTGAGGAACGTGGTGGTCGCGGTCTGGTGCTGGAACTCGCTGGTGATCACCACGATGCCCAGGAGCAGCACGAAGAGCAGCCCGAAGAACTGGCCCGACGTGTAGAGGTTGGCCGCCTGGTAGACCACGTCCTGGGTCGCCTCGAACGCGGCCGCGTCCTCGGCGGACATGTCCGTGGGCGCCGAGTCGGTCAGCGCGTAGTAGGCGGTGACGGCGTTGGCCAGGAAGGTCAGCGCCAGCATGATGAGCGCGCCGAGGCCGAAGAGCCACCACGCGTTGGTCGTACGGATCTTCAGGAACTCACTGCGCAGCAGCTTCATCGGATGGCCGCCTTTCCCGCGGTGAGCTCGAGGAAGACCTGCTCGAGGTCGGGTCGTTCGAGGGTCAGCTCGTGCAGTTCGACACCGGCCTTGAGCGCGGCCCGGCCCACGCCCGGCGCGTCGATGCCGGCGACCAGGAGGGCGCCGTCACCGTTCGCCGTGACGGTGGCGTTGAGGGCGCTGAGGGCGGCGGTCAGCTGCTCCGCCTGCGGCGTGCGGACGCGCACCTGGGCACTGTGCGACATCGAGTCCATCACCTGGTCGACCGTGCCCTGGCGGACCAGCTTGCCGGCCGCGATGATCACCAGGTCGTCGGCGAGCAGCTGCATCTCGGAGAGCAGGTGGCTGGAGACGAGGATGGTGCGTCCCTGCGCGGCGAGTGCCTTGAGCAGGTCACGCATCCACCGGATGCCCTCAGGGTCGAGGCCGTTGGCCGGCTCGTCGAGCACCAGCACCTTCGGGTCGCCGAGCATCGCCGCGGCGATGCCGAGCCGCTGGCGCATGCCCAGCGAGTACCCCTTGAACTTCCGTTTCGCCGCCGGGGTCAGGCCGACCATCGCCAAGACCTCGTCGGCGCGCTTGCGGGGGAAGCCTGCGGCCGCACAAATCACCCGAAGGTGGTTGATCCCCGTGCGTCCTTTGTGCGCGCTGGACGCCTCCAGTACCGCGCCCACGGTGCGGAGCGGATCGATCAGGTCGGCGTACCGCTGGCCGCCGATCGTGGCGGTGCCGGCGGTGGGTGTGACCAGGTTGAGCAACATGCGCAGCGTCGTCGTCTTGCCCGCGCCGTTGGGGCCCAGGAAGCCCGTCACCCGACCCGACTCGACAGAAAACGACAAGTTGTCGACCGCTCTGACGTTTTTGTAGTGTTTCGTCAGCCCGGACACGACAATCTGTCCGTCAGACATCTCTCTCCTCCCGTGGACACGGCGCGAAGCCCGCGCCGCGCGCACACAGGGTGACGGGTATGAAGAGGATTTTCAATCCCGGCGCGTGCCGGGTTGGTCCGCCTTCAGCGGTCGGCGACGCGGATGACGTGCTTCAGGCCCGACCAGACGTCGTCGATCGCGCACACCTTGACGTCGACCCGTCCGTTGGCCAGCGCGTAGTCCCGGATCGAGTTTTCGCCCAGGTCGGTGGGGACGCCGGAGGAGCGCTTCGGCCAGGCGATCCAGATGGAGCCGGCCGGCGTGGTGAGCGGGTGCAGCACCGGCCAGCGGGTGGCCAGCCGGGCGTGGTCGGGGCAGAAGCAGAGGATCACGTCGTACGGGCCGGGGCCGGGCTTCTCGTCCGCGTCCACGCCCTCGATCGCGAACCCGTCCGGCGCGCCGTCGAAGAGCACCCGCGAGTCCTCCTTGATCCCCAGCTTGCGCGCTAGCGGGGATCCCGAATAGCCGGCCACGCGCGACACCCTACTCATGTGGCAAAAAATCGCCTCACATTCCAGATAAGCGCCACGCGTGAGACACACTCGGGATACTCGCTGATCACCGTGGATGCCTACACAGAAAGCATGGCTGTACTCCTCACCAGCGCCGCGTCCGCGGGGTCCACCGGCACCAGCGGATACTCGCTGCTGATCGCCGATGACGGCGCAGAGGTCGCCGCCGCGCAGCGGCTGCGCTACGACGTCTTCGCCGCGGAACTGGGCGCCAACCTGCCCACCGCTGACTCGGGGCTCGACGTGGACGAGTTCGACGAGTTCTGTGACCACCTCATCGTGCGTGAGGACTCGACGGGCGCGGTCGTCGGCACGTACCGCATGCTCCCGCCCCAGGCCGCCGCTCGCGCCGGCCGCCGGTACTCCGACACCGAGTTCGACATGACCTCGCTCAGCCCGCTGCGCGACCACCTCGTGGAGACCGGACGCTCGTGCGTGCACCCCGACCACCGCAGCGGCGCGGTGATCAACCTGATGTGGGCCGGCATCGCCCGGTACCTGCACCTCAAGAACCTCCGCTGGCTCGGCGGCTGCGCCTCGGTGCCGCTCGCGGACGGCCCGAAGACGGTCGCCGGCGTGTGGGACCTCGCCCGTGAAAAGCACATGTCGCCACCCGCGCTGCGGGTCCGGCCGCGCCGCCCGTGGCTGGCCCAGCCGGGTGCCGCGGAGGCGGTCGCCGCGCACACCGGCCGGGCGGCCGTCCCACCCCTGCTCCGCGGCTACCTGCGGCTGGGCGCGTGGATCTGTGGCGAGCCGGCGTACGACCCGGACTTCGCCGTCGCCGACCTGTACGTGCTGCTCTCGCTCGACCGGGTGGACCCGCGCTACCTCAAGCACTTCCTCGGGGACAGCCAGTGAACACCGCGACGAGCACGATGTGGCAGCCGCGGTCGGACTGCGGCCCGGAGTGCCTGCCCGGCCCCGAGCCGGAGGCGCGTGTCTCGCGGGTGCGACAGGTGGCCCGACTCTTCGCCCTCATCGGCGCGCTGCTCGGCGGGGTGGCGCTGCTGCCCGTACTCCCACTGATGAATCAGCGTGGGCGCCGCGCCGCCGGGCGGGCCTGGGCCCGGTCGATCCTGGCGGCCCTGGAGATCCGGCTGGTCACGAAGGGCCGGCTCCCCGCGGCGAAGGCGCTGCTGGTGGCCAACCACATCTCGTGGCTGGACATCGTCGCGGTGCTCGCGGTGGCGCCGGCCCGGATGCTGGCCAAACACGACGTGCGGACCTGGCCGGTGATCGGCCGGCTGGCCGCGTCGGCCGGCACGATCTTCGTGGACCGCACGCGGCCGCGAGCCCTGCCGGGCACGGTGGGCGAGGTCGCCGCGGCGCTGCGCGGCGGTGGGGTGGTCGCGGTCTTTCCGGAGGGAACGACCTGGTGCGGCGCGATGACCGGCCACTTCCGCCCGGCGATGTTTCAGGCGGCGCTGGACGCGGGCGCCCAGGTGGTGCCGGTGGCGATCAACTACGGCGAGCGGCCCACAACGGTCGCCTTCCTCGGCGACGACAGCCTCTGGGTCTCGCTGCGCCGGGTGCTGGGCGTGCGGCGGCTGGTCGTATCGGTGACCGCGACGCCCGCGCTGCACCCGGAGGCGGTCGCGACCCGGCGGCAGCTGGCCCGCGTCGCCGAGGCCGCGGTGCGTACGGAGGGCCCGGTCTTCCAGGGTGCGATGGGTCTGGCCGCGTAACTCTCCCAGATCAGGGCGCCTCTTCCGCCGGAGGAGGCGCCCTGATTCGGGTCGGGATAGGGCTCTAGCATATCGCGATGTATCGCGTTAGGCTGAGCGCCATGCCCACCTGGAAGGTCGACGCTCCGCAGCGGCTCAGCTTCGACGAGCCGATCTCGCGCCTTGACGTATACCTGATCGCCGGCCGGCTCAACGTGGTGGGCACCGGCGGGCCCGCGCGTGTCGAGATCGCCAACGCCGGGGGCAAGCCGATCACCGTCGAGCAGAGCGACGGCCGCCTCTCCGTGCGGCACGAGCGGATGCTCAAGTGGCCCGGCTTTCTCCGGTGGGTGCTCCAGTTCGGCCGGCGCCACCGGGTCGACGTCTCGATCGCCATCCCGGTCGACGCCCGCGCCGACCTCCAGCTCATCGACGGCACGGTGATCGCCTCGGGGCTGCGCCGGGAGACGTATGTCGACGTGACCTCCGGCCGCATCACGCTGATGGGCCTCGGCGGCCGCACCGTCGCCAAGCTGGTCTCCGGCCCGGTCGAGGCCCTGGGCGTGGCCGACGACCTGACCATGGAGACGGTCTCCGGCGAGCTGATCCTGGCCGACAGCCCGGCCGAGCGCGTGCACGCCCGCACCATCTCCGGCGCGATCACCTGCGACCTGGACAACCCGCGGCGCAGCGAGATCCGGCTCGGCACCACCTCCGGGAGTGTGACCGTGCGGGTGCGGGAGGACAGCGATCTGACCGTCCACCTGCACACCACCTCGGGGCGGATCACCAGCGCCTTTCCCGGGCTGCGCTCCGGCGAGAGCCGGCCCTGGGTCAAGGACGCCCAGGGCGTGCTCGGCGAGGGTGAGGGCAAGCTCTTCGCGAGCACCACCTCCGGTAGCATCGCGCTGCTCTCCAGACCCGCGCCCGATCCGGAGGACGCCGAGCCCGAGGACACCTCGATATGACCGCTGTGTTCAGTCACGGGCGGCTCCGGCTCTACCTGCTCAAGCTGCTCGACGAGGGGCCAAAGCACGGATACGAGCTGATCCGGCTGCTGGAAAACCGCTTCCTGGGGTTGTACGCGCCGAGTGCCGGCACGATCTACCCACGGCTCCAGCGGATGGAGGCCGAGGGCCTGGTGTCGCACACGGCCGCGGGCGGCCGGAAGGTGTACGAGATCACCGACGCCGGCCGCGCCGAGCTGCGCCAGCGGGCGGGCGAGCTGGCCGCGCTGGAGTCGGACATCAGCGCCTCGGTGGAAGACCTCACGACGCTGGCCAACGAGATACAGGACGAGGTGCGCGGCTCGGTGCGCGACCTCAAGCGGGAGCTCAACAACGCGACCCGGGAGACCCGCCGGGGCACGCGCGACTACCACTGGGAGTTTCAGTGGGCCGGCCCCGGCTCGTCCACCCGTGGCGGCCAGGCCTCGGGGGAGGCGCTCGACGAGCTGGAGCGGCAGATCGAGGCGTTCGCGGCGGAGGTGCGGCAGCTGGTGCGTAACGCGCGGCTCACCGAGGGCCAGGCGCGGACGGCCGCGCGGGTGCTCGACGCCTCGCTGGTCACGCTCCGGCGCCTCTTCCGCAGCTGACGTACTTCTCAGGTTCTTCTCAGCGAGTGCCCAGTCATGGCCCAGCGCCAGGGGTAATGATGTCTGCTATGGCCGCACCGCAGACTGAGGCGAGACTGCTCGTCGTCGAGGACGATCCAAACATCCTCGAGCTGCTCTCCGCCAGCCTGCGCTTCGCCGGGTTCGATGTCTCGACCGCGACCAGTGGCAGCGCGGCGGTCAACGCCGCGAAGGATCGGCGCCCCGACCTGGTGGTGCTCGACATCATGCTGCCCGACCTCGACGGCTTCGAGGTGATCCGGCTGATGCGCGAGAGCGGCACGCGCACGCCGGTGGTGTTCCTCACCGCCCGGGACGCCACCGACGACAAGATCCGCGGCCTCACGCTCGGTGGCGACGACTACGTCACCAAGCCGTTCAGCCTCGAGGAGCTGACCGCCCGCATCCGGGCGGTGCTCCGCCGCACCACAGCCGGCGAGCAGTCGCCCTCCCGCCTCACCTTCGCCGACCTTGAGCTCGACGAGGAGACGCACGAGGTCTACCGCGCCGGCCAGCGCATCCAGCTCTCGCCCACCGAGTTCAAGCTGCTGCGTTATCTGATGCTCAATGCCAACCGGGTGCTTTCCAAGGCGCAGATCCTCGACCACGTGTGGAATTACGACTTCCGCGGCGATGACAACATCGTGGAGTCATACATCTCCTACCTGCGGCGAAAGGTCGACACCACCCAGCCACGCCTGATTCACACCCTGCGTGGCGTGGGGTACGTCTTGCGAAAGCCGGCGACCTGACTGGTTGGTGGGCGGCCATGATGAAGTTCGTCCGGCGCGTCCCGCTCCGCGTAAAGCTCGTGGCCTCGGTTCTCGTGCTGGTCAGCGCGGCGCTCCTGGTGATCAGCATCGGCAGCGCGTTCGCCCTGCGCAGTTACCTGATCGGCAAGGTCGACACCGAGCTGCACACCGTGAGCGACACGCTGCGCACGCCGGCGCCGAGCGACAAGCAGATCATCGTCCAGCTCTCCACCGACTACCTCGTCGTGCTCGCCACCCCCGCCGGCATCGACAGCCCCAAGTACGACGATCGCTTCTTCAAGACGAATCAGCTGCCCCGGCTCCCCACCGACTACGCCGGTTTCGAAAAGCGCCTCAACGAGCCGTTCACGGCCCGCGCGTCCGACCAGCGCGTGCGCTGGCGGGTGCTGGTCACGCAGTGGCCCGACGGCACGCTGATGGCGGTGGCGCAGACCCTCGTCGATGTCGACGAGGCGGTCACCCGGCTGATCTGGGTCGATGCCCTGGTCGGCGGCGCGGTGCTGATCCTGCTGGCCACGGTCGGCGCGGCGATCGTCCGCAGCAGCCTCGGGCCGCTCAACGAGATCGAGCGCACCGCCGCCGCGATCGCCGGCGGTGACCTCACCCGCCGCGTGCCCGACCCCGAGCCCGGGGAGGAGGAGCCGCAGACCGAGTTGGGGCGCCTGTCCCGCGCGCTCAACGCGATGCTGGCGCAGATCGAGACCGCGTTCACCGCCCGTGCCGACTCCGAGTCGGCCGCCCGTGCGGCGGAGTCGGCCGCCCGCGACGCGGCCTTCGCGGCTCAGGCGTCCGAGGCGCGGGCCCGCCGCTCCGAGGAGCGGATGCGGCAGTTCGTCGCGGACGCCTCGCACGAGCTGCGCACCCCGCTGACGACGATCCGCGGCTTCGCCGAGCTCTACCGGCAGGGCGTCGCGAGCACGCCGGAAGACGTCGCGCGGCTGGTCCGCCGGATCGAAGACGAGGCGTCCCGGATGGGCCTGCTCGTCCAGGACCTGCTCCTGCTGGCCCGGCTCGACCGCGAGCGCCCGGTGGAGCTGGCGCCGGTGGAGCTGCCGGTGCTGGCCGCCGACGCCGTGCAGGCCGCTCGCGTCATCGCTCCCGACCGGGAGATCCACCTGGAGGTCGCTTCCGGCGCCGGGCCGCTGGTCGTGCTCGGCGACGACGCGCGGCTGCGACAGGTGATCGGCAACCTGATGACCAACGCGCTCAGCCACACCCCCGCCGACGCGTCGGTCACCCTGCGGCTGCACGCGGAGCGGAGCGCGGAGGCTGCGGGCCAGGCGGTGGTCGAGGTGATAGATACCGGCCCCGGCCTCTCGGTCGAGCAGTCCGAGCGGGTGTTCGAGCGCTTCTACCGGGCGGACGCCGCGCGGACCCGGCGCGCCGACGGCGCCACCGGCAGCGGGCTGGGCCTCGCGATCGTCGCCGCCCTCGTCGCCGCGCACAGCGGCACGGTCGAGGTCGACTCCACGCCGGGTAAAGGCGCCACCTTCCGGGTACGTCTGCCTTTGGCACCCGAAGACAGCGAGCCGCTCACGGCTGAGGAGCCCGAGGACGGCGAGGATGTCGAGTCGCTGGAGCCCTGGAGTGGCGCGCGTTCCGAGAGCGCGTGATTCACAGGGAATGTTCAGGCCAGTCTCAGGGCCGTTGAAGAGCGAGCGGGGAAGGTAAATGTCATGAGCGAGCACGAGACCAACCCGCAGCGGCAGCCGGTCAGCCCCGACGCCGAGCCGTCGCATCCGACCACAGAGCTGCCCGCCGCCGCCCGGGAGCAGTCCGACTCCTCGGACCAGACCCAGCAGGTCCCGGTCGTTTCCGAGCAGCCGCCCGCCCCCGCGCCCGCCGCACCGGCGCCGGCGCCCGAGGTGAGGGCACCAGACACGACCGCCCCGATCCCGGCGGCGGAGCCGGCACCCCCGGCCTCCGCCAGCCCCGCCGCGGCTCCCGCCGGCCCGGCACCAGGGCCGTATGGCCCGCCGCCCAGCCCGTGGCAGCACCCCGACCGCGGGCACCAGCCGACCTGGCCGGGCAACGCGGGATACGCCGGCGGCGCCATGCCGCCCGTCGGTCCCGCCCCGGTGGGGCCGGGCCCCGCCGCGTATGGCCCAACCTCCCCGGGCCCCGCGGCGCACGGCCCGGTCCCGCCGGGTGCGGTGCCCCCGCCCGCGAGCGGCGCGCCGCACTACGGCCCGCTCCCGCCCGGCGAGGTGCCGGTGTGGGCCCAGCAGCAGCCACCGCAGCACCAGCGCTCCGGCCGGTTCGGGCGATACGCCCTGCTCGGCGTCGCCGCGCTCGTGCTGATGGCCGGCTCCGGCGTGGCCGGCGGCGCCATCGCGACCGCCCTCGACGACTCCTCCGGCACGATCAACCGCACCTACACCGCCGCCCCGGTGATCAACGCCGCCGATCTCCCGCGGATCGCCGCCCAGGTGGAAAACAGCGTCGTCTCGATCACCACCGGCACCGGTGAGGGCTCGGGCGTGGTGCTGAGCGCCGACGGCTTCGTGCTGACCAACAACCACGTGGTGGAGAGCGCGCGGGGCGGCAAGGTCAGCGTGGTCTTCGCCGACGGCAAGACCGCCAGCGCGACGGTCGTCGGCACCGACCCGCGCACCGACCTGGCGGTCGTCAAGGCCGACGGCGTCTCGGGCCTCACGGCGGCGAAGTTCGGCGACAGCGACGCGATCCAGGTGGGCGACACGGTGCTGGCGATCGGCAGCCCGCTCGGCCTCCAGGGCTCGGTGACCTCGGGCATCATCAGCGCCAAGGACCGCACGATCCAGACCGGCGGCGAGCAGCAGCAGGACCCGTTCTCCCAGCAGCAGCAGGCGCCGGCCAGCTCGATCTCCGGCCTGCTGCAGACCGACGCCCCGATCAACCCGGGTAACTCGGGCGGTGCGCTCGTCAACACCAACGGCGAGGTGGTCGGGATCAACACCGCCATCGCCACCTCCGGCCAGAGCTCGGGCAACATCGGCGTCGGCTTCGCCATCCCGAGCAACAAGGCCAAGGAGGTCGCCGACGCCCTGCGCAACGGCGAGAAGGTCAGCCACCCGTCGCTCGGCGTCTCGGTCAACGACGCGGACGGTGGCGGCGCGCTCGTCGGCTCGGTCACTGCCAACAGCCCCGCCGCCAAGGCCGGCCTCCAGCAGGGCGACGTGGTGACGAAGTTCGGCGACAAGACGATCAGCGACTCCGACGATCTGGTGGGTGCGGTGCAGTCCGGCAAGGTCGGCGACACCGTGCAGATCACATTCAAGCGAAATGGTCAGGAGCAGACGGCAACCGCGACGCTCGCCGAAGCGTCCTAACAAGCAGAACCGGCGCACTACGGGCGGGCATGTGCCGCACAACGGCACACCGCCTCCTCCCCAAAGAGCGGCGGGCGACGTGGACCTCGGGGGTTGGACACGTCGCCCGCCGCTCGTTCTTTGCACACCGTGCGGAGCCATTTGGGCCATCTGAGTTGCCCTCGCGGACCGCCAACCGGCAGTTTCGGCCAGATTTGGCTGTACGGGTGTTGTCAGGTAGCGGACTGGCTGTGCCGCTGGTCGATGTCTGCGCCCTACTCTGCATCCCGCAACCTGGGGGAGGGGCAGAGGGTGACGGTCGTTGAGACCCGCTTGAGTGTGTGGGAGGCGCTGGCGGGCCGCGCGCCTGGTCGGCCGGGGGGTCCGGCGGATCCGGGGCTGTGGGCCGCGGTGGTCGAGCGGCTGAATCCTGCCCGGGCCAAGCCGATGCTGCGGCTCGGCATCGAGTCCGTCGAGCTGGTCAACGTGCGCGACGTGCCATACGTGATGCTCCGCTCGCCGGATGACCGCGGCGGCGCCTGCTACCTGCGGCTCTCGCCGGACGAGTGGCAGCTCGCGCAGCTGATGGACGGCACCCGCACGGTGGCCCGCCTGGTCGCCGACTTCGCCCGGATCAGCGGCCGTCTGGCGCCCGACCAGGTCACCCGCGTCGTCGCCGACCTGGCCGGCAACAGGATGCTGGCCGAGCTGCCGGTCGACGCGTTCCGCCCGCTCGACGCGGTCACCCGCCGCCCCTGGCCGCTGCGCCTCGGGCGAGGGCTGCTGGCGGTGGTGCGTGGCCGCCGGATGGTGCTGGCCAACATCGACCCACTTGTCACGTTCCTGTACCGGGCCGGTGGTCGGCTGCTCTTCACCCGCGCGGTGGCGTTCGTGCTGGCGGTGGTCGCCGCGCTCGGGCTGGTGCTCTTCGGCTGGACCTGGTGGCGCGGCGAGCAGGCCGTGTTCCTGACCAGCGGGTCGTACGCGGCGGGCGCGGCCGTGCTGCTCGCCCTCAACGTGCTCGCCCTCGCCTGCCACGAGCTGGGCCACGCGCTGGCCACCAAACACGCTGGGCGGCGGGTGCCCGCGGCGGGGTTCCTCGTCTACTTCGGCATCCCGTCGATCTTCGTGGACACCACCGACGTGTGGATGGCGGGCCGGCGCGCCCGCATGCTCACCACCGCGTCCGGACCAGCGGCGGGGCTGATCCTGGCCGGCCTCGCCCAGATCGTCGGGATCCTGGTGCCGGAGGCGGCGCCGTGGGCGTTCAAGCTGGCCTTCGCCTGGTATCTGAACGCGCTCTTCAACCTCAACCCCTTCCTCGCGCTCGACGGCTACTACTTCCTGATGGACTGGCTGGAGATCGCCAACCTGCGCGCCCGCGGCCTGGCCTACGTGGTGGCCCGCCTGCGCCGCCGGCCGCCGCGGTGGGCCCAGCTCGACCGGGAGGGGCGGATCGTCGCCTTGTACGGCACCCTCGCGGTGCTGTGGCTGGTCATCGCCGTCAACCTCGGGTGGCGCATCTGGACCGACCGGGTCGAAGGGCTGATAACCGGGCTGTGGCGCTCCGGCTGGCCAGCCCGCCTGCTGCTCTTCGCAGTGGTGGTGGGCCTCGCCGCGCCGCTGGTCTACCTGCTCACCGGGTGGCTCGGCAAGGCGTGGCGGCGGGCTCGCCGGCGGGCAGCTGAGCGCCGCGTCGCCTCCGACCTGCCCCGCCGCGTCGACGCGCTGCGCGCCTCCGCGCTGGGCCGGCTGCCGGTCGACCGGCTCACCCACCTGGCCACCCACGCCACCTGGGTGCACCCGCGTACCGGCTCGCAGCTGGTCTTCGCCGGTGCCGCCCAGCCCGCCGTGTTCGTCGTCGTCGACGGCGCGATGGAGGGGCGTCGACCGGGCGACCCGGCCGGCACCGTGCGCGAGCGGCTCGGCCCGGGTGGCGTGATCGGCCTGGCCGCCGCGGTCACCGGCACGCCCGCCGCGCTCGCCTGGCACACCGCCGGCACCACCCTCCTCGCGGTGCCGCCGGCGCTGGTCGCCACCGCCGTCGGCCGGCTGCCCGGGCCACCCCCGGCCGACCGGGCCGAGGCCGAGTCGCTCTTCGGCGACACGCCCGCGCTGGACGGGCTGGCCGCGGAGGAGAAGATCGGGCTGATCGCGCAGGCCCGCCCCACCGCGCTGGAGCCCGGCGCACCGGTCCTCCTGCCCGCCGCGCACGCCGCGCTGGTCATCGCCACCGGTGTGGTCGTGCTGCCGGACGGCACCGAGCTGCGCCGCGGCACGATGATCGGGCCGATGGGCCAGGCGATGGACGAGCCCGTCGCGTACGCCCGCACCCACGTCCGGTTGTGGACCATCCCGGCCGTCTCCGGACTGCCGCTGCTGCTCGGCGCCTCACCGGCCGGCGCCGCCGCAGAGGGCGGCCCGATCGTGCGGGGGCAGGGCGCGCCCGCCGTCGGCGTACACCCGGCCGCCGACTACCCACCGCTGGCCTCGCCGCCCGGCCCACCACCTCCGGCGGACGAGGAGGTCGACCGGCGGTTCGAGCGCCGCTTGTGGTGGCTGGTGCTGCTCTTCCTGCTGCTCGCGATCGGCAGCGGCGTCGCCAACCTCATCCCCGGGCCGGCGTGGGCGGAGATGCCGGGCGACAAGGCGCTGCTGAGCGCCGAGCAGGGCCGGGTCATCGCCACCCTCGACGGGCGCACCGTCACCCTCGAGCAGGGCGACCGCCTGTATGTGGCCGAGGGCAGCGACATCCGCGTCCAGACCAAGTCCACCGGCCGGCTCACCTTCCGGGGCGGGGCCGCGCTCGTACTCTGCGGCGAGACCCGCACCGACGTCGGCGCGCTGTGGAGCGCCGGGCGCCGCCAGGTGGAGCCGCACGGCTCGCTGACCCTCGACAGTGGGCGGGTGCTGGCCGACACGGCGTCGACGAGTGGGGCGTTCGCGCCGCTGGCGCTGGAGATCGGCAGCGGCACGAGCCAGGTCGTCAACGACGGGCCGGCATGGTATTCGGTGACGTCCGGCGAGGCGGTGGTCTCCGACGGCAAGGTCACCGTCGACGGCACCCGCCAGCCGGTGACCAACCGCCCGCTCACCTGCGGTGACGGTGTGGTCGTGCGGCCCCCGGCGGGCACGCCGTCGGACAGCCCGGAGCCGTCCGACACGGTGGTGCCCGAAGAGACGCCGACACCCACCCCGTCTCCGACCGCGAGCCCCACGGAGGGCGAAGACGACCCGGCCGACCCGGCCGACCCGGATCCGGACCCGACGACACCCGGCGTGACCCCGACCACACCCGGCCGCACGACTCCCGGCGTCCCGCCGACGACCCGAGGCCCGACGACCGGTCCGCCGACGACGGAGCCGACCAACCCGCCCACGACCGAGCCGACGAACGAGCCGCCGGTGATCACGAGCATCGGTCCGCAGGCGGTTGACCGAGGCTCGTGTAACTCACGGACACCGGTCACCGTCACTGTGAGTGTCTCGGACCCCGAGGGTGATCCGGTGACCGCATCAGGCACATGGAGCCTCTCCGAGGACGGCGGAGATCTTGGCCTAAAGGACAACGGGAAGGCGTTCACCGGTGGGTTCACGCTGCCGGCGGGGATCGCCCCGAACGGCGGAACGATCACACTCAGTGTGCAGGCGAGCGACGGCACCGCGCGTGACAGCCGAACCCAACCTGTCACACTCGGGGCGTGCGAGATCATCATTACTTAGGAGACATGGGTGCTTTGTTGGTTTTGCGCTAAGGCGGCGCGTGGGGGATGCCGGTTCTGCGGGCGCGGCATTTGCGAGGATCACGCGCGCTTCGGGCCGTTCCTCCTGGAAGTGCACCGCTCGGAGGCACGCCGCCGCGCCGAGGGACTGGTGGTCGAGGACGCCCTCCAGTGCGGCACGTGCCGGCCGCGCCCCCAGCCCGTACCCATGCCGGAGCTTGACTGACCCGCCGCCAGCCGTGGCTTGAGACGTGGCTGACCTGAGGATGTTTCCCGTTGTCGTTCCGGGCTACCGTGGCCGTCATGAGCGACTTCGATGCGGTGCTGGAGCGGCTGGTCACCGACCAGGCGTTCGCGGCGGTGCTGGCGGCTGACCCGGCCGCGGCGCTCGCCGGCTACCGGCTCGATCCAGACGAGATCGAGCTGCTGCACAGCCAGGTCGGTGGTGAGGCGGGCGGGCAGCACGCGGTCGAGGTGCGCACCAACCAGTCGAGCCTCTTCGGCATGCTCTCGCCGCTGGTCGGCATGGCGGGCGCGCTCCCGAGCATCGGAGACAGCCTGCCCGCCGGGGGTGGCACTCCCGTGGCCGGCAGCGGCGGCGGCTTCCCGGCCGACGGCGGCTCCGGCGGGCCGGCGCCACAGCAGGGCTTCGGCGCGCAGGGCCTTCCCGGCCAGGCCGGGTTTGGCGCGGCGCCGGGCGCCGATGGCCAGGCCGCGTTCGGCGCGGCAGCCGGAGGACAGGCCGGCTTCGGCGTGGCGGGCACCGACGGGTTTGGCACGGCGCCCGGCCAGGGCGGCTTCGGCCCGGCGGAGGGCGCGCCCGGTCACGGCGGCTTCGGCGCGGCGGAGCCCGGAGGGGGCTGGCCGCCGGCGCAGGGGGCTGGGCCGGCCGGTCACGTCTTCCCGGGTGGCCTGGGCGACGGTGGCGGCTTCGGCGGCTTCGGCGATCAGGTCGGCGAGGCGCTCGCCCCCGGTGGGGGCCAGGCCGAGCCGCCGGGCGGCGTCGACTACGCGGTGCCCGAGGGATACCACGCGGGCCTCGACCTCGACGGTGACGCCCGCGACGACGAGCACATCCTGCGCGGCCGGGCCGACGGCGGGGTGGACATCCTGGTCGACCGCGACGGCGACGGGCAGGTCGACATCATCGGCCACGACGACGACGCCGATGGTCACGTGGAGTCCGCCGACTACGACAAGGACGGCGACGGACACTTCGAGCGCACGCGCTACGACGATGATGGCGACGGATGGCTCGACCGCACGGTCATCAATGAAGAGGGCGACACGAAAGCGGACAGCACAGTCGACTTGGCATCGATAGCCAAGCATCTCCGCATGTCCTGATCACCACCGGGCGACGCCCGTAAACCGCCTGGCGCGTCGCCACTAGCGCGGAAGCCACCTCTCCCACCACGATGGTCACGGGAGGTGGTCTTCGTGGTCGCCATCGCCACCGACCGGCTGACAAAGGTGTTCCCCGACGGCACCGTCGCGGTCGACGAGGTGACCATCGAGGCTGCGTCCGGCGAGTTTCTTGTGCTGCTCGGGCCCACCGGCTGCGGCAAGTCCACGATCCTCCGCCTGGTCGCCGGGCTGGAGGAGGAGACCAGCGGCCACGTGTTGATCGACGGCAAGGTGGTCGACCGCCTCAGCGCCAAGGACCGGCGGGTGGCGATGGTGTTCCAGGACTACGCGCTCTATCCACACTTGACAGTCGCGCAAAACATCGGCTTTCCCCTGCGTGCGGGCCACCAGGCGACCGCCGGCACCGAGGCGCGTGTGGTCGAGGTGGCCGAGCAGCTGGGCGTGAGCGACCTGCTGCACCGCCTGCCCGGTCACCTCTCCGGCGGGCAGCGGCAGCGGGTGGCGATGGCGCGCGCGGTGGTGCGCAGGCCGCAGGCCTTCCTGCTCGACGAGCCACTGTCCAATCTCGACGCGGGGCTGCGCGCCGAGCTTCGCGCCGACGTGGCCGCGCTCGCCCGCCGCCTCGGCGTGACCACGCTCTACGTGACGCACGACCAGACCGAGGCGATGACGATGGCCGACCGGGTGGTGGTGCTGCGCCGTGGCGTGCTCCAGCAGGTCGGCCCGCCCGCCGAGGTGTATGGCGACCCGGCCACCCTCTTCGTCGCCGCGTTCATCGGCACGCCCCGCACCAACCTGCTGCAGGGCGCGATCTACCTCGAGCCCGAGCGCACCGTCATCGACGTCGGCTCGCAGGTGCTGGAGATCCCGCCCAACGAGGCGCTCGCCGGCCACCACAACGACCGCATCACCGTCGCCCTGCGCGCCGACGCGCTCCACCCCGTGCCCGACGGTGAGGCGCAGGGGCCGGTGCTGCGCGGCACGGTGCGGCTGGTGGAAAACCTCGGCCATGAGGCGCTGGTGCACCTCGACACCGGCATCGTGCCCACGTCGATCGAGGAGTCGCGGCTGGAGCACCCGGACACCGGCCAGCACCTGGCCGACGTGATCGCCGAAGACCCGCCGCACGGGCACCCCTTCCGGCAGGCGCTGTCGCGCATGATGCCGCACGCCCGGCCCGAGTCGCACCCGGCCACCGCCCGCACCGAGTACGGCTTCTACCCCGTCTACGACGCCGAGCTCTCCGACCAACCGCCGCTGGGTGACGTGGTCGTCCGCGTGCCGGCGCCGGTGCTGCCCCGCCGTGGGGAGTCGATGACCGTGCGGGTCGACCTCGACAAGCTGATGCTCTTCGACCGCGGCGGCGACCGCATCCGCCTCAGCTGAGGGCGGTCCATCGCCAAACAAAGGGACAGGCCCTTTACAAAAACTGTTAAGAGTCTTAATAATTGGCCATCCTTCGATGGGAGGCCGCAGTGACCCGGACCCGTACCCTCATCACCGCCCTCGCCGCGGGCGTCCTCGCCGCCACGGCCGCGATCTGGCTGGCCCCCGCGGCGTCGGCGGCCACACCCACCGCGGTGTTCATCAAGACCTCTGACTGGGGTTCCGGCTGGGAGGGCAAGTACACGATCACGAACGGTGGTACGTCGACGATCTCGTCGTGGTCGGTGGTTTTCGACCTGCCGGCCGGCACCTCGGTGGGGACTTATTGGGATGCGTTGATGACCTCGTCGGGTCAGCGGTACACGTTCACCAACCGTTCGTGGAATGGGACGTTGGCGCCGGGTGCGTCGACGTCGTTCGGTTTCCTGGGTAGCGGGTCCGGTTCGCCGCTCAACTGCACGCTCAACGGCCAGCCCTGCGGTGGGGGCACCCCGCCGACCACGGCGCCGCCGACCACGGCACCGCCAACGACGGCGCCGCCGACCACCGCGCCGCCCACCAGCCCGCCACCCAACACCGGCCTGCCCAAGCACGCCCTGATCGGCTACCTGCACGCCAGCTTCGCCAACGGCTCCGGCTACCTGCGGATGGCCGACGTGCCCACCGACTGGGACATCATCAACCTCGCATTCGGCGAGCCGACGAGCGTCACGTCCGGCGACATCCGCTTCCGGCTCTGCCCGGCCAGCGAATGCCCAGGTGTCGAGACGGAGGCCGAGTTCATCGCGGCCATCCGCGCCAAGCAGCAGCAGGGCAAGAAGGTGCTCATCTCGATCGGCGGCCAGAATGGCCAGGTCCAGCTCTCCACCACGGCCGCGCGGGACGCGTTCGTGAGCTCGGTGAGCGCGATCATCGACCGGTACGGCCTCAACGGGCTGGACATCGACTTCGAGGGCCACTCGCTGTCGCTCAACACCGGCGACACCGACTTCCGCAACCCCACCACCCCGGTGATCGTCAACCTCATCTCCGCGGTGCGCACACTCAAGCAGCGGTACGGCTCCGGCTTCGTCCTCACGATGGCCCCGGAGACGTTCTTCGTGCAGCTCGGCTACCAGTTCTACGGCTCGGGCCCGTGGGGCGGGCAGGACCCGCGCGCCGGCTCGTACCTCCCGGTGATCTACGCGCTGCGCAACGACATCACCGTGCTGCACGTCCAGGACTACAACTCGGGGCCGATCATGGGGCTGGACAACCAGTACCACACCATGGGCGGCGCCGACTTCCACATCGCGATGACCGACATGCTGCTGGCCGGCTTCCCGGTCGCGGGCAACACCGCCAACCTCTTCCCCGCCCTCCGCGAGGACCAGATCGCCTTCGGCACCCCCGCCGCGACGAGTGCGGGCAACGGCTATGTCGCGCCCGCCGGAGTGCAGCAGGCGGTCAACTGCCTGGTGCGCGGGCAGAGCTGCGGCTCGTACGCCCCGCGCAGCGGCACCAACCCCAACTTCCGGGGCCTGATGACCTGGTCGATCAACTGGGATCGCTTCTACAACTGGGAGTTCCGCAACAGCCACCGGCCGTTCCTGAACTCACTGCCCTAAAAGATCAATTTGAGCTACCGCGACGCCCGTCGTGGTCCAGACCGTCGCTCCCGCGGCCTCACCCTCCGCGCTTCACACCCCCCGCCGCCCAGCCGGCGGGGGGCACGGGAGTACGAGATCTGGAGAGCTTTCGTGGTGGGGGTCATGCTCGCCCGTTCTTTTAGGCAGATTATTTGCCCGCGTTCGTGTCAGTGGCAGGCCGTATGCTCCCGCGGGCCGACGGGTCCGCGATTCACGTGCTTTGCCTCCGGCGGAGCGCTCCGGACCATCAGGATGAGTGGAAGTGCCATCCCGACACCCATCGACCCACACAAGCGGAGCAGACCAACGCCCGGGGCGCCAGCGTTGATCGTTTCTGTTGCGGCCCGTCTGGGGTGGCGCCCCGGGCGTTGGCCCGCTTCAAGCACATGCGGGTCGATGGCCGTCGGGATGGCACGCAGGGTTGGGGTGTGCGGCGGGCAGCCGGCCGGGGTACCAAGCGCGGGTGGGCGGAGTCCGTTCGCCGGATGCTCCGTTTGTGCGCGCAGCTCAACAGCTTCGGAGACGGCGACTCCTCACCCCGCGCTCATGAGCGATCATCATGCGTCTGTCCGCAGCGCCGCTTCCTGCGGGAGCAAACGGCCGGTGACTGACGCGAACGCGGGCAAATCTGCCTCAAAGAAACATCACGAGCGGACGCGCGCCTGACCCCGGCGTTGAACTCAGCCCGCTGAGCCGGCGGTGGCCAGCCGGGCGAGTGAGGCGTCGAGCGCGTCACCGTACGCGCGGTCGATGGAGCCCTCCAGGACGCGGCGGGCGACCTTGGTCCGGAGCTCGGCCACCGGGCCGCTGAGATCCACGGGGCCGGTGGCGAGCTTCGACTCCAGGTTGTGCACGAGGTTGTCGAGGTCCTGGCCGGCGTCGGGGCGGATGCCGCCCTCGTCCACGCCGTCGTCGATGAGGCGGCCGATCTCCGCGATCACCTCGGGCACCGACGGGGGTCGCGTGGGCGTCGTGGCGGACGCTGGCGGCGGGATCGGCGCGGCCTCGGTCGAGGGGGAGGCCTCCGCGGTCGAGGGCGGCGCCGTCGCGCTGGGTGCCGCGGCCGCCGTCGTCTGCGTGGCCCCGGCGGTCGGTGGCGGCGCCGAGTCACTCAGCGACATCCCCAGGAGTACGGCCGCCGCGAGCGCGACCGCGGACACGCCTACCGCCACCGCCACTCGGGTGCGGCGGGAGCGCCTGGGTGGCCGGTGCGCGGGAGCCCACTCGGGTGCCGACTCGGACGGGAGCCTCACCTCTGGGGGTGATGGCGGGGGAGACTCCACCGTCGGCAACGTGACGGTCGGCGAGAGCATGGTGGCGGCCTGTGGATCAGCCGGGAGTAGCTGGTCGCGCAGCACCTCGCCGACCTGGCGCGCGGTGGGCCGGTCGCGCGGGTTGCGGGCCAGGCACCGGAAGCAGATGTCGGCCACCGCGGGCGGCAGCCCGGGCACACCCACCAGCCGGGGCACCTCGGGGTCATCCAGCGCGACGGTGAGGTCTTCCCAGGTGTCCGCCGGGTAGGGCGGGTGACCGGCCAGCGTCTCGAAGAGCAGCACTCCGAGGCAGTACGTGTCGGTGGCCGGCTGCGCGGGTGTGCCGTCCAGCCGCTCGGGCGCCACGTACGCCGGGGTGCCGAACGTGTCGCCCTCCTCGTCTTCGTCCGGCGCGCCGATGTGGGTGGCGATGCCGAAGTCGAGCACCTTGGCGCCGACCGAGGTCATCATGATGTTGGCCGGTGTGACGTCGCGGTGCACGATGCCGAGGCGGTGCGCGGCGGCGAGCGCCTCGGCCACCTGCGCGCAGATCTCGACCGCCTCCGCCCACGGCAGCGGGCCCTCGGTCAGCCGCGACTCCAGCTCCTCGCCGGAGAGCAGCTCCATCACCACGAAGGCGGTGACCGTGCCATCCGGCGCGATCTCCTCGCCGTAGTCGTGCACGGCGGTCACGTGCGGGTGCACGAGCTGGGCGGCCGCGCGGGCCTCCTCGCGCACCATGTCGCGAAACTTGGCGTCGGCCGCCAGCGAGGGCGCGAGCACCTTTATCGCGACGACCCGGTCGAGGACCTCGTCGCGGGCACGCCAGATCAAGGACATGCCGCCCGCGCCGATGTTGTCGATCAGGCGGTAGCGCCGGGCGAGCAGGCCACCCGGCTGCAAGGATGCCGTCGTCTGCGGCGTTGCCATCGTTGTCGCACCTGTCTCAGGGTGGAGGTCGTATCAGGCTCCGTGAATCCAGACCCGGTGTCAACGGCGAGTCGGGCAGTCCTGCTCGTGATCGCGGGGTCCCCGGGGGCAACGTGGAGCGCGGCGGGGCGTTTTCTTGGGGTGTTTCACACGGGGTCATCTCGCGCCCGCGAAGCGCACACGCGACCGTCCGTGCCACCATGAACGTCATGGTCAGCGGCCCGGTGGCGTACGTGCTCGGCGGTGGCGGAGTCTTGGGCGCCGTCGAGGTCGGCATGCTCCGCGCGCTCTTCCGGGCCGGCATCCGCCCCGATCTCGTGCTCGGCACCTCCATCGGTGCGGTAAACGGTGCCCTCGTGGCCGCCGAGCCGACGGAGTCGGTCACCGACCGGCTCGTGCGCCTGTGGGCCTCCCCCGAGGCGAGCGAGGTGTACGGCGACTCGGTCGCCCGCCAGCTGCGGCGCTTCGCGGCCCGTACCCACCTGCACTCGCCCCGCCCGCTGCGCCGCCTGCTGGAGCGGGAGCTTGGTGAGGCGACCCGCTTCGACGAGCTGAAGGTGCCCTTCAAGTGCTGCGCGGCGAGCATCGAGCGGGCCGCCGAGCACTGGTTCGAGAGCGGTCCGGTGGTCGAGGCGGTGCTCGCCTCCGCGGCGGTGCCCGGGCTGCTCCCGCCCGCCGAGATAGATGGAGAGCACTTCGTCGACGGCGGCATCGTCAATTCGATCCCGGTCGGCGAGGCGGTGGCGGCCGGCGCCAAGCAGGTCTTCGTCCTCCAGGTCGGGCGCATTGAGCGGCCACTCAGCCCGCCGCGCCGCCCGTGGGAGGTGGCGCAGGTGGCTTTCGAGATCGCCCGGCGGCACCGCTTCGCCCGGGAGATGGCCGCGCTGCCGGACGACGTCGACGTGCACGTGCTGCCCACCGGGGGCGGCGAGCCGCGCGACGACACCCCGTGGGCCTACCGTGACATGGCCGCGGTCGGCCGCCGGATCAGCCGGGCCTACACGGCCTCCCGCCGCTACTTGCAGTCCCATGTGGACGGCAGCTGATGCCGCTGCCGCCGCGATGGGTGCGCCGGATCGTCTTCGGGCCGCTCGTGGTGGTGCTCGCCGTGTTCGCGGTGACGACGATTCCACTGTGGCTGCTGCTCGCGGCGGCGGCCTCCCCGCTCGTGCCCGGGCGCCTGCGGGTGCTCCGTCTCTTGTGGATCGGTGTCGTCTACCTGGCCTGGGACGCGGCCGCGCTGGTGACGCTCTTCGCGCTCTGGCTGGCGTCGGGCTTCGGGTGGAAGGTGCGGTCACCGGCCTTCCAGCGCGCACACTACGTGCTGACCGGCCGCTTCCTGCGGGCGCTCTTCTGGCAGGGGCGGTGGGCGCTGCGGGTGGCGATCGACGTGGTCGGCACCGACCCGGACACCGCCGCGCCCGGTCGCCCCGAGGTGGTGCTGTGCCGGCACGCCGGGCCGGGCGACTCGTTCATCCTCATCCAGGCGCTCGTCAACTGGTACGACCGGGAGCCGCGCATCGTCCTCAAGGACACGCTCCAATGGGATCCCGCCATCGACGTGATGCTCAACAGGCTGCCCAACCGCTTCATCGCGCCCGGCCGCACGCCCGGTAACTCCATCGAGGCACAGATCGGCCATCTGGCCACAGGGCTGGACGACAACGACGCTCTGGTCATCTTCCCGGAAGGCGGTAACTTCACGCCACGCCGGCGCGTCCGTGCCATCGAGCGGCTGCGCGCTCGCGGGCATGTGGAGATGGCGGCCCGCGCGGAGCGCATGCGCAACGTCCTGGCGCCGCAGCCCGGCGGCATGCTCGCCGCGCTCGACGCGGCACCCGACGCGGGGGTGATTTTCGTAGCCCACACGGGGCTCGACCGGATGTTGACCGTTGCCGATATATGGCGCGAGCTGCCGATGGACAAACGCCTGGTCATGCGCTTCTGGTCGGTGCCACCGGAAGAGGTGCCCAAGGATCGCGAGGAGCGGATCGCCTGGCTGTACGACTGGTGGGCCAGGATCGACACATGGATCGAAACGTATCGCCTGTAACGCGTAACGCGTATGGTGTCCGCCCGTGGAGCAGATCTGTCTGGTAACGACGGTCGTCGACGCGCGCTCGGTCGCCGACGTCCTCGCCGCTTCGGCCGTCGCCGGGCGGCTCGCCGCCAGCGCTCAGGTCGGCGGCCCGGTGGACAGCACGTACTGGTGGGACGGCCGGGTCGAGACCGCGAAGGAGTGGTCGGTCCAGTTCAAGACCGCGCCCGACCGCGTCGACGCGCTCGTCGACCACGTGCGGGTCGCCCATCCGTATGACGTGCCCGAGATCCTCGTGAGCACGGTCGACAGCGGCAACCCCGCCTACCACGCCTGGGTCCACGAACAGACCCGTCGCTGACCCTTAGGGGTAGCGCTACCCCCACCTCACTTACGGGGGTTCCCAGGGTTACACATACCCGGCACAATGCGGAGACTTGTCTGCATGGCGCCTCGGACCCGTCGGGGCGAAAGGCCCTACGACGTGAGGAGAGGCATGACGGTTGGTGCCCTGGCGGAGCCTACCCAAAAACGAGGCAGTGACTACGCCCAGTTGTCGAAAAGAGTCAACGAGGCTGGTCTGATGCAGCGCCGTCCGGGGTGGTACACGGCGAAGATCGTGTTCACCGGCTTGCTGTTCATCGGGGGATGGGTGGCCTTCTTCGCGGTTGGCGACTCATGGTGGCAGGCGCTGGTGGGCGTCTTCCTCGCTGTGGCTACCACTCAGGTGGCGTTTCTCGGCCACGACGCGGGTCACCGGCAGATGTTCCGCAAACGCCGCCCGAGCGAGGTGACCGGCCTCATCGCGGGCAATCTGGCCATCGGCCTCAGCTACGGCTGGTGGATGGACAAGCACACCCGCCACCACGCCAACCCCAACCACGAGGACGAAGACCCGGACGTGGGTGCCGGCGCTCTGGTGTGGACACAGGAGCAGGCGTTGGAGCGCGGCCGGTTCGGCCGCTGGGTGGGGCGTTGGCAGGCGTACATGTTCTTCCCCCTGCTCACGCTCGAAGGGCTCAACCTGCACTACGCGAGCTTCCGCGCCATCAAGGACACGCCCATGCGGCACCGGCGGCTGGAGGCGGTGCTGCTGGTCGTCCACTCGATCGCTTACCTCGTCGCGGTTTTCGCGGTCCTCTCGCCCGGCAAGGCGCTGGTCTTCATCGCCATCCACCAAGGGCTGTGGGGTGTCTACATGGGATGCTCGTTCGCCCCCAACCACAAGGGCATGCCGGTGCTCACCGCCGAAGACGACCTCGACTACCTGCGCAAGCAGGTGCTCACGTCGCGCAACGTGCGTGGTGGCAAGATCGTCGACTTCGCGCTCGGCGGGCTCAACTACCAGATCGAGCACCACCTCTTCCCGAGCATGGCCCGGCCCAACCTCCGCAAGGTCCAGCCGATCGTGCGGGACTACTGCGTGGAGAAGGGCATCGCGTACGAGGAGACCGGCTTGATCGACTCGTACGGCCAGGCGCTGCGGCACCTGCACGAGGCCGGCAACCCGCCGCGCTGAGCGGCGGCGCGGCGGCTCGCCGTGCGGCAGGATAAGAGCCATGTCGCACGGCCACGACCACCCGCACGACCACCGCGAGAGCTGGTGGCGGCGGGTGGTCCATGCCGTCCGGCCCCATTCGCACGACACCGCCGACCACGTCGACAGCGAGCTGGAGAGCAGCCGCGAGGGCACCCGCGCGGTGTGGATCTCGCTCGCGGTCCTCGGCACGACCGCGCTGCTCCAGGCCCTCGTGGTCGCCTGGTCCGGCTCGGTCGCGCTGCTCGGCGACACCCTGCACAACGTGGCCGACGCGCTGACCGCGGTGCCGCTGGCGATCGCGTTCGCGCTCGGGCGGCGGGCGCCCACCCGGCGATACACGTACGGCTTCGGCCGGGCCGAAGACCTCGCCGGCATCGTGATCGTCCTGTTCATCGCGGCCTCGGCGGTGGTCGCCGGCATCGAGGCGGTACGCCGCCTGCTCGACCCGGCCGACGTCGACCACCTGCCCGCGGTGGCGCTCGCCGGCCTGCTCGGCTTCGCCGGCAACGAGATCGTCGCGCGCTACCGCATCCGGGTCGGCCGGCGCATCGGCTCGGCCGCGCTGGTCGCCGACGGGCTGCACGCCCGCACCGACGGCTTCACCTCGCTCGGCGTGCTGGCCAGCGTCGGCGGCCTGGCGCTGGGCTGGCGGTGGGCCGACCCGGTCGTCGGCCTCGCCATCACCGCGGCCATCCTGGTCGTGCTCGCCGGGGCGGCCCGCCAGGTCTACCGCCGCCTGATGGACGCGGTCGACCCCGAGCTGGTCGACGCGGTCGAGCACGCGCTGGAGCACACCGAGGGCGTGCGGGCCGTCGGCGCGGTGCGGGTGCGCTGGATCGGCCATCGGATGCGCGCCGAGTGCGAGATCGTCGTCGACCCCACGCTCACCATCGTCGAGGCGCACGCCGTGGCGGTGGAGGCGGAGCACAGCCTGCTGCACTCCGTTCCACGGCTGGGGTCGGCGATCGTGCACGCGGACCCGGAGCCCACCGCGGGCCGCGACCACCACGAAGCAGTGGCCCATCATCGAAAGGAGCTCTCATGACTCTGGCCGACCTGCCGGGCTGGAGCGGCGACGAGACCGAGATCACGCGGACCGTCGAGCTGCCCACCTTCATGGACGCGATCGCGGTCGTCGACCGCATCGCGGTGGTCGCCGAGGAGATGGACCACCACCCAGATATCGACATCCGATGGCGGAAGCTGACATTCCGGTGCAGCACGCACTCGGCTGGCAAGGTCACCGAGCGCGATCACGAACTGGCCAGGCGGATCGACGAAATCGTCGCAAACCAGTCCTGACCTGGCCAGGTCGCTGACGGCGGATCGCGGCGGCTGGCGGGCATCGGGCAGGATGTCGGCGTGAGGTTCGAAGTCAGCAAGGTGCTCGACGCCATCGAGCAGCGCCTCACCACCGATCCCGCGCTCGCCCGCGCCGTGGTCGACCTCGCCGAGGTGGTGCGTTACGCCGACCTCGACGGCGGACGCCCGGCCAGCCTGCTGCGGCTGGGGCTGGTGGTCGACGCGCTCGCCACCCAGCTAGCCGAGGACAACGCCGCGGTGTACGCGGTGGTCCACCGCGGCCTGCTCTCCGACGCCGACCTGACGTCCAACGAGCGGATGGTCGTCCGCCGGTGGGCCGATGACGGCCTGGTCGAGGTGCTGCCGACGGTGGGTGACCGGGTGCTGGAGGTCGCCGACCTCCTGGGCCTGCCGGTGCTGAGCCGCCTGCGGTTCGAGGGGGTCCGCGAGCGGTATGGCTGGCTGGCCGGCCAGGCGGGCCGCCTGATGGCCCCGGTGCCCGGCAAGACCGGCGTGACGCTGGTCGCCCAGGTCGGTGGCGGCGCGGTGCCCTCGATCGGCTCGCCCGACCCGGTCGGCGCCAAGGTGCTCGCCCGGCTGTGGCGCTGCCCGGAGACCAACTGCGCCAACTTCGGCGGAGGCGGCGGCGCCTTCGCCGACCTGGCACCCGAGCGCCGAGCTGGCGGCCAGCCGCCACCCACCCTGCACACCGGCTCGCCGACCTGCCCGCGCCACAGCAAGCCACTCACCGACATCGGCCCCCGCCCACCCGCCGAGGCACTCGCGGTCCGCGTGAGCGGGGTGATCCGCCGCCGCTTCGTCGTGGCCGAAGACTCCCCGGTGGTGGTCGGCCGTGCCCCCGACCAGGGCGGCGTCATGCTCGGCCAGTGGCTGAGCGAGGAGGCCCGGCGGTGGATCAGCCGCAGTCACGTGCGCTTCGAGATGCGCGGCAGCGAGGTCGTGGCTCAGGACGTGAGCACCAACGGCACGGGCGTCCGCCCGGGTGGCTCGATGGACGAGGCCGAGCGCATGACCCTCAAGGGCCAGACGCGGGTGCTGTCACCGGGCGACCTGATCGAGCTCTTCCCCGGCGTGCACGTGGGCAAGGCCAAGACCCTGACGTCCGCCGCCCCGCTGAGCACGGTCTCGGTCATGGCGGAGGCCCCCACGCTTTCGATGCGCATCCTGGAGCGCTGACTCCAGAGCTATCCAGGGCCTTTTGCCCGGGTCCGCGTCAGCCGCCGACCGCCGCTCCCGCCGGAGACCGCGGAGGTCGGCGGCTCGCCAGGGCTCGCCGAGTGCCCCGACCTCCGCTGCCAGCCCCGCGCTTCAAGCCCTCTACGGGTCGCCGGCCGCGTCGTCTCGAAAGCACCCCCGAAAGCTCTCTGAGGACCTTTCGGAAGTCGAGGTGTGTGAGTCCGTCCACAGTGTTGCTTCCCTAAGAAAGCACAGGCCTGGAACAGATCGTGGTACGCAGGTCCCGCCATAGGGGGACTCAATGACCACGATCTGTTCGCTGCGAGCGTCTAGCGCTTATGAGCGCGGGTGAGGGGTCGCCGTCGCGGAAGCTGTCGAGCTGCGCGCACAAACGGAGCATCTTCCGAACGGCCCCGCCTACGCCCGACCCCGGCCGGCTGCCCGCCGCACACCCCAACCCTGTGTGCCATCCCGACGGCCATCGACCGCATGGGCCTAAGCGGGCCAACGCCCGGGGCGCCACCCCAGACGGCCGTAACCATCAGGACCTAGACGATCTATTCCAAGGTCCGCTGCTGGTGACTGACGGACCCTGCCATCGCGTGGTTGCCGCGATCCCGTGGGGGCTGACGCCCACCCAGGCGGCGGGCGTGACACAGCGTGGCCGGATGTGGTGTGGGTATCGCCTCGACCAGGACGGGGCCCGGCCACCTCAGTAGATCGTGGTACGAACCCGCCCCTATGGGGGCAGTTCCGTACCACGATCTACTCGGCCAGGCGCTCAGGAGAGCACGGTGAGCTGATAAATCCGTAGAAAGCACCCACTACCCAGAGCAACTAAGCCCCCGGCGCGAGCCGCCGCGCACACACTCCACCCCGCCCAGTGCCATCCCGACGGCCATCGACCCGTTGCTCTGCACTTGACGGGTCCATGGGCGCCGGGATGGCACTTCCCCCATCCTGATGGTCCGGAGCGCTCCCGCCGGAGGCAAAAGGGGTAACGCCAACCACCGCGGACCCGCCGGCCCGCGGGAGCATACGGCCCGTCACTGACACGAACGCGGGCAAAAATATGCGGAAAAGAACCTCGTAGGCGAAACCTAGAGGATCGCGGCGAGCTGCTCCACGGCCCAGTCGAGCTCGGCCTTCTCCACCACGAGCGGCGGGGCCAGGCGGATTGTCGAGCCGTGGGTGTCCTTGGCCAGCACGCCGCGCTCGGCCAGATGCTCGCAGGCCACCCGTCCCGTCATCAGGGCCGGGTCGATGTCGACGCCGGCCCAGAGGCCGCGGCCGCGCACCGCCAGCAGGCCGTGACCCACCAGCGCGCCCAGGTCGGCGTGCAGCCGCGCGCCGAGCTCGGCCGAGCGGCTCTGAAACTCGCCGGTCTTCAGCAGGCGAACCACCTCGGTGGCGACCGCGCAGGCCAGCGGGTTGCCGCCGAACGTGGAGCCATGCTCGCCCGGCCGCAGCACGCCCAGCACCTCCTGGTCGGCGGCCACCGCGGAGACCGGCACGATGCCGCCGCCGAGGGCCTTGCCCAGGATGTACATGTCGGGGACCACGCCCTCGTCGTCGCAGGCGAAGGTCGTGCCGGTGCGCCCGAGCCCGGACTGGATCTCGTCGGCCAGGAAGAGGACGTTTTCCGCGGAGCACAGCGCCCGCACGCCGGGCAGGTAGCCGGTCGGTGGCACGATCACGCCCTGCTCGCCCTGGATCGGCTCGAGCAGCACGGCCACGGTGGTCTCGTCGATCGCGGCGGCGAGGGCGGCGAGGTCGCCGTAGGGCACGATCTTGAAGCCGGGCGTATACGGCCCGAAGTCGGCGCGCGCGTCCGGGTCGGTGGAGAAGCTCACGATCGTGGTGGTGCGCCCGTGGAAGTTGCCCTCGGCCACGACGATGGTCGCCTTGTCGTGGGGCACACCCTTGACCTTGTACCCCCACTTGCGGGCCACCTTGATGGCCGTCTCGACCGCTTCGGCGCCGGTGTTCATCGGCAGCACGAGGTCTTTGCCGCACAGCTCGGCCAGCTCCCGGCAGAAGGTGGCGAACTGGTCGTGCACGAACGCGCGGCTGGTCAGCGTGAGCCGGTCGAGCTGGGCGTGCGCGGCGGCGATGAGCGTGGGGTGGCGGTGTCCGAAGTTGAGGGCGGAGTAGCCGGCCAGGCAGTCGAGATATCGCTTGCCGTCGATGTCGGTGACCCAGGCGCCCGCGGCGGACGAGATGACCACCGGCAGGGGGTGGTAGTTGTGCGCAGTCCAGCGCTCGGCCTCGGCCATCGCGGCGGGCGTGCGTACAAGATCATCCACGATCACGACCGTACCTCCAGGGTGCAGCACTTCGGGCCGCCGCCGGCCTTGCGCAGCTCGGACAAATCAACACCAATTGTGTCGTACCCGCGGTCGCGCAGTGCGGCGGCCAGGCCGGTCGCCTGCACCGGGAGCACCACGTGCCGTCCGTCGCTGACCGCGTTGAGCCCGAGCACCTCGGCGTCCGTGGCCGACGCGAGGATCGCGTCCGGGAAGAGCCGCCGCAGCGCCGCCTGGCTGCCGGGGGAGAAGGCCTCCGGGAGGTACGCGACGGTGCGCTCGTCGAGCACGCACAGCGCCGTGTCCAGGTGGTAGAAGCGCGGGTCGACGAGCTGGAGCGTGATCGTGGGGCGGCCGAAGATCTCCTGCGCCCGGTCGTGGGCGGCGGTCGTGGTGCGGAAGCCGGTGCCGGCCAGCAGCAGGTCACCGGCGAGCAGCATGTCGCCCTCGCCCTCGTTGACATGCTTGGCCTCGTGCACCTCGAAGCCGGCCCGCTCGAACCAGTGCGCGTACGCGGGCGCCTCGTCGGCGCGCTGCGGGTCGCGGAACTCCACCGCCAGCACGTTGCCGTCGACGACGGTGGCGCCGTTGGCCGCGAACACCATGTCGGGCAGTCCTGGGAGTGGATCGATCTCGTCGACCGTGTGGCCGAGGTCGAGGTAGACGCCGCGCAGCTCATCCCACTGCCGCACCGCGCGGTCGGTGTCGACCGGGGCGGTGGGGTCCATCCAGGGATTGATCGCGTACTCCACGGCGAAGTACGTCGGCCGGCACATGAGGTAGTGCCGGGGAGTGGCGTCCATCGTCATACCGACTACGCTATGCGGCATCGACCATCAGGAACCACCGATGAATCTTGCTTCTAGCGACGATTCGTTGCGCGTAGGGCCGGATCAATAGGCGATTTATTGTGGGGCGGCCAGCCGCCCGCCCCACAAGCGTGTCAGAACCGGTCGACCGTCTGGGCGTCGAGCCAGTTGCGCAGGTCGCCGACCTTGTCGCTGGCCGTGCTGATCCAGGACAGCGAGTCGGTCACCACGAGGATGCCGCAGACGATCGCGCCCAGGCCGAGCACGAGCGCCAGCATCGCCTCGAAACGCCCGGCCACGTGCCGGCGGCGGGTCGCCGGGATCGCGACGAGCGCCATCACCGTGGCCAGCGCACCGACCGCGATGCCGTAGCCGGCCAGGGTGCCGGTGAGCACGGCGAGCGCGCTCACGACACCCACGATCAGGGCGAGCGTCGCCACCAGGCTGGACCGCCCTCGCGGACCGCGCGGCTCGGGCACCGCGTCCGGCTCGCGGGTCTCGACCCGCTCCGGCGGCGGCACCGGCTTGATCTTCTCGGTGGGCGTCTCGTCGCTGGTCACCGACCGCTCGCGCACCGCCGTGCGGCCCGCGTCACGACCGAACGTGCGATCGTCGGTCCGGCCCTCGGCCCGACCTTCGGCTCGACCCTCAGCCCGGCCCTCGGCCTGCGCTGCTTCTTCTCGCTGTGCCTCGCTTCGACGCGTCAAAGATGGGATCCGCACCGCTGCGCACCTCCTCATACGAGCGCGGCGCACTTCCGGTATGGCCACCGCGCGGGGGATACCCATCGGCATACCCAGATGCGCGAGGAGTCATGCACTACCATCCCCGAGTGCCAGAGGGACACACCATCCACCGCCTCGCCGCCCAGCACCGTTCACTCCTCGCGGGGCGGCGGGTGACGGTGTCCAGCCCGCAGGGGCGGTTCGCGGCCGGCGCCGCCATCCTGTCCGGCACGGTGCTGTTGGACACCGAGGCGTATGGCAAGCACCTGCTGCACCACTACGAGGGCGGCCGGACGCTGCACGTGCACCTCGGCCTGTACGGGGTCTTCAGCGACGGCGAGGCGCCCACCCCGCCGCCGGTCGGGCAGGTGCGGCTGCGCCTCGAGACCGAGCGGCACTGGATCGACCTGCGCGGGCCCGCCGCGTGCGATCTCCTTGACGATCCCGACGCGCTCCGTGCCCGCCTCGGCGCCGACCCGCTGCGCGACGACGCCGACCCGGACGC
>Ga0272482_10000043_pt1 | contig 40991 bp, 36 predicted proteins | sample RVTome_8_FD_192427 | JGI IMG/M metagenome (GOLD analysis project Ga0272482, IMG submission 192427) | Soil microbial communities from uranium-contaminated site in the Upper Colorado River Basin, Wyoming, United States - RVT160D0 (version 2) ...
CGCCGCCGGGCTCGAGCATCCCGCGGACCAGCCGGGCCACGAGGGGCCGGTCCATCCAGTGGAACGACTGCGCGAACGTCGCCACCCGGAACACGCCCAACCCGGCCGGCAGCTCCTCGGCCCGCAGCTGCCGCCACTCCACACCGTCCACACCGGACCGCCGCGCCTCGGCGATCATGCCCGCGTCGGCGTCCACACCGACCGCGCTCTCGAAGAGCGGCGCCAGCAGCCGGGTCACCGGGCCGGGCCCGCACCCCACGTCGAGCAGCCGCCCCCGCCCGTCGAGCCCCAGCCCGGCGCGGAGCACGTCGGCGATCTCCGCCGGATAGGGCAGCCGGCCGGTCGCGTAGTACCGGGCACTGCCGGCGTAGAGCGCGTCGTTCACCCGCCGACCCTAAGCCAGACCCCGCCGCCGCCCACCTCATTTAGCTCCAGCCCCACGCGGGTACGGTGATCGCATGGACGGCGACAGGCACCCCGCGCTGGCCCGCCTCGACGCGCTGGTCGGGCGGTGGACCGTGCGCCCCCAGGTGGAGGGGCTGGGCGCGGGCTGGGCCGAGTTCAGCTGGGTCGAGGGCGGCAAGTTCCTGCGCCAGTTCGCCGACTCCGACCCCCTGCCGGACACGGCACCGGCCGTCTGGCGGGAGAACAACCCCCTCCCCACCACCGCCCTCGTCGGCCTGGACGACGCCGCCGACCGCCTCACGATGCTCTACGCCGACCGCCGAGGCGTACACCGCGTCTACCAGATGGCGTTCGACGGTCGCGTGTGGACGCTGTGGCGCGAGGCACCCGGCTTCCACCAGCGCTTCACCGGCACCCTCACCGACGACGGCCAGGCGATCGACGGCCAGTGGGAGATGTCCCGCGACGGCGAGACCTGGAGCGTCGACTTCGCCATCACCTACACCCGCGAAACCCACCCCTAGCGGGCCACCGCGATGTCCGCCATGGTCTCGACCGCTGCTGCCCCGCGCAGTGGGCCACCACATCCAGCCACGGTGCGTAACGAGCCCGCGGCGACACCGCGCATCCAGGCTAACGATCACGCCACACACGACCGGATCCGCCGGGATGTGCACGGACCGCGTCGCTCTGCTTCCCCGAGGAGCGATTCGAGCACCGGACCTGAGCCCGACACCCCGACCGGCAGCACATTGTGGAAGTAGCCGGCGCCCATGATCATTCGCCCGCAATGGGCGTGACACGCCCATCCAACGCCAATTTCGGGCGAACGATCAAGCTCCCCCTCGATCTCTAGCTGTCCACTGTGGATAGGAAGCTGGGCGCGGGGGCGGAGCAGGTCGACAGGCTCGCGCGAGCCAGGCCGTGCGGGCGAGCGGGTCGGCGATGGCTAGCGGCTGCCGCTGATCACCGGCTTGAGGTCGACGATGGGGGTGCCGTCGATGGCCTCGAGGTCGGCTACCCGGACGCGCGGGCCGTCCACCGCGAGCACCCGCACCCGGTGCAGGCCGACCGGGTTGGGGCGGTCCTGGGAGCGGGTGCTGAAGACGCCGGTCAGGGGGTTGGCCGGGTCGTCGCGCGGGTGTACGGCGAGCACGTCCCGCCGCGCCTCGTGCAGCCAGGTCAGCAGCCACACCTCGTCGCCGGCGGCCAGGTCGCGCAGCCCGGCCGCCACCTCGGGCGTAAAGGCCAGCGTCGCCTCGGGGCCACCCTCGGCGCCCTGCTTGGGCGCGGCCGCGGGGTCGGTGAGCGGCGACTCGACGTACCCGATGGGGTGTAGCTCGAAGTCGGAGGTCATGACCCGTCATCATGCCCGGCCCCGGCCTGCGGTGGGCCGGTCGACTCGCGGACGGTGAGGTGCGTGGGGAGGACGACCGTGCGGCGCACCGCGTCCGGCGGCGACAGGTCCTTCAGTCGGGACAGCAGCATCGCGACGGCGACCCTCCCGGCCTGGCCGATCGGGGCGGTGAGCGTGGTCAGCGGCGGGTGGCAGAAGTCGGCGCCGAAGATGTCGTCGCAGCCGACGATGCTGAGGTCGGCCGGCACCCGAACGCCGCGCTCGCGCAGGCGCAGCAGCATGCCGATCGCGAGCAGGTCGTTGAAGACCACGCACGCGGTGGCCCGGGTGTTGAGCACCGCGTCGGCCGCCGCCGTGCCGGAGGGGCGGGAGCCGTGGAACGGGCCTACGCGGCGCACCAGCAGCCCGTGCTTCGCCGCCGCGGTGCGCATCGCGCGCCAGCGGGCCTCGTTGGGCCAGGAGCGCTCGGGGCCGGAGACGTAGATCAGGTCGCGGTGGCCGAGTGAGGCCAGGTGCTCGACCGCCTGGGCGATGCCGCTCGGCGTATCGATCATGACGCTCTGCACGCCGCGGATGTTGCGGTTGATGGTGACCAGCGGGATCTCGGCGGCGAGGAGCGTGAGCGCCCGCTCGGAGAGGCGGGAGGCGGCGAGGATCGCGCCGTCGAGCGACTGCCGCATGCGGTGCAGCATCTGCGTCTCGACCTCGGCCGAGTCTTCGCTGTCGATGAGCAGCTGGGCGTATCCGGCCGCCTTCAGCGCCTGGTGGGTGCCGCGGATGATGCCGAAGTAGAACGGGTTGGTCACGTCGGAGACCAGCACCGCGATGGTCTGCGTGCGGCCGGAGGTGAGGGCCCGCGCCTGGGTGTTGGGGATGTAGTTGAGCTCGCGGGCGGCCGCCTCCACGCGCTCGCGGGTGGCGGTGCTGACCCGGCCCGGCTTGGTGAGCGCGCGCGAGACGGTGGACGCGGCGACGCCGGTCGCCGCGGCGATGTCGTTGATGGTCACCGGGCGACCGCGCTCCCGCACGGGGGTCACGCAACCACAGATGGCAAAAGATGGCAAACGGTTGCCACGCGATTGCCACGGAGTTACGTTCGCGACCACCGCAGTGAGGAGTACCGATATGAAAGCCATCCGCGGCACCATCGCGCTCCTTCTCGGCTCGGCCCTGCTGACCGCCTGCGGCTCGGACGGCGGCGGCGGCACGAGCGGCGCGGGCAAGACGCTCGACGTGCTGATCGGCGCCAACACGATCTACCCGGAGCAGCAGCGGAGGTGGTTCGACGACGTCTCCGCGAAGTTCAAGCAGGAGACCGGGGCGACGGTGCGGTTCGAGACGTTCGCGACCCCCAACGACGAGCTGACCCGCATCCAGACCTCGGTGCTTTCCGGACAGGGGCCGGACGTCTACGCGCTCGGCACCACCTTCACGCCCACCGCGTACGCCACGAAGGCGTTCGTCGAGCTCGGTGCCGACGACTGGACCAGGCTCGGCGGGCGGGACAAGTTCCTGCCGTCCACATTGGGCATCTCCGGGCCGGACGAGAGTCACGAGGTCGGGGTGCCGTTCACCAGCCGGCCGTTCGTGATGGCCTACAACAAGGACCTGCTCGCCAAGGCCGGCATCGACAAGCCCGCCGACAGCTGGGACGGCCTGCGCGACCAGGCGAAGAAGCTCACCTCCGCCGGCGTGTACGGCCTCGCCGTCGCGTACGCCGACAGCTTCGACCCGTGGAAGTTCATCTGGGCCATGTCGGTGCAGGCCGGCAACCCGCTCGTCGAGGGCGGTAGGGCGCGGCTGGACGACCCGACCACCGCGACCGCCTACCGCACCTACCTCGGCTGGCTCGCCACCGACGAGGTCGTCGACCCGGCCGCGGTCGGGTGGAAGAACGCGCAGGCGATCGCGGCGTTCGGGGCGGGCGAGGCGGCGTTCCTGCCGATGGTCTCGGCGACCTCGAAGGTGACGCTGGACAAGTCCTCCGTCGCGGGCAGGTACGGATACGCCATCATGCCGACGATCCCGCCCGGCGCCACCGCGCTGCCGGCCGGTGGCACCGGCGCGGCGAGCATCCTGTCCGGCGACAACCTCGTCGTCGCCGCGTACTCCAAGGACAAGGACCTGGCGCTCGCGTTGGTGAAGATGCTCACCGACGCGGACGCGCAGCGGGCGTACTACCAGACGTTCGGCGAGCTGCCCACCAACACGGCGCTGGCGAAGCAGCTCCAGGCCGACCCGGCGCTCGCCGCCATGGTGGAGTCGTCGTCGAAGGCGGTGGGCACGCCGTTCACCGGGGCGTGGAGCCAGATCCAGCTCGCCCTCGTCAACGTGGTCGTCCAGTCGGTGCCGGCACTGTCGGCCGGCCGGATCGACGGCGCCAGGCTGGACAGCCTGGTCAAGGAGGCACAGTCGACCGCGCAGGGCGCGCTGGACAAGGCCAAGTGAGTCGCGCGCGCCGCGTCGCCGAGCGCCAGCGTCCCCTGTGGATGCTGGCGCCCGGCGGTCTGCTGCTGGTGCTCGTGGTCGGCTTCCCCCTGGTGGTGGCCGGCCAGATCTCGCTGCTCGACCTCGACCAGTACACGTTTCGCCAGTGGCTGGACGCGCCCTTCGTCGGGCTGGACAACTACGTCGAGGCGGTGCGCGACTCCAGCCTGCCGCACGCGGTGTGGGTCAGCACCACGTACGCGGTCGTCGTCACGCTGATCACGCTGCCGGTCGGCGTGGCCGCGGCGCTGGCCGCGCACGACCGCTTCACCGGCCGGGGGCTGGTCCGCTCGGTGCTGCTGATCCCGTACGTGCTGCCGGCCTTCGTCGTCGGCACCGTGTGGCGGATCATCCTCCAGCCGGACGGGGTGGCCGACAACGCGCTCGGCCGCGCCGGCCTGGACGCCGGGCTGTGGCTCAACGGGCCGCGCAGCTTCTGGGCGCTGGTCATCGTGCAGGCGTGGACCGCGTGGCCGCTGCTCTACCTGCTCGCGCTCGCCGGCCTGCAGACCGTCGACCCGGAGGTGCACGAGGCGGCCGCGCTCGACGGGGCCGGGTGGTGGGTGAAGCTGCGGCGGCTCATCTTCCCGTACCTGCGCGGCCCGATCGCGCTGGGCCTGGTCATCACGTTCCTGCACAGCGTCAACAACTTCACGCTGCCGTTCGTGCTCTTCGGCGTGCCCAGCCCGCGCGACGTGGAGGTGCTGCCGGTGCTGACCTACGTGGAGAGCTTCCAGAACTTCCGGTTCGGCCTCAGCGCGGCCATGGCGGTCTTCTCGCTCGGGGTGGTCGCGGTGCCGCTGCTGGCCTACCTGAGGGCGGTGCGGCTGACATGAGGCACACCCGCCTGCTCCCCCGGCCCCTGCAGCTGGCCGTCCTCGCCGTGCTCCTGCTGCTGGTGCTCGGCCCGGTGTCGTACATGCTCTTCGCCTCGGTCAGCTCCGACCTGGCCGTGGCCTCCGGCGCCTACCTGCCCACCTCGGTCGACCTCGGCGCCTACCGGCGGATCTGGTCCACGGTGGACCTCGGCACCGGGCTGCTCAACAGCGTGCTCGTGGCCGGGGTCGTCGCCACCGCCTCGGCGTTCGTCTCGGTCGGCAGCGCCTACGTGCTGGTGCGCTTCGCCTTCCGCGGCCGGGTCGCCATCCTCCGCGCGCTGCTGGCCCTGCAGAGCGTGCCGGGCACGCTCCTGCTGCTGCCGGTCTTCGTGCTCTTCGCCAGCGCCTCCACCGCGATCGGGGTGCAGGTCATCGGCACCCGGTGGGCGCTCGCGCTCACCTACCTGACGTTCGCGCTGCCGTTCTCCACCTGGGTGATGGTCACCTACCTGCGCGGCCTCCCGCCCGAGCTCGACGAGGCGGCCCGCATCGACGGCGCCTCATCCTGGCGGATCCTCACCCGCATCATCGTCCCGCTCAGCTGGCCCGGCCTGATCGTGTCGGGCATCTTCGCGTTCCTGCTCGGCTGGAACGACGTGCTCTTCGCCTCGGTGATGACCGACCCGGACACCCGCACGGCCGCCGTCGCGCTCCAGGTCTTCGGCGCCACCCAGGAGGGCGGGGCGATCCCGGTGTACGGGCAGATGATGGCCGCCGCGCTGGTCTGCGCCGCGCCCGTGGTGGTGTTGTACCTGGTGTTCCAGCGCTATCTGGTCGGCGGGCTGACCGCGGGAGGAGTCAAGTGAGCGGGTACCCGCGGGCCGAGTGGGAGGCCCTCGCCGACCGGCTGCTGCTCGCGGTCCGGCCGTACGCCTCCCCCCACCACGCGCTCGTCGACCTGCCCGGCCCGGTGAGCCGCTCCGGCGCCTGGAGCGACGGCCTGGAGGGGTACGCCCGCACGTTCCTGCTCGCCGCGTTCCGGGTCGCCGGTGCGGGCGGCGCCGACCCGCACGGCTTCCTCCCCTGGTACGCGGAAGGGCTCGCCGCCGGCACCGACCCGGGCTCGCCGGAGCGCTGGCCCACGCTGCGCGAGCGGCGGCAGGCCCGGGTCGAGGCGGCCTCGGTGGCGATCGCGCTGCACGAGACCCGCCCGTGGCTGTGGGACGCGCTCGACGAGCCGGTGAAGGCGCGGGTGGTCGACTGGCTGGCCGCGTTCCTCGGCACGAGCGGCTACGACAACAACTGGATCTGGTTCCAGAACATCGCCGAGGCGTTCCTGCGCACCGTCGGCGGGCCGTGGTCCAAAGAGGACATCGAGCGTAACCTGCGCCAGCACGAGGGCTGGTACGTGGGCGGCGGCTGGTACTCCGACGGCGGCTCGGGCGATGACCGCCGGCAGAACTTCGACTACTACTGCGGCTGGGCGATGCAGTTCTATCCACTGTGGTATTCGCGGATTCTCGGCGAGCGACCGGAGCCGGTGTGGCTGGAGCGGCTCTCCGCGTTTCTCGGCGACGCCCGCCACCTGGTCGGCGCCGGCGGCGCGCCGCTGTTCCAGGGCCGCTCGCTGACCTACCGCTTCGCGATGCTCGCCCCGTTCTGGACCGGCGCGCTGCTCGGCGCCACGCCGCTGGAGCCGGGCGAGACCAGGGGGCTGGCCGGCGGCGTGCTGCGGCACTTCGTCGAGCGCGGTGCGGTGGACGCGCGCGGCCTGCTGACGATCGGGTGGCACGGCCCCTTCCCGAGGATCCGGCAGCTCTACAGCGGGCCCGGCTCGCCCTACTGGGCCAGCAAGGCGTTCGCCGGCCTGCTGCTGCCGCCGGACCACCCGGAGTGGACCGCGCCGGAGCCGCCGCTGGCGCGGCGGGGGGACGCGGTGGTGTCGCTGCGCGCGCCCGGCTGGGTGGTGTCGTCCACCGTGGGCGACGGGATCGTCCGGATCGCCAACCACGGCAGCGACCACCTGTGGGACCGGCACGCCGACCTCGACGACCCGTTCTACAAGCGCCACGCGTACGCCACGCACGCCGCCCCCGACCTCTCCGACCAGGCGCACCGCGAGCCGCTCGACTCGCACGTGGCGCTGCTCGACACCGCCGGCCGCCCCTCCCACCGGGGCCGGATCGAGCGGGTCGCGCAGGGCCCGCACTGGGCGGTGTCCCGCTGCCGGCCGATGTGGCTGACCGACGGCGCCCCGGCCGCCACCTGGCCCGGCATCCGCACCGGCCCCTGGCTCACCACCGCCTCCGTGCTGCGCGGCCCGGTCGAGGTGCGGCTGGTGCGGGTCGACGGCGCGGGCGTGCCGGCGGCGCTCGGCGAGGACCCGGAGGCGCACTGGCCGGCCGACCCGGGCCCGTGGCGGCTGCGGCTGGGCGGCTGGGCGGTCGCCGGCGAGCGGGTGGCGGTCACGGCCGGTGACGGCTGGGCCCGCGCGTCGTCCGGCGCCCTCGTCAGCGCGGTGTACCCGCTGCGCGGCTTCGACGAGACCGGTGTGACCGGGAGTGACGGCGCCAACCCGCTCGGACCCCGCTCGGCGGTGCCCTGGGCCGGCACCCGCGACCCGGTCGCCGAGGGCGACGTGCTCGCGGCGGCGGTGGTGCTGACCGGCGCCGCGCCGGAGCCCGTGCCGCCGGCCGTGGTCCGCGCGGCGGACGGCACGGTCACGGTCCACTGGCCCGGCGGCGTCGAGGACACCGTGCCGTTCGACTGAGCCGGCGGATCACGTACAGTCGCCGAAGTGCAGAGCGAGACGAGAGCGCCGGTGTGGCGGCGCGTAGCCTCCATCGCGGTCACGATCATCGCCGCCGCCCTCGTGTTCGCCGCCTTCGTCACACCCGGCGACCTCGAGCTGCTGCGGCCCGGCATCGTCGCCCGCGTACCCGTGGAAGCCCTCATCGGGTGTGCGGTCCTGCTCCTGCTGCCGGCGACCCCGAGGCAGGCGGTGGCCGTCATCGCCGGCGCCGCGCTCGGCCTGCTCGCCGTGATCCGCCTGCTCGACATGGGTTTCCTCTCCGTCCTCAACCGCCCCTTCGACCTCGTGCTCGACTGGGTGCTCTTCGACGACGCGCTGATCGTGCTCCGCGACTCGGTGGGCCAGGCGGGTGCGGTGGGCGCGGTCATCGCCGCGCTGGTGCTCGCCTTCGCCGTGCCGATCCTCGTGACGCTCTCCGTCCTGCGGCTGTCCACTGTGGCCGCCCGCCACCGCACCGCCGCCGCGCGCGCCGTCGGCGTCGTCGCCGCCGCGTGGGTGGCCTGCGCGGTCGCCGGCGTGGAGGTCGTGCCGGGCGAGCCGGTCGCCGCGCGGGACACGGCCGCGCTCGCCTACGACCACGGGCGCCAGGTCGTGACCAGCCTGCGCGACCGGCAGGAGTTCGCCGGCGAGGCGACGGTCGACGCGTTCCGGGACACTGCGGCCGAGCAGCTGCTGGGCGGCCTGCGTGGCAAGGACGTGCTGCTGGTGTTCGTGGAGAGCTACGGCCGCAGCGCGGTGGAGGACCCGGTGTTCGCGCCGCGGGTCGGCGAGGTGCTCGACGCCGGCACCCGGCGCCTCGCCGCCGCCGGGTACGGCTCGCGCAGCGGCTGGCTCACCTCACCCACCTCCGGCGGCGGCAGCTGGCTGGCCCAGTCCACGCTGCTGTCCGGCCTGTGGATAAACAACCAGCAGCGGTACCGCACCGTCACCTCCAGCGACCGGCTCACGCTGAGCGGCGCGTTCGGGCGGGCCGACTGGGACACCGTCGGCGTCATGCCGGGCATCACCCGGGCCTGGCCGGAGGGGCGCTTCTACGACTTCGACCGGGTCTACGACCTGCACGCGCTCAACTACCACGGTCTCGGCTTCAGCTGGGCCACGATGCCCGACCAGTTCACGATGCTCGCGTTCGAGCGGCTGGAGAACGCCAAGCCGGCCCACCCGCCGCTGATGTCGGTGATCCCGCTGGTGTCCAGCCACGGCCCGTGGACCCCGCTGCCCAAGTGGCTCGAGTGGGACAAGGTGGGCGACGGCTCGATCTACATCAACGAGGCGCGGGTGGGTGACACGCCGGAAGAGGTGTGGAAGGACCAGGATCGGGTGCGCACGCAGTACCGGCTCTCCATCGAGTACTCGCTGGAGACGCTCGTCTCGTACGTGGAGCACTTCGGCGACGACAACCTGGTGCTGGTCTTCCTCGGCGACCACCAGCCGGCGCGGATCGTGACCGGCGCCGACGCCAGCCGGGACGTGCCCATCTCGATCGTCGCCCACGACCCGGCCGTGCTCGACCGGATCTCCTCGTGGGGCTGGCAGGACGGCATCAGGCCCGGCCCGGCCAGCCCGGTCTGGCGGATGGACACCTTCCGCGACCGCTTCCTCACCGCGTACTCGGAGGGCTGACCGGCGGCTCAGCCCTGCGGGGATGGGCGGCGAAGAACCGCCACATCAGGTCGGTCGCCACCACGCCCGCGTCCGGCGCGGCCATCGTGCCCTCGGTCGCGCCGGGCCAGGAGTGCCCCATCCCCCCGATGGTGTACAGCTCGACGTCACTCCCGTCGGCGCAGCGCGCCCGGCTCAGTGCCACGTTGGCGGCCGGCCGCTTCGGTGCCGGCTTGACCTCGGCGCAGTCCAGCCGCTCCCGCCAGCTCTTGATGCCCGCCGTGAACTCGTCCGCGTACCGGTCCTGGTCGCCGATGAAGGTGATCACCGAGACCGGGCTCTTCGGCACGTACGACGCGCCGGCCGGCAGCGAGCCGATGAAGCCGCCGCTCACCGCGCCGATCGCGGCGAAGACCCCGATGGCCTCGACCGCCGCGCGGAAGCTGAGGTCGCCGCCGTTGGAGATGCCGGTCAGGTAGACCCGGTCGGCGTCCACGTTCCACGTACGCACCAGCTCGGCGGCGAGCGCGGCGAGGAAGCCGACGTCGTCGGCCTGTCCACAGCAGACGAACGCGTTGAAGCCGCCGTTCACACCGTCCGGGTAGGCGGTGAGGAAGCCCTCCCGCCCGGCGAGCGTGTCCAGGCCGACCATCTCACTCATCGTAAGGCCGTCTCCGGGGAACGGGTGCAGCGCGATCACCAGCGGCACCGGCCTGGTCCCGTCGTAGCCGGGCGGCGCGTGCAGGCGGTAGCGCCGGGTCAGCTCGCCGTGGTCGAGGGTGAGCGCGTGCTCGCCGGGCGCGGGCTGGACCGCAGCCGCGGTGGTGGGCGGCGGCCCGCTCGCCGCCGGCGCGGGCGGCTCGTCACCGCACGCCGCGAGCGCGAGCAGCACGCCGACCGACATCGCACAGATCGCCCCGCGTTTCACCGGCATACCGTGCACGGCGGCGCGGACACGGGTCAACCCTTTCGGCGAGCGCCGAAGGCCAGGCAAGCTCTATGGATGATCACGTTGCGGCTGTCTTCGGCGGACCTCGGCCGGGTCCGGTTCGTCACCCGGCCCCACCCGGTGGGCGTCGCCGCGCTGGCGAGCCAGTCGCTGCGGGGTGCGGCCGCGCCGGGCCCGCTGCGGCACCTGCTCCCGGCGTGCGGGCTGCTGCCCGACTTCGTCACGCCGTACCAGGGGCTCGACTCGGTGGAGGCGGGCCTCGACGCGATCCGGGCCACGCCGCGGCGGCGGGTGCGGGCGGACGTGGCGCGGGCCTACGCGCACCTGCCGGCCACGCCGTGGCGGCGCCGGCTCGCCGACGGCGACCGGGAGGCGGTGGAGCTGCTCGCGTCCGCGCTCGGCGGCTGGTTCGACGAGGCGCTGCGGCCGCGGTGGCGCGAGCTGGCGCTGGGCCACCGGCGGTGGACGGATCGGGCCGCCCGCGAGTGGGCCCGGTCCGGTGTGGACGGGGTGCTGAGCGGCCTGCATCCGGCGATCCGGTGGCGGGCCCCGGTGCTCGAGGTGGACACCTGGTGGAACGCGGACCTGGATGGCACGGGCGAGGGCGTGCTGCTCGCGCCCTGCCCGTTCGCCGGATCGCGGCCGCGGCTGCTGGTCGCGCGGGGGCGGCCGGCGTTGCTGGTCTTCCCGGTGGCACCGCCGGCCGTGGCCGGTGGTGGTGACGCCCTCGCCCGGCTGCTCGGGCGGACCCGGGCGGCGGTGCTGTGCCGGCTGGGCGAGCCGGGCCGCCACACCACGACCGCGCTGGCCCGCGCGGCGGGCATCAGCCTGCCGTCGGCCTCCGAGCACGCGGCCGCGCTGCGGGCCGCCGGCCTGCTCACCAGCGAGCGCGCGGGCGGCGCGGTCGTGCACCGGCTCACCCCGCTCGGCGCCGACCTCCTGGGTGGTGGCGCCGGCTGACGCCGATGACTCGCCGTTGACCAGCATCTATCCGCTTTTCGCTCTCTGGTCACACGCGCGGCGCCAGAAACCGCGAAAATTCCTCGCAATCGATCCATCCGGATTGTGGGGAGGAACCATGCTCAACAGATCCACCGTGGCGGCGATGGCCACGGCGGCGCTCGTCGCCGCGGGGCTGGCCGTGCCGTCGCCGGCCGCCGCGGCACCCAGCCGGGCCCAGCTCGCGCTGCGCTGGGCGCCGATCCACCACCAGGACGTGGACGCCACCGGCAGCCACGCGCTCGGCGGCCGCGCCGACTACATCACCCGCGTCGACTTCGACGGCGACCTCAACGGCCGCGACAACTGGGACCACGCCGGCGCGTCCGGCACCTCGCTGGCCGCGCACGCCTACTACTCGGTGGCCGAGACGAGCACCCACTGGTACATCACGTACCTGTTCTTCCACCCTCGCGACTGGGTCGACCACCCGTTCTTCGAGACCGAGCACGAGAACGACGGCGAGGGCGTCATGCTCGCCATCGAGCGGGACGGCTCGGAGTACGGCGTGCTGCGCGGCGCCGTGACCGTGGCGCACACCAACTTCTACTCGTTCACGCCGGCGGGCAGCGGCTGGTCGGGCGGGCGGGAGAGCGTCGACGGCACCATCAACCTCGCCGCGTCGCCGCACGACTCGTTCGCGCACCCGGTGACCGCGCAGGAGCCGCAGGGCCACGGGCTCAAGGCCCACCCGCAGTACGCCATCAACGGCGACGGCATCGTCTACTACCCGTCCACGGTGGCCGAGACGCCGAGCGACGGAAACGACCGCGACGTGCGCTACCAGCTCCTCGACATCTTCGCGGCCGGTGGCCTGTGGGCGGAGCGCGACAACCCGGGCCTGTTCGCCAACCTGGGCACGTTCGCGGGCGACACCTCCGGCGGCTGCGGCGGCGGCACGTTCGGCTGCGGCACCAACTCGGCGAACGCGCCGTGGGGCTGGGACGACGGCGACGACCTGCCCGGGCGCGGGGAGATCGCCACCGACCCGGCCAAGCTCTCCGCCGAGTACTTCGCGATCCCCGGCGGCGTCTCCCGGACGTACGCCTACAACCCGTACGCCGGCGAGGCCGCCGCGCTGAAGGAGGCGGCGAGGACCGCGCCGCGCGTGGTCGACTGATCCGGTGACCGGTGCGGCCGGGCGTGCCCGCGCCCGGCCGCACCGCGGCTCACCGGCGGAACGCCGCCCAGCCGGCGACGCCGAGCGCGGCGAGGACCGCGCCGACCTGCACCGCGGCGGGGACCGCCAGGGCGTAGACGATGACGGCGACCGAGGCCGCGGCGAGGACGGCGGGCACGGCGACCCAGGTGACCCGGGACGGCGCGCGGCGGCGGCGCACGACCAGCGCGATCAGTACTGTCAGCACCAGCAGCGCCAGCGAGAGGACCGGCCAGCCCGCACCGGTCGGCTCCGCCTGACCCGGCCCGGCGGTGGGTCCGTCGCTGTCGCCGGCGGCCAGCGCGGCGTAGCCGAGGCCGAGGAGCACGGCGGCCACCGCGACCACCGCCGCCCATGGCAGCCACCCCCGGGACCGGGTCGCGGTCTTGCCGGGCGCCGGCGGCGGGGGCTCGGCCCGGCCGGGCCGGGCGGGCGGCGGGAGGTCGTCCGGCGGGCGGGACGGTGGCGGGCGGGACGGTGGCGGGCGGGACGGTGGCGGGACGGCAGGCGGCGGGAGGGCAGGTGGCGGGACCGGCTCCGGCGGCAGGAGCGCGGCCTCGTCGGCCGGCAGGCGCGGCGCCGGCGCCGGTGGTGGCGGACCGGCCTCGCCGCGGCCGACCCGCTGCAGCCGCGCCTCGCGCAGCGCCAGCGCGGACACCGCGAGGCTGGCGACCCCGGTGGCGACCTGGATCGCGTCGGTCGTGGACGGCATCCCGACAGTGTCCACTCTCCACCCGGACGGCGCGACGCCTCAGCCGGGTTTGATCTGGCCGAGCTCGACGAGGAGGCGCACGAGCCGGTACGCCTCCGCGAGGTCCGCCGCGGCGAAGGCCACCGTCCGGCCGCCGGCGGCGCGCTCCGCGCCGGGCACCAGCATGGCCAGATCCACTGTGTACGGTCCGTGCAGGTCGACCTCCAGCCGCACCGGCCCCGGCACCACCAGTGGTGGGACCTCGCCGCGCCGGGTGACCGCCGCGGCCGCCGCCTCGCGCAGCCGCTCGCGTGCCACCTCGGGGTGGATCGTCTCGGCGGCGCCCTGCCCGAGCGCGCGCTTGACCGGCACGGTGAGCGCGGCCGGCACCAGCGCGGTGAGCTCGGCGCAGGCGGCCTCGTCGCCGCTGAGCAGCACCACGGGCGCGCCCGCGTGCCCGGCCAGCGCCGCGTTGAGGCCGATCTCGCCCATCGACCGGCCGTCCAGCCGCACGTCGAGGAGCGCGTCGCTGCTGGTGTGCGCGAGCACGGCGGGTCCGGCGCCGGCGCGCGCGTGGTATCCGACGAACAGCACCGCGTCGGTCGCGCCGTCGAGGCCGGCCATCATGCCGAGCGGGCGCGGCTTGCCGCGCACCAGCCGCACCCGGCGGTCCAGCCGCTCGGGCAGCAGGTTGCGAAACGGCCCGTGCGCGTCCGCCACCAGCACGGCGGCGGAGGGCTCGGCCGCCAGCACACCGGCGATCGCCGCGTTGACCTCGGCGGTCATGAGCTCGCGGCCGCGCTCGTAGTCGTACCCGCCGGGGTTGGTCTCGCTCGGGTGCACGATCCCGGAGACGCCCTCCAGGTCTGCGGAGATGAGCACCTTCGGCGATCCGGACATCCACCCACCTTAGGGCGGTCCGAGTGGCGCGCCGGACAGTGGCCGTTCCGTCCACGTTGGTCAGTATCTTGATTGAGGATTGAACCATCCGTGCCCGCCGCGCGTGGTACCCGTACGCTGACGCGCAGCTCACGACCGAGGAGGCACCGTTGTTCGAGGAGTTCATGGGGATTCCCGCCCATCCCCTGCTGATACACGCGGCCGTGGTCTTCGTGCCGCTGCTCGCACTGGCCGCGGTGGGGTACGCGCTGGTGCCCTTCCTGCGCCCGCACATCCGGCTCGTGCTCGCCGGTCTCGCGGTCATCGGCCCGCTCTCGGCGCTGGCCGCGAAGCTCTCCGGCGAGGCGTTCTTCGACCGGCTGCGGGAGCGGGGCCGGGTGACCGCGGAGTTCATCCCGACCATCGAGCGGCACCAGGACTTCGGCACGATGACGATGTGGGCGGCGATCGCGCTGGGCGTGATCACGCTGGCACTGGTGTACTTCGTCGGCCCGACCGGCGCCGCGCTCCGCACGGCCGGCGGCCCGGGCAACACGCGGGTGGTGTCGATCGCGCTGACCGTGCTGTCGGTGGCGGCGGCCGCGTTCGCGCTCTACTACGTCATCCGCACCGGCGACTCCGGCGCCAAGGCGGTGTGGGAAGGCCAGTGACCGACCGGTCACTCAGCCACCGGCTCTCCTGAGTGACCGATCAGGCAGGCGGCGGCTCAGCCCGCGAGGGGCTGGGCCGCCACCCGGTACTCCTGCGGGCTCACGCCGCGCACCCGCTTGAAGGCGGCGCTCAGCGCGAACGGGCTGCCGTACCCCACCTGCCGCGCCACCGCGCCCAGCGTCGCGTCCGGCTCGCGGAGCAGGTCGGCGGCGAGGGCGAGGCGCCACGAGGTGAGGTAGGCCATCGGCGGCTCGCCGACCAGGTCGGTGAAGCGCCGGGCCAGCGCGGCCCGGGACACGCCGAGGCGCCCGGCGAGGCCGGCTACCGTCCACGGGTGGGCCGGGTGGTTGTGCAGCATCCGCAGCGCCCGCCCGACGACCGGGTCGGCCTGCGCGCGAAACCATCCCGGCGTCGACTCGGCCCGCGCGAACCAGGCCCGCAGGACCGCGATGAGCAGCAGGTCGAGCAGCCGGTCGAGGACCGCTGACTGGCCCTGGTCGTCTTTGGTGATCTCGGTGGCGAGCAGCGGGACGAGCGGGCTGTCCCACTCGTCGCTGGCGAGCGTGAGCACCGGCGGGAGCGCGCGCAGCAGCCGGTCGGTGATCTCGCCGGAGCTCTGGTAGGTGCCGACCAGCATCACCGAGGCGCCGTCGTCGGCGTTGCCCCAGGTGCGCACGCCGCGGTCCATCGCGACGCTCAGATCCTCGCCGTACAGCGTCGTGCAGCGCTCGTCCGGGTGGATGATCACCTGCGGTGGCGTGGCGGGGTCGTCGGCGACCGTGTACGGGTCGGGGCCGCGCACCACGACCACGTCGCCGGCGCGCGCCTCGACGGGGTCGCGGCCGTCGTCGGTGATGAGCCAGGCGGTGCCCCGCGCGACGGCGAACACGGCCAGCGGCGCGCGATCCCGCACCCGCACCGACCACGGCGGGTCGAGCACCACGCGGAGCAGGAAGGCGCCGCGGGCGCGGGGGCCGTCGAGGAGCCCGGCGAGCGCGTCCATCCGCCCAGCGTAGACGATCACGTATGCTCGCGCGCTCGCCGGCCATGGTCCGCACGGGCGCCCAACGGTGCAATAAACGCATGACTTACCTGCTGATTGGCGGCACCGGCAAGACCGGCCGCCGGGTCAACGACCGTCTCACCGCCCGCGGCCTGCCGGTCCGCGTCGGCTCGCGCACGGGCGCGCCCCCCTTCGACTGGAACGCCGACCCCGACACCTGGATCCCGGTGCTGGAGGGCGTCAGCGCCGCCTACCTCACCTACTACCCCGACCTCGCCTTCCCCGGCGCCCCGGAGTCGATCCGCGCGTTCGCGGAACGGGCCACGGCCGCCGGTGTACGCCGGCTGGTGCTGCTGTCCGGCCGTGGTGAGGAGGAGGCCGAGGTCGCCGAGCGGGAGCTGGCCGCCGTCGCGACGGAGTGGACGGTGGTCCGGGCGACCTGGTTCGCCCAGGACTTCAACGAGCACTTCCTGCTCCCGCCGGTACTGGCCGGGGAGATCGCGCTCCCGACCGACGTGCCCGAGCCGTTCGTCGACCTGGAGGACGTGGCGGACGTCGTGGTGGCCGCGCTGACCGAGGAGGGGCACCACGGCATGACGTACGAGCTGACCGGCCCGCGACTGGTGACGTTCGCCGAGGCGGCGGCCGAGATCTCCGCCGCGTCCGGGCGGCCGGTGCGGTTCCAGAGCGTCACGCCGGCCGAGTGCGCCGCGCGGATGCTCGCCGGCGGCGGGATGTCGGTCGAGGAGGCGGAGGCGCTGACCGACCTGTTCGCCCGCATCCTGGACGGCCGCAACGCCCACGTCACCGGCGACGTGAAGCGGGTGACCGGCCACGAGCCCCGCGACTTCCGCGACTTCGTCAAAGCCGCGGCCATGACCGGCGTGTGGGACGAGCACTGAGACGCCCGCGGGCCTGTGGACGGCGAGCACGGGGTCGCCGTCCACAGGTGGAAAGCGCGGGTCAGCCGACCGCCAGCGGCTCGCCGGTCTCCAGCAGCGTCTTGAGGCTGGAGAGGATCGGCGGCCAGCCCTCGGAGACGCCGCCGAGGATGACGCTGCCGGGGTCGAAGTCGTCGTGCGTCACGGTGAGCTTGACCAGATCGGCGGCCGGCTCGATCTCGAAGGTCACCTTCGAGCGGCGCTCCGCCGACGCCTTGGCGAGGAACTCGTGGTCGTCGCCGAACGCCGCCACGAACTCCGGCGTGATCGTGTGCCACGAGTAGCTCAGCAGCTTCGGCGGCTCCGCGGCGAGCACCACCGAGCCGCCGTCGGCGACCGTCACCTTGTCGAGCTCCCAGGTGACCGTGCTGCCGACCTGCCAGTCGGACGTGAGGGCGAGGCCCCAGTAACGCTTCGTGAAGGCCGGGTCGGTCAGCGCGGCCCACGTGCGCTCCGGTGTGGACTTGATGTACGTGATGTAGACGAACTTGTCGTCCATCGTCTCCTCCAGGGCGTGCTTGAGATCGGCGAGGGCGTCGGCCCGCGCCCGGTCGTATCGGGTCATCCACCGGTCGGCGATGGCGTTGATCGGCTCGGCGTTGAGAAAGTGCAGCTTCTCCCGCCCGCGCCGGCTCGTGCTGACCAGCCTGGCCGCCTCCAGCACCGCGAGGTGCTTGCTCACCGACTGCCGCGCCATGTCCAGGCCCGCGCAGAGCTCCTGCAGGGTCTGGCCGTTGCGCTCGTTGAGCCGGTCGAGCAGCCGGCGGCGGCTGGGGTCCGCGAGTGCCTTGAAAACGTCGTCCATCGTCGCCATCCGTTAGGCAGCCATCTGGCTGCCTTTGACGATAGGCAGCCGTTCGGCTGCATGTCAACCGATGCCCTAGGCTGCGACGCAATGAGCGCCCTGGGTGCAGTAGACATCGGAGGTATCTCGCGCGACTCTTGTGTCTTGTCGATGTCGTCCGTAACCTCTCGAACGAAACATCGGATGACAGGAGTTGACACATGTCCGTCCTCTCCCACCATCGGCTGCGGCGACTGCTGGCCACCGGCGTCGCCGCCACCCTCGTGACCGTCGCGCCGGCGTGGGGCGGCCCATCCCCCGCCGCGGCCGCTCCGGCCGGCCCCACCGCCGCCGCGGACCCCCTCACCCTCTGGTACGACGAGCCGGCCACCACCTGGGAGACCCAGGCCCTGCCGATCGGCAACGGCGCGCTGGGCGGCATGGTCTTCGGCGGCGTGGCCACCGAGACCGTGCAGTTCAACGAGAAGACACTGTGGACCGGCGGGCCCGGCTCGGCGCAGGGATACAACTTCGGCGACTGGACCTCGCCCCGCCCCGGCGCCATCGAGCAGGTGCAGCGCGACCTCGACGCGCGCCCGCGGATCAGCCCGCAGGAGATCGCCGACCGGCTCGGGCAGCCCAAGAGCGGCTTCGGTTCGTACAACACGTTCGGCGACCTGACACTGCGGCTGCCCGCCGACCCCGGCGCGGTCCAGGAGTACCGCCGCGAGCTCGACATCGCGCACGCGGTCGCCCGGGTGTCCTACGTGGACGACGGCGTGCGGTACACCCGGGAGTACTTCGCCAGCTATCCCGACGGCGTGCTCGTCGTGCGGGTCAGTGCGGACCAGCCGGGCAAGGTGGGGTTCACCGCCGGCGTCACCGCGCCCGACAACCGGTCGAAGACCGCCACCGCCGCGGGCGGGCGGATCACGTTCGCCGGCGCGCTCAACGACAACAAGCTCAGGTTCGAGAGCCAGATCCTGGTACGCAACGAGGGCGGCTCGCGCGGCGACAACGCGGACGGCACCGTCACCGTCAGCGGCGCCGACGCGGCCGTGGTGATCCTGGGCGCGGGCACCGACTACGCCGACCGGTACCCGACCTACCGCGGGCCCGACCCGCACGCCGCGGTCACCGCCGCCGTCGACGGGGCGGCCGCGAAGTCCTACGCGGACCTGCTGGCCTCCCACCGCGCCGACTACGAGGCGCTCTTCGCCCGCGTTTCGCTCGACATCGGACAGTCGATGCCCGCGATACCCACCGACGAGCTGCTGAAGTCCTATGTGGGCGGCACCGCCCCGGCCGACCGGGCGCTCGAGGCGCTGTACTTCCAGTACGGCCGCTACCTGCTGATCGCCTCGTCCCGGGACGGCTCGCTCCCGGCCAACCTGCAGGGCGTGTGGAACAACTCGACGAACCCGCCGTGGGACGCCGACTACCACGTCAACATCAACCTGCAGATGAACTACTGGCCCGCCGAGACCACCAACCTGTCGGAGACCACCGGGCCGCTCTTCGACTACGTCGACGCGATGGTGCCGCCCGGCCGGCACACGGCGCGGTACATGTACGACAACCGGGGCTGGGTCGTCAACAACGAGACCAACCCGTACGGCTTCACCGGCGTGCACAGCTACCCGCAGTCGTTCTGGTTTCCCGAGGCGGGCGCCTGGCTCGCTCTGCACTACTGGGAGCACTACCAGTTCACCAAGGACACGGCGTTCCTGCGGCAGCGGGCGTACCCGATGATGAAGGAGCTGGCCGAGTTCTGGCTGGACGAGCTCGTGGTCGACCCGCGCGACGGCAAGCTGGTGGTCTCGCCCAGCTACTCGCCGGAAAACGGGGAGTTCACCGCGGGCGCCTCGATGTCGCAGCAGATCGTGTGGAGCCTGTTCACCAACCTGCTCGACGCGGGCAAGGTGCTCGGCGGCGACGGGCCGTTCCGCGACACGGTCAAGGCGGCGCTCGCGCGGCTCGACCCCGGCACGCGGATCGGCTCGTGGGGGCAGCTGCAGGAGTGGAAGGGCGACTGGGACAGCCCCACCGACCAGCACCGCCACGTCTCGCACCTGTTCGCGCTGCATCCGGGCGGCCAGATCGCCCCGCTGACCGACCCCGAGTACGCGGCCGCCGCCAAGGTCTCGCTGACCGCGCGCGGCGACGGCGGCACCGGCTGGAGCAAGGCCTGGAAGGTCAACTTCTGGTCCCGCCTGCTGGATGGCGACCACGCCCACAAGATGCTGACCGAGCAGCTGCGGTTCAGCACGCTACCCAACCTGTGGGACACGCACCCGCCGTTCCAGATCGACGGCAACTTCGGCGCCACCGCCGGTGTCGCGGAGATGCTGCTGCAGAGCCACACCGGTGACGTACACGTGCTGCCGGCACTGCCGGGCGCGTGGCCGGACGGCTCGGTCAAGGGGCTGCGGGCCCGCGGCGACCTCACCGTCGACACGCGGTGGGCCAGCGGCGCGGCCCAGGAGATCGCGGTGACCGCCGGCTCCACCGGTGACGTGACGCTGCGCAGCCCGCTGTTCGCCGGCCCGTACCGGCTCGTCGACGCGACCACCGGCCGCGTGGTGCGGCCGGAGGGCAACGGCGAGCGGGCCACGTTCGCCGCCCGCGCGGGCCACCGGTACGTGGCCACCGCCGACGTCGCCGTGGCCGTGTCGGCACCCTCCACTCTGGAGGTCGGCGACTCGGCACCGGTCACCGTGACGGTGCGCGCCGCGGCGAACGTCCCCCCGTCGAGCCTGCGGCTGGCCGTGCCAGCCGGCTGGAAGGTCCGGCCCGGCACGATGCGGGTCCCGCGCCTGAAAGCCGGCGACTCGCAGGTGTACCGCTTCACCGTCGACGTGACCTCCGAGGCCACCCCGGGCCCGTCACGGCTGGCCGCGAGGCTCGTCGGCCCGGACTGGCGCGCGGCCGGGTACGCCGCCGTGCACCTGCCGGTGCCGCCGCCCTGCCCGATCCCCGACCCGGCGAGCCCCCTCGTCGCGTGGGACCCGGCGAGCGGCGACACCGTGGCGGACGCCTCGCCGTACGGCCGGGACGCCACCGTCCAGGGTGGAGCCGCGTACACCACGGGCGGCCCGACGCCGAGCGCGCTGGTGCTCGACGGCGACCGCTTCCTGCGCACCGCGCCGACCACGCTGGGCTACCTGCCGAAGGCCACGTTCGCGGCCGAGGTGAAGGTGACGACGAGCGGCAGCTACCGCCGCCTCTTCGACTCCCAGCCGAGCGGCGACCCGGGCACCGACGGCGTCCTGATCGACCTCACGCCGTCCAACCAGGTGCGCTTCATCGGCGCCGGGCAGGGCGTCACCACCAGCGCCGTCGTGCCCACGGGCCGGTACGTCAACGTGGTCGTCACCCTCGACGAGGGCGACCTGACCGTCTACCTCGACGGCCAGGTGGCGGCGACCGCCCAGGTCGGCCCGAGCATCTTCGGGTGCAACAACCGCGAGCTGAGGTTCGCCGCCGACCAGGGCGGCGGGCAGCGCCTGACCGGCGAGGTGGACCGCGTGGCCATCTTCCCGTCGGCGTTGCCCGCGACCGACGTCGGCCGCTGGCAGGCGATCGCCTTCGGCTAGACGATCTATTCCAGGGGGTACCCCGCGTCAGGACGGCAGATCTTGGTCCGCTGCGAGCCCCGGCGCGACCCAGATCATGATCCACATAGGCTCGCGTGACGCACCTTAAGGACCAAACGACCACCCAGACGACGGTCCGCGACACAGCGTCGCTGAACGCGGTGCGGGTATCGCGTCGCCCGGCTAGCTCACTAGATCGTGGTACTTAGCTGCCCCTATGAGGGCCCCTATGAGGGCAGCTAAGTACCACGATCTACTCGGCTGAGCGCTCACCGCAGCACCGTGACCAATAAATCCGGAGAAAGCGCCCACTACCCACGGCAACCAAGCCCCGGTCCGCTCAGCGGTCGGGCAGCAGGCCGTGGTCGTGCGCGTACACGGCGGCCTGGGTGCGGTCGCGCAGGCCGAGCCGGCCGAGGATGCGGGAGATGTGGTTCTTGACCGTGCCCTCACTCAGGAAGAGCCGCCCGGCGATCTCCCGGTTGGTCGACCCGGTCGCCACCAGGCGGAGGATGTCGATCTCGCGGGCGGTGAGCACCTCGTCGGGGCGGGGCGCGGGCGGCGGCGCGACCGGGCGGGCGCCGCCGCGGGCGAGCGCGGCGGCCAGGCTGGCGGTGACCGACGAGTCGAGCTGCGCGACGCCCGCGTTGGCCAGCCGCACCGCCTGGGCGAGGTCGGCGGCGGGCAGGTCCTTGAGCAGGTAGCCGCTCGCGCCGGCGCGCAGCGCCGCCAGCACGTACTCCTCGTCGTCGAACGTGGTCAGCATGATGACCCGCACCTCCGGTGCCCGCCGGTGCAGGATCGCGGTCGCCTCCACGCCGTCCATCTCGGGCATGCGCACGTCCATCAGCACCACGTGCGGCGCCAGCTCGACGGTCGCGCTGACCGCGGCCTTGCCGTCCGGGGCGGTGCCGACGACCTCGATGCCGGGCTGGATGCCGAGCAGGGACGCGATGCCCTCGCGTACCAGCTGCTGGTCGTCGACCACGAGCACCCGCACCACGTCGGTCATGCCGTGCTCCAGGCGGGTGCGGGCGGGATGGTGACCGTGATGACGGTGCCGGCGCCCGGTCCACTGTCGACGCTCACCGCGCCGCCGACCAGCTCCACCCGCTCGCGCATGCCCAGCAGGCCGAAACCCTCGCCCGCCGCCGCGAAGCCCCGCCCGTCGTCGGCCACGACCAGCCGCGCGCCCGCCGCGTCGAACGCCGCCGACACGGTGACCACGCTCGCCGCCGCGTGGCGGCGCGCGTTGGTCAGCCCTTCCTGGGCGGCGCGGTAGAGCGCGGTGAGGGCGGCGGTGTCGTACCGGTCGGGCTCGCCGGTGACGGTGACGGTGACCGCCGGCTCACCGGCGTCGTGGGCGAGGCCGGCGAGCGCGTCCCGCAGGGAGAACGGCGGCCGCTCCTCGCGCAGGGCGTGCACCGAGCGGCGTACGTCGGCGAGCGCGTCGCGGGCCGATCCGCGCGCGTCGGCGACGGCCCGCGCGGCGAGCGCCGGATCGCGGTCGGCGAAGGCGGTGGCCTTCTCCAGCTGGATGGCGATCGCGGTGAGGTGGTGGCCGAGGCTGTCGTGGATGTCCCGGGCCACCCGGTTGCGCTCCATGGCGGCGGAGAGCTCCGCGACCCGGTCGAGGGTGCGCTCCAGCCGGCCCCGGGCTTCGCGCTCGGCGCTCGCGACCGCCGCCATGCAGACCGCGAGCACCAGCCCGATGGTGAACATGAGCAGGTCGGAGACGTACTCGGCGGAGCGCCACCAGTCTGGTGTGGACAGGCTGAACCCGGTGACGATGAGGGCGAGGCAGGCGGCGGCGAGCGCGACGCTGGCGGTCCGGCCGAACGCGAAGTACGCGACGAACGGCACCAGCACGAACAGCGCCCGCGCGGTGCCCGACCCGTCCAGCGGCGCGGCCGCGGCGAAGAGCACCACCCGCGCGGCGAGGAGGGCGGCCGGGCTGATCGCCGTGCGCCACTCGACCAGCTCGACGCCGAAGAGCAGGGCGAGCACGAGCACGAAGCCGGCGAGGCGGCCGGGGTGGTCGAGGCCCTCGCCGACCAGGGACCAGTAGACGCCACCGGCGAGCACGGCCACGTAGACCACGGCCACCGCCCACGGGACGGGCCGCCGGGGACGGTCCATCCGCTACTCCTTCCGCCGCCTCCTGCACAGCAGGCTACGACCCGGCGCCCGGATCCGGACCATCCACGACCGCTTTCTGGCCGTTCCGCACGTGCCGTCCGGCTGGCTTCCTGGCACTTACCTCGCGCCGCCGCCCGCACCTACGGTCGCAGCGGAACACTCATCTGGAAGGAAGGTGCCGCCATATGTCCACCACCTGGCTCCTGCGCTTCGGGGCGGCCTGCGGTGTGGTCCTCGGGCTGTCCACGGCCGTGCCCGGCCTCATCGAGGCGTTCACCGGGGAGACGGCCGCCACCAGCTTCGTCATCGGTCTCGGCGCGGCGTTCGGCGCGCCCGCCCTGACCGCCCTCTACCTGCGGCAGCGGGCCGAGTCGGGCCGCTTCGGCGCGATCGCGTACGCGGTGAACCTCATCGGTCTCGGCCTGTTCGCCGGCGTCGCGTTCGCCCTCAACCTGGTGCTCTTCTACGTCGACGAGGCGGTCGCGGACGAGGTGCTCGCCGGCCCGACCCGGTTCGCGGTGCTCGGCGGCGCGCTGCTCTTCGTGGCCGGCACGATCCTGTTCAGCGTGTCGATGCTGCGCGCGCGGGTGCTGCCACCGGTGCCGGCGGCGGGCTACGGTGCCGCGTTCACGCTGCTGGCCCTGCTCGCCCCGCTGGGCGACTCGCCGCTGACCAGCGCGGTGCACGTGGCCGCCGGCGGGTCGCTGATCTGGCTGAGCGCGGCGCTGCGCACTCCGGACCGGGCGCCGGCTCCTCAGTGGACCTCCGCACCGTCCACATAGGTGTGCACGACGCGGGCCTGGTCGATCTCCTCGGGCGGCCCGGCGAACGGGTCGCGGTCGAGCACCACGAGGTCGGCCGCGAGCCCCACCTCCAGCGCTCCGCAGACGCGCTCGTGGTGGTTGACCCAGGCGCTGCCGGCCGTGTACGCGGTCAGCGCCGTCGACAGGTCCACCGCCTGCTCGGGCAGGAACGCCGCCCCCGACTCCCCCGGCGCGACCCGGGTCACCGCCACCCTCACACCCCACAGCGGGTCGGGGCTGCTGACCGGCCAGTCACTGCCGGCCGCGAGGTGCGCGCCGGCCCGGTGGAGGTCGCCGAACGGGTACTGCCGCGCCGCGAGGCCCTCGCCCAGGAACGGGATCGTCAGCTCGTCCATCTGCGGCTCGTGGCAGGCCCACAGCGGCTGCATGGTGGCGGCCGCCCCGAGCCGGCCGAAGCGCGGCACGTCGGCGGCCCGCACGACCTGGAGGTGGGCGAGGTGGTGCCGCCCGCCCGGCCCGTTGCGGTCGCGGGCGGCGGCCACGGCGTCGAGGGCCTCGCGCACGGCCCGGTCGCCGAGCGCGTGGAAGTGCACCTGGAAGCCGTCGGCGTCAAGGCGGGTCACGTACTCGCGCAGCGCGGCCGGGTCCACGAAGGACAGCCCGGCGTTGGCGGTGGTGTGGCCGCGCGCGTCCCGGTAGGGCGCGGTCATCGCGGCGGTGAAGTTTTCCGCGACGCCGTCCAGCATGATCTTCACGGCGGGGGTGCTGAAGCGCCGCCCGGTGGACCGGCGGCCACGCAGGTCGTCGAGCTGGTCGAGGCCGCGCTCGCGGTCCCACCACAGCGCCCCGGTGACCCGGGCCCGCAGCCGCCCGTCGGCGTCGGCGCGCAGGTAGGTGTCGAGCGGGTCGGGCTGGCCCAGGTACGGGCCGACGATCGCGTCCTGCCAGCCGGTGACACCGAGCGCGAAGAGGTGCCGCTGGGCGAGGTCGAACGCGGTGTCGAGGTCGTGCCGGGTGAGCGCCGGCAGCAGCCGGCCGACCAGCAGGGCCGCGCCCTCGTGCAGCATGCCGGTCGGCTCGCCGTCGGGATCCCGCTCGACGCGGCCGTCGGGCGGATCGGGCGTGTGGCGGTCGATGCCGGCGAGGGCCAGCGCGCGGCTGTTGACCCAGGCGCCGTGGTAGTCCCGGTTGGGCAGGTATACCGGGCGATCCGGGACCGCGTGGTCCAGCGGCTCCTTGCGCGGCAGGCCGCCCGGAAAGGCCTCCATCGACCAGCCACCGCCGCGGATCCACGGCAGGTCGGGATGGGCGGCCGCGTAGGCGCGCACCGCGGCCAGGTGCGCCGCGGCGCCGGCCTCCCGGTCGAGCGCGCAGCCGAGCATCTGGATGCCCGCGTACACCGGGTGCACGTGCGCGTCGGTGAAGCCGGGCAGGAGCAGGCCGCCGGCGAGGTCGACGACGGTCGTGCCCGGTCCGGCGAGGTCGTCGACGCCCGCGCCGACCGCGACGATCCGGCCGCCGTGGACCGCGACGCCGCCGGGCTGGGAGCGGCCGCCGATGAAGATCGATCCACCCACGAAGACGAGGTCAGGCCGGGACACGAGGCGACCCTAGGCCAAGCTGAACTTCTCGGCGTGCACCTGCCGCCGCGGGACGCCCAGCGCGCGGAGGCTGTGGACGACGGCGTCGGTCATCGCGCGCGGTCCACAGACGAAGATGTCCCGCTGCGTGATGTCCGGGATCGCGGCGGCGAGGTTGGCCGGCGCGAACGGCACGTTCGGCGGCGTGCCGGCGCCGGTGCGGCCGGTGAGCACGTAGAGCTGGGCGCCGCGGGCGTGGGCCAGAGCCTGGAGCTCCGGCAGCAGCACCGCCTCCCGCGCCGTGTGCACGCGGTACAGGACGGTCGTCGGCCCGCCCGGCTCCTCCAGCAGCGCCCGGATCGGCGTGATGCCCACGCCACCGGCGATGAGCAGCGACGCGGGACGGGTCTGGTGGATGGTCGTGAACGCGCCGTACGGCCCCTCGGCGAAGACCCGGCTGCCGACCGGCACGCGGCGCAGCCCGGCACTGCCCTTGCCGACCGCCTTCGCGGTCAGCCGCAGCGAACGGCCGTTGGGCGCCGCCGAGAGCGAGAACGGGTTGGCCCGCCACCAGCCGTGGTGGCCGGGGAACCGCCAGATGAAGAACTGCCCGGCCCGGGCCGGCAGCTTGTCGAGGTGCCGGCCGGTGACGTGGACGGAGACGACGTCGTCCGACTCGGGTATCACCGCCGCGACCCTGAACCTGTGGTAGAGGTTCCGCCACAGCGGTACGACCACGCGGCCGGTCAGCAGGGCGCCGATCACGAGGGCCCAGACCGTCCACCAGTACGCGGTGGCCCACGTCGAGTCGAAGGTCGTGCCCTCCAGCGCCTGGTGCCCGAGCCCGATGCCCAGCGCCACGTAGAGCAGCAGGTGGAGGGCGTGCCACGCCTCGTAGGGCAGGCGGCGCCGCACGTACCGGATCGAGATCGAGGCGACCACCAGGATGATGGCGGCCGCGCACATGCCGAGCAGGGAGGCGGTGACGCCGGCCAGGCTCAGGAACGTGTCCCACGGCGAGTCCGAGGCGAGGTCGGAGTAGCCGGCGATGATGAACGTGAAGTGGAGGGTGAGGGTCCAGACCAGGCCGAACCCGATCCAGCGGTGCCACACGGTGAGCCGGTCCATGCCGATCCGGCGGTCCAGCCACGGCAGGCGGGCCACCAGCACCAGCTGCAGCATCATGATCGACGCGAGGTGCAGGCCGAAGAACTTGCCGACCGTGAGCAGCGAGTTCTTGCCCTGGCCGTACCGGATGAACAGGTACTCCACCACCGCGAGGTGGGCCACGACGGCGGTCCACAGCGCCGCCCGCGCCACCGTGCTCACCGGCATGGCCATCGCCCCCAACATGATCGGTCCCCCCATTTGTCACTACGCGCGGGACCGGCAGATCGGGTCAGTCAGCTATCCGACGTTTCCGGGCTGAGCGACGACTCAGCCGCCGGCCGCGGCGCCCGGTCCGGCGGTGAGCACGCTCATCACGTCTCGCAGGTAGGTCCGGCGGCCGTCCGCCGAGTCCGGCAGCACGCCCTCGGTGGAGTGCGCGAGCTGGGCGTGGCCGAGATACGCGCTGTACGCGAGCAGGGCGCGCGACCGGGCCTCCGGCAGCGGGAAGCCGAGCCGGGTGAAGACGGTGACGATCAGCCCGATCCGCGCGCGGGTGACCCGCTCGATGGCCCGCGCCACCGCCGGCTGCCCGGCCGCGGCCAGCAGCGCGGGCCCGACGCGGTCGCGCTCGGCCGCCTCGATGACCCGCACGATGAGGGTGCGGAGCTGGCCGGCCGGGTCTTCGGTCGCGTTGGCGATCTCGTCGATCACGGCGGTGGTGGTGCGCTCCTCCCACCGGGCCAGCGCGGCGTCCAGCAGCGCCGCGCGGTTGGCGAAGTGCCAGTAGAAGCTCCCCTTCGTGGTGCCGAGCCGGCTGGCGATCGGCTCGACGGCCACCGCGGCCACCCCGCCGTCCGCGATGGCGGCCAGCGCCGCCTCGACCCAGTCCTCCCGCGCCAGGCGGCGCTTTCCCTCGGCCATGGGCATACGCTATCGTACGGCCAACTGTACGGTGCCGTATGGTCACTGTGGATCGGGGGACGCACATGGCTTTCGACGTGATCGTGGTCGGCGCGCGGGTGGCCGGCGCCGCCACCGCGCTCCTGCTCGCCCGCCAAGGGCTGCGGGTGCTCGTGGTCGACCGCGCCGCCTTCCCCAGCGACACCCTCTCCTCGCACCAGATCCAGCCGCCCGGTGTCGAGCGGCTGGCCCGGTGGGGGCTGCTCGGCGCGCTCGGCGGCGCGCCGCCCACCCACCGGGTGCGTTTCGAGTCGCCCGGCGCGGTGCTCGACGGCGCCTTCCCGGCGGGCGGCGCCATCCACAGCCCGCGCCGCACGGTGCTCGACCACGCGCTGGTCGAGGCGGCGCGGGCGGCCGGCGCCGAGGTGCGGGAGCGCTGGCGGGTCGCGGATCTCGTCTGGGAGAGCGGCCGCGTGGTGGGCCTGCGCGGCGGCCCCACCGGTGGTCACGACACGCTGGAGCGCGCGCGGCTGGTGGTCGGCGCGGACGGGAAGCGGTCGTTCGTCGCCCAGGCGGTGGGCGCCCGGTCCTACCGGCGGCGGCCGTCGCGGTCGTTCGCCAGCTACACCTACTGGTCCGGCGTGCCGATGACGACCGGCGAGCTGCACCAGCGCGAGGGCCTCGCCGCGGCCGCGTTCCCCACCAACGACGGGCTCACGATGGTGTACGTCTCGGCGCCGCTCGCCGGCTTCGACGCGTTCCGCGCCGACCCCGAGGGCGGCTACCTGGCGGCGCTCGACCGCTGCGGCGACCTCGGCGCCCGGGTGCGGGCCGGCCGCCGGTCCGAGCGGCTGCGCACGACACCCGACCTGCCCAACCACTTCCGGGCGGCGCACGGTCCGGGCTGGTGCCTGGTCGGCGACGCGGGCGTGACGATGGACCCGGTCACCGCGCAGGGCATCGCCAACGCGCTGCGCGACGCGGAGGGGCTCGCCGGCGCGATCGTCGCGGGGCTCGGCGGCACCCGCCCGCTGGCCGCCGCGCTCGCCGCCCACCAGCGCGACCGCGACCGCGCGCTCGGCCCGATGTACGACTTCACGCTCCGGCTCGCGACCTACCACAGTGGACCGGCGGAGCGGCTCTTCCTGCGCGCGCTGGCCGAGCGGCGGGAGCCGGCGGAGGTCGAGCGGCTCTTCGGCGCGTTCGCGGGGATGACGCCCGTGGACGGGTTCTTCAACGCCCGCACCGCCCTGCGCCTCACCGGCCCGCGCGGGCTGATGCGCCTCGCCACGGCGCGGCTCGCCGGTGGCGTCGCCACCCGATTCCACGGTCGGCCCGCCTGACCGATGCGTATATGAATTGCACCGCCCTTCCGACGTCCACCGATATGTCCGCGTAAAGAAGACAATTACTTCGGCCCGCCGTCTCACAACGGGTGAACGATCGCTGACCTGTGCCCGATTAAGGGATGTATTCCGCTCAATGCGTGGCTAGCTTCATTGCACCCCGCGATGATGGAGGCTGCCGTGCGGAAGACCGCGCTTGTCATCGGTTCCGGCCCGGTAGGGTGCACGTTCGCCCGCCTCCTCGTCGACGCGGGGATCGAGGTCACCATGATCGACACGGGCGCGACCCGATCCGCCGAGGTGGCGGCCCATCTGCGGAACGAACCGGTTTACCAGCACAACCCGGACACATTCACCGACGTCATCAGAAGTAACGCGTCACGGATATCTGTGCCACCGGCCAGAAGATCTGAGAATGATTCACACATCAACCCCGACCAGGATCCGGCGACGAATCTTGGCGCCTCGCGTATCGCGCGGGCGGTCGGCGGAATGGGCATTTTCTGGGCGTGCGCCACACCACGGGCACATCCGGTCGTCGAGCACATTCCGTTCGTTGGCGAAGAGGAGCTCTCCCGGCTGTACGGCGTCGCGGAAACCCTCCTGCACACGACCACCGATGCCTATGAAATGTCGGTACAGGGGCGGGTCGTCACGGAAAAGCTCCGCGAGACCGGCTACGAGGTGCGCCCCCTCCCCCTCGCCGTCGAGCGGCTGAGCGTCGATCCCCCGCGGGTGCACTGGAGCGGCCCCGAGATCATCCTCAAGGGCGGCGACCGCCGCGCGCCGAGCGTGGCCGACGACCCCCGCTTCACGCTGCTGCCGGAGCTGCTCTGCACCGGCCTCGCCCACGGCGGCGGGCGGGTCACCGGCGCGGTCGTCCGCGACCTGGCCACCGGCGCCGAGCGCACGCTCGTGGCCGACACGTACGTGGTGGCGGGCGGCTCGGTGCTCACTCCCCAGCTGCTGTGGGCCTCCGGGATCCGTCCGGACGCCCTCGGGCGATACCTCTGCGAGCAGACCATGGCCACCTGCCAGGTCTCCCTCTCCGACGATCTGGCCCACCGCCTGGACGGCGCGCCGGCCCCGGTGGAGCCCAACCTCTGGATCCCCGTCTCCGAGGGGCGCCCGTGGCACGCCCAGCTGCACCGCGGCATCTTCGGCTACGCCGCGGTCCCCGAGGGCGTCGACCGGCGGACGGTCACCGACCTGGTGTGGTTCAGCACCTGCGACGTGCGGCGGGAAAACTCGGTGACGTTCTCCGAGCGGGTCACCGACCCGTACGGCCTGCCGCAGCCGACGTTCCACTTCGGACCGAGCGACGCGGACCGCGCGCGGGCCGATGACATGGTGTCCGACATGACGAAGGCGGCGACGGCGCTCGGCAAGTTCCTCCCCGGCGCCGAGCCCGGTTTCCTGGAGGCCGGCTTCGCCCTGCACATCACCGGCACGACCCGGATGGGCGCCGACCCGGGCGAGAGCGTCGTCGACCCGTACGCCAAGGTGTGGGGCCTCGACAACCTCTACCTAGGCGGCGGTGGCGTGATCCCGGCGGGCGTCGCCTGCAACACGACCCTCACGAGCATGGCCCTGGCCGTCCGCGCCGCCGAGGCCATCGCGGCCAACTGACCAGCCCACAGGATCAAGCCCACCCAACCCCATCGTTCGCGTGCGCCTGTCGACCTGCACCGTCTGTGCGCCCACCACCACACCGGCATCCACCGCCGAAACATCCACAGTGGAGCGCCGCACCGTGCCCGGTCGGTCGCGGCTACCCCACTGATGTCGCCTACGGCGCCAGCCCTTCATGATCATTCGCCCGATACGAGAGTCACACGCCGTCTCCAACACCACTTCCGGGCGAAGGATCAAGGTGATGCGCCCTGCGGGCTGACCCACCCAAGTGGCGGTCCGCGCCGCGGCGTTCGTACGCTCCGGCGACGTGCGGCACAAAAGAGGGCTATCCGCGACCGACCAGGCACGGTGAGACCGCGGGCGTCGCTCCGTGTCACCCGGCATCGCGACCGCCCTAGGATGTCCCCGGCTTCTTCAGTAGATCGTGCGGTGAATGGATAAGTCGGAAAAGCTCCCACCACCCGGAGCGACGCACCCCGGGGCGCGAGCCGCGGCCCCCAAAGACCGCGACCAACGACGCGGGGTGAGGCCGCGGGAGCGGCGGTCCGGACCACGACGGTCATCGCGGTAGCCCAGAATCTCTTCGAGATCTGGACCTGTCGCAACGAGCCTAGATCGGGCCCACCTCGCCGAGGCGGAACATGACTTCTTCGACCTGGTCTCGGGTGAGGGGGCCGGCCGGCAGCGGATGGGCCGCCGCGGCGCGCAGGCCGTCGAGGAGGAAGCCGATGCTGCGCCGCCACGCGTGCGGGGCGGCGCCCGAGGTGTGCCGCACCAGCATGGCGGTCGACCAGAAGACGAAGAGCATGTCCTCGCGGGTGAAGTCGGCGCGCAGGAGGCCCGCGTGCTGGGCGCGTTCGATGACGCGCCGCTCGCGCTCCTCGGTCACCCGGCAGATGACGGTGAGCTGCTCGGCCGCGTAGCGCCGGGAGATGACGTCGTTGAGCGCGGCGTCGCTGGCCTGTAGCTCGCACACGCCCATGACGTAGCCGGCGAATCCCTCCCACGGGTCGGGCTCGGCCAGCGCCCGCTCGGCCACCGCGCCGAGGCTGTGTGCGGCGAGCTCGGGCATGACCGCGTCGATGAGGGCCTCGCGGGTGCCGAACCGGTTGTACAGCGTGCCGGAGCTCACCCCGGCGCGCTGGGCGATCTCGTCGAGGGGGGCATGCAGGCCCTTCTCGCGAAAGACCAGGGCGGCGGCCAGGCGGAGCTTTTCGATGTTGCGGCGCGCGTCGGCGCGCAACGCTCCCTTCGCCATGATCCCCCCACCTAAGTTGACGGCGGTCCCAAGTTTAGTGCTAACGTTCCAGACGCAAGTTGAGGTATGCGTCAAGATACCCGGGAGCGGCGGCGTGGACGAGACCCAGCTCGAAACCGTAGAGACCCCGGCGGCCCCCGAGGACGAGCCGGCGCCGGCCGCCCTCGTCATGGTGGAGGCGGACGGCGCCGACGTATGTGCCGCGGACGGCACCTGCTGGTAGCGAGGAGAAACACGTGAAGATCGAGGTCTGGTCCGACGTCGTCTGCCCGTGGTGCTACATCGGCAAGCGGCGCCTGCAGCACGCGCTCGCCCGGTTCGGCCACGCGGGTGAGGTCGAGGTCACCTGGCGCAGCTTCCAGCTCGACCCCTCACACCGCCGCGGCGACAACCAGCCGACCACCGAGATGCTCTCCGGCAAGTACGGGGTGCCACCCGCGCAGGCGGCGCAGATGCAGGAGCGGGTCACCGCGATCGCGGCCGCGGAGGGTCTCACCTACCACCTCGACCGGTCGCTGACCGCCAACACGTTCGACGCGCACCGGCTGACCCACTTCGCCGCGTCGCGCGACCTGGCGGACGGGATCCACGAGCGGCTCTTCCAGGCCGCGCTCACCGACGGCGAGGCGGTCGACGACACCGAGACGCTGGTGCGGATCGGCACGGGCGCGGGCCTGCCGGCCGACGAGGTGCGCAAGGTGCTCGACGGCGACGCGTACGCCGACGAGGTCCGCGACGACATCGCCACCGCCCGCGCGCTCGGCGCGAACGGGGTGCCGTTCTTCGTCTTCGACCGCACGTACGGCATCTCCGGCGCGCAGCCGATCGAGGTCTTCCTGGCGACGCTCGAAAAGGCCGCGTCCTAGCGCACGGCGCGCGCCCGCGGCTGGTTGAATGTCCGGCGCAGGCGCGCCCGCACGGGGGCGGCCCTACATCGGAGGTCACGTGACCGACACGACGCGAGACGTCGAACGCTCCTACTCCACGCCCGAGGTCGTCGCGAAGCTGCGGCGCCTCGCGGACGCGCTGGAGTCGGAGGCGCCGTTCCGGATCCAGATCGCCGGCGAGCGGATCCGCGTTCCCGCCCGCGCCCAGTTCTCCATCGAGCACGAGCGGGGCGAGGACGAGGAAGAGATCGAGTTCCAGCTCAAGTGGTCGCTCGAGGAGGACGACGAGGACGAGGACGACGACGAGGAGTCGGACGTCTAGCGCCTTCTCGCCGGTGATCAAGGCTCCTCGCCAGCAGGACCGCTGGCGGAGCCTTGATCACGGACCGGCTAGCTCGGGCGGCCGGCGATGAGCGCGCTCAGCCGGTCGCCGAGCCGCGCGACGGGCTGGTGGAAGCGCCGCTCCCGCGACTCGGAGCGGGCCAGCTTGCGGGCCCACCGCTCGCCCGGCCGGTGGTAGAACCGGCGCGCCCACGGCGCTTTCGGCCGGGCCAGGCGGATCGCGCCGGCGTAGAGCAGGACCGGGAAGAACAGGCCGATGAGGCCGGTCCACAGCTTGCCCTTCAGCACGGTGACGGCGGCCAGGGCGAGGTTGAGGGCGACGAGCGCGATGCCGGCCGCCCACCCGGCGAGGCCGCCCTGGTCGTCGGCCCGGATCAGGTCGGTGAGGTTGTCCGGCAGCACGCCGAGCACGAGCAGCCCGCTCACCGCGCAGGCGGCGAAGACCGCGGTGACGGACTCCCGCCCCTCCCGCGACCAGTACACGTCGCGCAGCCGCAGGATCAGCGCGAACTCGTCCAGCACCAGCGCCGCACCCACCCCGAAGACCGCCGCCGACGCGGCCCGCCACCCGGTCAGCTCGGGCGCGAGGGCGAACCCGACGATCCCGCCGAGCAGCATGAACCCGATGCCGAACACCGCGTGGTGGATGTGGAGGCCGCCGGGCGTCACGTTGCCCGGCCACCACTTCACGCCCGCCCGGATCATGCGGGTGGAGAAGCGGATGGCGAGGAAGCCGACCACCATCGCGGCGAAGAAGCAGAACAGCGGCAGCCTGCCGGTGTCCACGACGGTGCGATCGAACCAATCCCCCATAACGCCCCAAATGGGAGCCTACCAGGAATTTGAAGGCCCGCCGCAGCATGGTGGGTGAGCCGTTCGTGTACATCTCAGTGCACGGCGAGGGGCAGGGGCACCGGATGCGGGACGCGGACAGCTTCGACGAGTTCTACCGCAGCACGTCGGCGCGGTTGATGCGGTACGGGTACGCCGTCGTCGGCGACCTGACCGAGGCGCAGGACGTGGTGCAGGAGGCGTACACCCGGGCGTGGCAGCGCTGGCGGACGGTCGCCGGGCACCCCCACCCCGAGGCGTGGGTGCGGCTGGTCGTCACGCGGCTGGCCACGGACCGGTGGCGGCGGATGGCCCGCTGGCGCGCGGTCCTGCACCGCTCCGGGCCGCCCGAGAGCGTCCACCCGCCCAACGAGGACACCGTCCTCGTCGTCGCGGCGCTGCGCCAGCTGCCGGTCGCGCAGCGGCAGGCGCTCGCCCTGCACTACCTGTTCGACCTGCCGGTCGCCGAGATCGCCGCGGAGACCGGCGTCGCGGTCGGCACCGTCACGTCGTGGCTGTCGCGCGGCCGGGCCGGGCTGGCCCAGGCGCTGACCGACGAAGCCCCGCCGGGCCGGCCACCGCGCCAGGCCGCGGCCAGCACCCTGGTCAGACCGCCGATCGCGTGGGAGGGGAACGACGATGAGTGAGCTCGACCAGGCGTACCGCGCGCTGGCCCAGGAGGCCGACACCGTGGGGCTGGCCGCACCCGGTGCGCTGCGGGCCCGCGCCGACCGCCGGACCCGCCTCCGGGTCACCGCCGTCACGGTCGCGGCCGCGGTCGCGGTGGGCGGGGCCATCATCGGCACCCAGCAGATCTTCCGCGCGGACGGCACCGGACCGCAGCCGATCCCGCCGGGCGTCACACCCTCCGCCACCCCATCGCCGCCGGCACCGACCGCGTCGCTCCCGTCCTCCGCCCCACCGGACTCGCCGCCGGCCACCAGCGGATCGACGACGCCTCCGCCCGCGCGCAACACGCCGAAGAGCATCCCGAACAGCGCGTTCCTCCAGGCCTCGGACACCGGCGGCGAGCAGCCGGTGAACACCCGGACCGAGGACATCGTGCCCTCGCTGTGCGGCGCCTCGTTCGACAGCGACGAGGACAGCAGCCTGCGGCGCAGCCGCCGGATCACCTACTGGAACGACGCGAGCCACGAGGGCCAGGTGCCGGACGGCACGTTCCGGCAGACCATCACCGTGTACGACCCGGACCGCGCCGGCCGCTTCCTGGAAGAGATCAAGGACGCCGTCGCGAACTGCCCGACCGAGGGCGAGCACCGCTACCGCATGGTCACCGCCCCGAAGCGCGGGGACGAGTCGCTGATGTTCGAGGACCGCTACCCCACCGAGGACCCGGACGGCAACCCCACCGGTGGCGACGACGTGCGCCTGGTCTCGGTGGTGCGGGTCGGCTACGTGGTGACGATCCTCTACGAGACCGGGTGGGAGGCGGGCTGGTCCGCCGAGCCGGACGTGGTCAGCTCCTTCGCCGGCAAGGCGGTCAGCCGCATCCGCTCCTGGTTGGACTGACTGAGCGGCCGGTCAGGACAGTGGGTCCGGTGGCGCCTGGCGGGGCGCAACCGGACCCGCCGAGCGCAGGTCGCCCCGCGCGGCGAGCGTCTCCAGCGCGGCGAGCAGCCGCTCCACGTCCGCGTCGGTGTGCGCGGCGGTGAGCTGCACCCGCAGCCCCACCTCGGCCCGGGACACCAGCGGGTACGCGGCCAGCGTCACGTAGACCCCGCGCCGCCACAGCTCCGACGCCACCTCGGCCAGGTCCCGCCCGGCGGCCAGCGGCAGCTCGATGATGGGTGTGCCGCTGGTGTTGGGCGTGGCCAGGCCGAGCGCGCGGACCCGGTCCAGCACCCGGGTGGAGTGCGCGTAGAGCCGGCCGCGCAACAGCTCGCCCCGCGCGTCGTTGACGTCGAAGCCGGCCAGGACGGTGGCGAGCGAGGCGGTCGGCGATGGTCCACTGTAGAGGTACGGTGGCGCGGCCACCTTGAGGTGCTCCTTGAGCGCGGTGGGCACGGCGATGAACGCGAGCAGCGACGAGTACGCCTTGGAGAAGCCGCCCACGAGCACGATGTTGTCGTAGCTCTCGCCGAACCAGCGGACCACCGCGTTGCCCCGCGCGCCGTACGGGGAGGTCTCGTCCGGGCGCCGCTCGCCGAGCAGGCCGAAGCCGTGCGCGTCGTCCACGTAGAGCAGCGCGCCGTACTCGCGGCAGAGGCGGGCGTACGCGGCCAGGTCGGGCGGGTTGCCGGTCATGCTGTTGACCCCGTCGACGCACACCAGCCGGGGCGCGCGGGACGGCGCGGCCCGCAGCAGCCGCTCCAGCCGGGTGAGGTCGCCGGCGCGGAAGCGGTGCGCGGTGGCGCCGAGGCCGCGGGCGTACTGGCAGGCGTCGTAGATCGTGCGGTGCGCGTTGTGCTCGTAGATGACGGTGCCCTTGCCGGCGAGGACCGGGATGACCGCCATGTGGATGAGCGTGACGGTGGGCAGGACGAGCGCGTCGGGCGCGCCGAGCAGGTCGGCGAGCCGCTCCTCGATCCGCGGATAGAGCGCCGGGCTGCCGAGCATGCGGGACCAGCTCGGGTGGGTGCCCCACCGCGCCACGGCCGGCCCGATCGCCGCCTGGATCTCCGGGTCGAGGTCGAAGCCGAGGTAGTTGCAGGAGGCGAAGTCGACGAGCCAGTGGTCGCCGACGCGGATCTCCCGGCCGAGGATCTCGTCGATGACCGCGTCCATCATCGGGTTGGTGGTGAGCAGCCCTTCCAGGTCGACGAAGGTCGGGGCGCTCATGCCGCCACCTGCGCGGCCGCGAGCCAGGTGAGCACGTCGGGGTGGTTCATCGGGCGGCAGAACAGGAAGCCCTGGCCGTACCGGCAGCCGGCCGCGACCAGCGCCTCGCGGTCGGCCTCCTCCTCGATGCCCTCGGCCACCACGGTCAGCCCGAGCGTGTGCGCCAGCCGCAGGATCCCCTCGACGAGGGCCCGTTGCTGTGGCTGGGTGGACACCGCGTCGATGAACGACTTCTCGATCTTGAGGATGTCCGCGGGCACCTTCCGCAGGTAGCTCAGCGACGAGTAGCCGGTGCCGAAGTCGTCGATCGCCACCCGGATCCCGGCCTGCCGCAGGCGGGCGAGGTCGTGCCGCACCCGCTCGTCGTCCTGGAGCAGGAGCGTCTCGGTGATCTCCAGGACCAGCCGGTCGGCAGGGAGCTCGGCCGCGGCGAGCCGGCGCAGCGCCCGGTCCACGAAGCCCGGGTCGCTGAACTGGCGCGCGGAGACGTTGATGCTGACGAACGGCCGGTCTTCGGGCCCGGCGCCGCGCCACGCGGCCGCGTCGGCGAGCGCCTGCTCGATCACCCAGTCGCCGATCGGCACGATCAGCCCGCTCTCCTCGGCCACGTCGATGAACCGGCCCGGGCCGAGCAGCCCGCGCGTGGGGTGCTGCCACCGCACCAGCGCCTCCAGGCCGTTGGCCGCGCCGGTGCGCAGGTCGACGATCGGCTGGTACTGCAGGACGAAGGACCGGTCCGCGACCGCCTGGTCCAGCTCGGCGCGCAGCTCGAGCCGGTCGAGCACCTGGTTGTGCAGGGCCGCCTGGTACCGCCGCCACTGGCCCTTGCCGGCGCCCTTGGCCACGTACAGCGCGAGGTCCGCCTGGCGGAGCAGGTCGTCGCCGTCGATCGCCTCGACGGTGGTGGCGATGCCGATGCTGGCCGGTCCGCTCACCACGCTGTCGCCGATCAGGTACGGCTTGCCGAACGCCGCGACCACGCGCTGGGCCACGAGCTCCACCTCCTCCGGGTCGCGGGCGTCCTCGACCAGCGCGGCGAACTCGTCGCCGCCCAGCCGAGCGGCGGTGTCGCCGGCGGCGAGCTCGGCCGCGAGGCGCTGGCTGGCCGCGACGAGCAGCTCGTCGCCGCAGGCGTGCCCCATCGTGTCGTTGATCACCTTGAAGTCATCGAGGTCGATGAAGAGGACGCCGACCATCGTGCCGTTGCGGGCGGCGCGCCCCAGGGCCTGCTGGAGGCGGTCGTGGAAGAGCACCCGGTTGGCCAGGCCGGTGAGCGAGTCGTGGAACGCGCGGTGGGTGAGCTCCTGCTCCAGCCGCCGCCGCTCGGTCACGTCGCGCAGCGTCAGCACCAGGCCGGCCACCGTCCGCTCGGCGCGCAGGTCGCGGCAGGAGGCCTCCACCTGCACCCGGGCGCCCTCCGGACCGAGCGCCACCCAGTCGTCCTGGGTCATCCCCCGGTCGCCGGTGCGCAGCAGGTTGAGCACCCGCCGGGCGGGGCGGCGGGAGGCCGGGTCGAGCAGGTCCAGCACCGGCGTGCCGGGCAGCGGGTCGGCGCCGAACATCGCGGCGGCGGACGGGCTCGCGTACCGGATGCGGTCGCCCTCGTCCAGGATGAGGATGACGTCGGAGTTGTTCTGCACGAGCGTGCGGAAATACTCCTCGCTGCGCCGCCGGGTGATCTCCCAGGCCAGCCCGATGCGGTCGAGGGCGAGCGCGGCCTGCGAGGCGAGCACCTCGATGGCCTCGCGGAGCGCGGCGAGGGTGGTTTCCTCGGCGGCGACGAAGAGGGTGCCCACGTGCGGTTCACCGGTCCCCCGGTGGGTGACCACGAGCGGGCATTCCGCGGCGACCTCGATGTGGCCGAGGCGGCGGGCGAGGTCGGGGCCGAGTGTCGCGGTGTACACGAACTGGACGCCCGACCCGGCGGGCGGGCCCGCGGCATCCGGCTCCTCGAGCGCGAGCACCACGCGGTGCGCCTGGCCGCCGGGCAGGAGGCGGCTCACCGCGCTTCGCACGGCCGCGGTCACCTCCCCGACGTCGCTGGCGGAGACCAGCGCGGCGCCCGCCCCGCGCAGCGCCCGCTCCCGGGAGACCACGCCGCGGTAGCCGCTGACCGCGCCGTACAGCCGGGCCAGCACCAGCAGGAACATGACGGCGGCGACGAGCGCGCTGATCCCGACGTACCGGCCGTCGTCACGCACCGCCTGGACGATCAGGACGATCGGGGCGATGAGCGTGGAGAGCGCCAGCAGCACGACCCGCCGCACGGTCAGGCCGGAGCGGGCCGGCACGCGCGGATCGGTGAGCGCGACCATCGACGGGTGCAGGGCGGCCGCGCCCCACGCCGCGTAGAAGACGATCCAGCCGAGGTCGATCGGGCCGCCCATCAGCCACGCCGCGCCGATGCCGAGGCGGGAGAAGCCGTACAGCACGTCCGCGACGAGCAGGCCGAGGCCGCCGGTCGCCATCAGCAGGACGGCCGGCGTCGGGCGCATCGAGATCACGAGGCGGGCCAGGATCGCCAGGACCAGGACGTCGAAGAGGGGGTACGCGATCGAGATCGTCTTCTGTAGCCAGGTGAGGTCGTCGGCCCGCACGTACGGGTCGATGAGGAACAGCCAGGACAGCAGGCCGAGCCCGACGGTGAGCGCGAGCGCGTCCAGCAGGCTGGCCCGATCCCGCGCGGCCGCGCTGGTGCGGGCCAGCCCGAGCATGCCGGCCGCGGCCAGCGGGAAGAACAGCCCCACGTAGATCAGGTCGGCCAGCGAGGGGAACGGCTGCGGCTGGCCGAGGACGTCGGTCAGGAAGAGGTACGTGGTGTCGCCCATCGCGAACGCGAAGATCGCGGCGGACAGCAGCAGCCAGGGCAGCTTGCGGCGCGGGTGGTTGCGCGCCACGCCGACCGCGACCGCGGCGGCGCTGGCCGTGCCGATCGCGGTCCAGATCGCCATGTGCCAGCCGGGAAACGCGTAGTAGACCGCGGTCAGCACGGCCATCACCCCGGCGAAGGCGGCGATGACGCGGCGGCTGGCCATGATCACCTCTCCCCCGCGTGTGCCGGCCCGGCAGCCAGACTTTCCGCTGGCAGGCCTATCCGCTGGCCCCACTGCCGGGCCGATATCCGTAGGCTATCTCTCAATCGATCCGTCGAAGCGCGGTTCAGGAGCGGCGTGTGGACCTTCAGGTGGCGAGCCTCGCCGAACGTCCGGGTCTCGCTCCCCTACTTGATGATCTCCTGGGCACCTGGCCGCGCTTCCTGCACCACCACCCGCTCTCGACCCTCTTCTACACTTGCGTCGCACCGCGCTTCCCCGGCTTCTGCCTGGTCGCGGTCGACGGTTCGGCGCCGGACCGGCCGGTCGCCAAGGCGTACAGCTTCCCGGTCTCCTGGCCGCCGGGTCACCTGCCACCCGACGGCCACGACGCGGCGATCATGACGGCCGCCGGTGACCTGCTCGACGGCCGGCGGGGCCGCCTGGTCGTGGGCGTCGAGGTCACGGTCGCGGCCGAGTGGCAGGGCCGCGGCGTCTCCCGCGTGATGGTGGACGCGATGCGCGCCAACGCCGCCCGCCACGGCTTCGGCACCCTCCTCATCCCGGTGCGCCCCACGCACAAGCACGAGGCACCCGAGGTGCCGCTCTCCGCGTACGCCGCCCGCACCCGCCCGGACGGGCTCCCCGCCGACCCGTGGCTGCGCACCCACGCCCGCGCCGGCGGCGACATCGTGGGTATCGCCCCCACGTCGATGACCCTCGCCGCCCCGCTCGCCGACTGGCGCGAGTGGACCGGCCTGCCATTCGACGCGCCAGGCCCGGTGCGGGTGCCCGAGGCGCTCGTGCCGGTCTACTGCGACCCGGCCCACGACAGCGCCGTCTACGTCGAGCCGAACGTCTGGGTCCGGCACACGCTGTCGCGGTAGCCGCCATCGGCGCCCGCCTATCATCGACCCCGATGGCCATCGAGGAGCGCGAGCTGTACTACCCGCCCGATGCGCCGCTGCGCGCCTGGCGGCTGTTTCGCGTGCGCGTCCTCGATGGAGACGCCGTGCTCGCCTCGCCCATGTACCGCGACCCCGACCCGCCACCGTGGCCGGCCGTCAGCGCCGTCGCCTCCTGCTATCAGGACCACCCCGCGCCCGCCGCGACCTGTCGCTGCGGCATCTACGCCGCGGTGCGGGGAAACCTCGACTCGCTTCCCGGATACCTGCTCGACACCGCCCACGACGACCTCCCCTGGGCCTACACCG
>Ga0272482_10000045_pt1 | contig 40656 bp, 35 predicted proteins | sample RVTome_8_FD_192427 | JGI IMG/M metagenome (GOLD analysis project Ga0272482, IMG submission 192427) | Soil microbial communities from uranium-contaminated site in the Upper Colorado River Basin, Wyoming, United States - RVT160D0 (version 2) ...
CCATCCGCAGGCGCTCGTGCTCCTTGAGCGCCTCGACGTACCGCTGCTCGGTGGCCTGCGGGTCGGGGGTGGCGTCCTGCTCCAGCTCCAGCTCGTCGGGCGTGGACCCGTCCTGGTCCTCGCTACGCGCGCCGTCCTCCGTGCGCGCGCCGTCCTCCGTGCGCGCGCCGTCCTGGGTGGTGCCGTCGCGCGGGCCGTCGGCGGGTGGTGTCGCCGGTGTGCCCTCGCTGGTGGGTGTCCCGTCGGAAGCCGGCGGCGTGGCGGCCGTCCCCGGCGTGCCGGACGGCGGTGTCGTGGGGGTCGGCGCGTCGGGCGTGGCACCATCCGCCGGGGGGAGGACGAACCGCCCCGTCGTGGCGTCCCACTCGGCGACGAGGGTCGAGCCCTCGTCGGTCTCGCGCGTGATCCGGCCATCCTGGTACACGACACGGCTGCCGTCGCCGAGGTAGATCTCGATCTTGCCGACCTGGTCGAGCCGCGTGTCGTTCGGGTCGAGCATCATCCGGCGTATCTGCGACATCAGCGAGAGCGCGGCGTGGTCGAAGTCGAGGCCCCTCGGCTGGTTGGGATCCCTGTTCTCGGCGTTGCGGGCGTCGATGACGACGTCGCCCTCCAGCCGGCTCCCGTCCGGCTGCGGCTCGAACTTCTCCATCGCGCGGCTGACCTGGTGGTCGATCGCCCGCCGGGTGTTCTTGCCCACGCTCTTGTACTCGACGGGCGTGCCCGGGTCCTCCGGCCCGGTGCGCTCCAGCGCCTCCATCGACTTGTAGCCCTCGTCGAACTGCGGGTGCCGCGGGGTGCGCGCGACGTGCCGCCCCTCCTCGGCCCGCATGTTGGCGGTGTCGCGCTCCTTGGGATCGAAGCCGTCGTCCGTGCCGTCATGCGCGTCCGTCACGCCGTCCTGGTACTTGTCGCCCAGCGGCCCGGGCTCCGCCGGGTTGACGTCACCGAAGTGCTCCGGCGGCACGTCGTTGCGGTGCGGGTCGTTCGGGTCCGGCGGCGGCGGACCCTCCTCGGCCTCCCGCGTCCTGTCCGGCTCCGTGGTCCCGTCCGGCTGCGTGGTGCCGTCAGCTGGCGTGGTCCCGTCCGGCTGCGTGGTGCCGTCAGCTGGCGTGGTGCCATCGGGCTGCCTGGTGCCGTCGGGCTGTGCGGTGGGGCCATCGGGTTGCCCTGTGCCGCCGTCGGGCTGCGCGGTCGCCTCGGGCTGTATGTGTGTGCCGGGCTGTCCCGTACTCGGACCGGACGGCGTGCCGGGGCCGTTGAGATCGGGGAAGGTCGTCTGGGTCTGGCGTTGCCGCAGGGCGTCGAGGTCGATGCCGTGGGTGTCCGCCACATGCTGGCTGAGCGGCCCGATCAGGCCACCGTCCCGGCGCTGTGCCGGATCGGGGTGCGTCGACTCGACGATCGCCGTGCGCGCCTGGTTGAGGATCGCGTCCGGGTCGGTGTTGAGCACGCCGTCCGGGATCGAGCTCGCCGGCACGCCGTACCGGCGCATCACCTCGGTGCGCAGCTGGTCCGGGGTGAGGCCGGCCAGCTCGCGGTAGCCGTCGGAGTTGGGGATGCGCGGGTCGCCGGTGGGGTCGGGCGAGCGGTGCCCGGCCAGCCCGCGAAGGAACTCCTGCTGCACCGTGAACGCCTGGAACTCCCGCTCCAGCCGCAGCTGGGCCCGCACCTCGTCGCGCAGGTGGGGCGGCACGTTGGCGTTGACCTCGCGGATGAGCTGCGAGTTGTTGGGCTGGAGCGCGTGCATCCCCTCGTGCACCATCGTGGTCGCGATGGCGCTGAGCGAGCGCGGGTCGCCGGAGGGCGTCGTGGGGTTGATGAACATCGCGCCCAGCCGCGGGTCGTAGAACCCGCGCACGTTCCCCGCGTTGACGTAGCCGGCGATCGCCGGCGTGATGGCGCCGGGCGGCAGGATCGTGTTGAGGGAGGCCATGTCCATCGGCACCGTGCGGTTGAAGAGCCGCGTGGCGTGCGCCTCGAACTCCGGCCCCATCACGTCGCCGATCTTCGCGATCGCGATCGCCTGCGAGATGGGGTCGAACCGCCCGGTGGCCGGGTCGATGCTCGCCGCCCGGTTGGCCATCTCGACCGAGTTGAGCGGGTCGACGCCGTCGAGGTCGCGCCAGCCCGGGTCGGCGCGCTGCCCACCGCGGTCGAAGTCGCGCCAGTCGCGGTACGTGTCCGAGTACGAGTTGACCGCCCGGCTCAGGTCGCGGATCTGCTGTACCAGGTCGCCCATCTCGCCGGTGGTGCGCGCGGTGTCCGCGGTGGCCTGGAGGCGGTCGGCGAGGTGGCGGATGTTCTCCAGTTCGGCGATGCGGGCGGCCACCGCGTCCGGCGAGTAGCGGCCGAGCAGGTTGGCCTGCGCCCTGTCGACCAGCTCCTGGATCTGCCGCGGCAGGTCGGCGCCGGTGCGCGTGACGTTCGGCGAGAAGTTGGCCGACGGCACGAGCTCCGGGTCGATCGTGGGGTCGCTGTCGCGGCTCCCGTCACCCCCGTCGGGCGGCGTCGGCCCGTCCGGGGTCGGCCCGTCCGGACTGCCCCCGTCGGGCGTTCCGTCCAGTGTGGACCCATCCATGCGCGGCCCGCTGGGCGTGGCCGGCCCGACCGGCACGGGCGTGCTGGGCGTAGGCGTGCCCGGCGCGGGCGTGCTGGGCGCGGGCGTGCTGGGTGTAGGCGTCCCTGGCGTAGGCGTCCCTGGCGTAGGCGTGCTCGGCGTAGGCGTGCTCGGCGTAGGCGTCCCGGGTGTCGGCGTCCCGGGTGTCGGCGTCGCCGGCGTGGGCGTGCCAGGAGTTGGGGTGCCCGGCGTAGGCGTGCTGGGCGTCCCAGGCGTAGGCGTACTCGGCGTCGGCGTCCCGGGGGTAGGCGTCCCTGGCGTAGGTGTGGCAGGCGTGGGTGTGGCAGGTGTCGGCGTGCTGGGTGTGGGGCCGCCGGGGAAGGGCGAGTCCGGCGTCGGCCCATCCGGCGTCGACGGCGAGCCCGGAGCTGGTCCGTCCGGCGTCGGCCCGACCGGCGTAGGAGAGCCCGGCGTCGGCCCGCCAGGCGACGGTGAGCTCGGCGTCGGGGTAAGCGGCGCGCTGGGAGTCGGACCACTCGGCGGCGGCGACCCAGGCGTCGGGGTGAGCGGCGAAGCGCCCGGAGTAGGCGTCGCGGGCGTAGGCGTCGCAGGCGTAGGCCCCCCAGGAGTGGGCCCTCCAGGAGTAGGTCCCCCAGGAGTAGGCCCGCCGGGGAGCGGCCCACCCGGCGCCGGCGTGAGTGGCGGCGCCAGCGTGCCGGCCCGCATCTCCTCCAGCCGGCCCGCGATGGCGTCCTGGCTCATCGGGGTGGGGCTGCCGCTGCTGTCGACGTTCGTGAAGTTGGTCTCCAGGAACAGCCGCAGCTGCCGCCCGTAGGGGCTGAGCGTGTCCGGGTTGGTGTTCAGCGCGTGCTGCACCATGTCGGGCGTCAGCAGCGGGGCGTTCTGGCCGTTGGTGCCGCTGGCGCCGTCGCCACCCTCGGCGCGCGGCCCGAACATCTCGCCAACGCCGCGCGCGTAGTCGGCTCTGACCTGCAGCTCGATGCGCTTGCGCCACTCGTACCACTTGGGCTCTTCGCGCCGGGGAGCCCCGTCGCCGGGGGGTTGCGCGCCATCCTGGCGTCCGGAGCCGGTGCCCTCGGAGCGGCCGGGCGAGGAGCCGTCGGGCTGTGTCGCGGGCGGGACGGCCGCGGTGCCGTCGCCGTCGCCGTCCGGGCCGCCGTCGGACGTGGTGCCGTCGGGCTGGCCGGATTGCGCACTGGGATCGGGGGTGCTGGTGGTGCCGTCGCCGGTGGTGGAGCTGTCGGGCGCCGGACCGTCCGCTGTGGACGTCGTGCCGTCCGGCTGCGGGGTGCCGTCTCCGGTGGCGTCGGGCGTGCCGGTGGCGGCGGGAGCCGCACCGTCCGAAGTGGAGCTGTCCGGAGTGGTCGAACCATCGGCGGTCGGCCCGGACGGCGACGACGATGTGGTGGAAGGCGAGGAAGACGTGGCGGACGGCGCGGGTGAGGACGAGGACGACGTCGAGGTGCTGGGGGTGCCACCGTCCGGCGTGGACGGTGTCGCCGACGTAGGCGTGGCAGGGGTGCCACCGTCCGGCGTCGACGGAGTAGCCGGCGTGGGCGTACCAGGCGTACCGGCGTCCGGGGTAGCGGGCGTAGGCGTTCCACCATCAGGGGTAGCGGGAGTGCCACCGTCCGGCGTGGCGGGGACCGGTGTGCCGGGTGTGGGGCGCCCGCCCTCGGGGGTGCCGGTCGGCGGCGTGCCGTCGCCCGTCGACCCGTCTGAGGGCCGGCCGTCGCCAGGCGTGCCGGCCGGCGGTGTCCCATCGCCGGTGGCGGGGGGCGCCGTCGTCGTGGTGGAGCCGTCGCCGGTCGCCGTCGACCCGCCGCTCCGCCCACCCGAAGCACCCTCGCGCTGCCCACCGGAAGAGGAGGACGAAGACGACGAGGACGACGACGAGGACGAAGAAGACGAGGAGGAAGACGGAGACGGAGCCGTCGCCGTCGACCCGCCGGTGCGCCCCGACCCGGAGGACGAGCTCGACGAACTCGACGACCCGCTGGATCCGGTCGAGCCGCTCGATCCGGTCGCGCCGGTAGACCCCGTCTGCCCCAGCTGCCCGGGCAGGCCACCCGGCAGGCCGGCCGGGTTGTTCGCGTTTCCGCGGCCAAACTCGCCGAGGTTGTTGTTCTGGCCGCTGTTCTGCCCCAGGTTGGCCGGCGCGGGGTTGTTGCCCTGGTTGCCGAAGAGGTTGCCGGCGCCCTGGTTGAGTGCCGGGGTCACGATGTCCGGCCGGCGGCGGCCGCCCGGCTCGCTCAGGATCTCGCCCAGGAGCGCGGCCGGCGTGACCGAGTCCCAGGCGTTGGCCAGCGTCATTCCACTGTAGACACCGTTACGCTGGGCCCAGTCCTTCAGGCCCATGGCGTCGATCAGGCGGTCGCGGCCGATCTGGAGGAAGTTGTCGGCGACCTGCCCGATGCCGAACGCCGCGGCCTCGGTGAACCGGCTGTGGACGCCGAACATCAGCGGGCCGCCGATCGCGCCGGCGATGAAGCTGTCGACGAGCTCCATGCCGAAGCGGCCGGCCCACCCTTCGGTGAAGGGGTCGTGCCCCTCCAGGGCCTGGATCAGCAGGATCCCGCCCTTCATGGCGCCCATGAACCCGGCGTACGCGAGGCCGCCGCGCAGCGCGGCCACACCGACGCCCTTGAGTCCACTGGCGATGAAGCGCCGGATGCCCGCCTTGATGGTCTCCTGCCACAGCTTGCGCAGCAGCTCCCGGGCGATGGTCTGGATGGTGACCTTGCCGCCCGCGATCGCGACGGCACCGGCGGCGGCGCCGATGCCGGTCCAGGCCGTGATGATCGCCTGGATCAGCGCCACCGCCATCATCACGAGCGTGATGACGGCCATCCACTTCATCGTCTCGATCTCGAGCGCCTTGCCGTGGACGAGCTGCTGCATCGAGCTGAGCGCCTCGGCCATGCTCGACGTCTCGTCCATGTAGCCCTGCAGGCTCTCCCGCACGACCTGGGCGGCGCCGTCGCCCTGCCACACCGAGAGGTCCTGGATGTAGTCCATGACCTCTTCGAGGTGGGCAGCGTAGAGCTCAGCGGCGGACTGGTACGAGTCGGAGAGGTCGAAGAGACGATCGTGACGGGCTTCCGGCCACTGGGTGATCATCTCGAGGAAGTCGCCGAGGACCGGAATCCACTCGTTGATCTTGATGAAGCACTGCCGCACCGCCTCGAGCGCGGCATCGGCGGCGTCCTCCGTGGCATTTCCGGACATCTGGCCCTCCCCCCGGCAGGCTCAGCCGACCCGGTACGCGCGTTCGACGCGTTCAGCCAGGTAGCGGCGGGACCACGACGCCGGGCGGCCGCCACCGCCCACGACCGTCCACTGCAGAACGTCGACAGCCGACTTGGTCTCGGTCAGGAAGTAGCGGACCGAGCAGAACTCAAGCTCGATACCGCCGCCGCCGGCGCGCACCACCGGCGCGAAGACGAGGGCGGGATCCACCCACTCGTACTCGGCGGCGAACTGGGCCAGGTCGTGCACCAGCACACCGGCCCGGTGGGCACCGGTGGCGGCGAACGGCAGCACCGTCTGCTCGTCGATGTGCGGTCCGGAGTAAAGCTCGGCGAGGAGCTCGGCGTACGCGATCGGGTCGACGTCGGCGCCGATCCGCCGGCCAAGCTCGCGGATCGTCGCCGGGTCGTTGAGGAAGAGCACGTCGTCGCCGGCGAAGAGCAGCCCGTACGTGATGGCGAAGTTGTCCATGAAGCGGTCGGCGACCACGCGCACCGCGGCGTCGACCCACGGCGCCTGACTGATCAGCCAGTCAGCCGGGCGCGCCTCGTACCCGTAGTCGCCCACCATGAAGGTCGACGCCTCGGGCCAGTCGCGCCGGTCCTCGACCTCCTCGCCGGGCGCCAGCACCTGCCGCTCCAGGGCCGCGACCACCCGATCCCAATCCACCCCAGTCCTCCCCCGTCCACCGTCACGCCGGCACGCGCGCCCGCAGCGCCGCCACCAACTCGAGCACCAGCGCGCCGAGCGGCTTCGGCCCGGCCGCGGCCGGTACGCGGCCGGTCAGCTCTTCGACCGCACCCGGCACGCCGTCGCGGTGGGCGGCGTGCGCGGTGCCGACCACCTCGTCACCCACCGCACGCACGTCGAACGACACGGTGCGGTGCAGGAACTCTTCGGTCGGCAACCGCACGGCCCCGGCGAGCCGGGCCATGACCTCGTCGCGCTCGTCGCGCTCGGGCCGGTCGCGCGTGGCGAGCGCGGCGGCGAGCATCAGCCCGATGTCGACGGCGCTCGCCGAGGCGCGCACCGAGGCGACCGGACCCAGCCACCGTGTGCCGAACACCGGCACGAACTGCAGCAGCCCATCGGTCTCGCAGACCGTGACCGCGCCCGAGCCCACCTGCCCGACCGCCGCCGGCGAGCGGGCCGCGCTCAGCGCCGGCTCGCGCCACAACGCGCGGCCGTCCTCCTCCACCGACGTGCCGGGCGAAAACTCGCGCACCCCCCGCCCGGGCAGGTAGTCGGCGAAGATGTCGCTGTCGTCCCCGTACGCCATTGGCAGGTCGAGGCGGGTCAGGCGGTCGAAGACGGCCCGGCCGAGTCGCTCCCGCGGCCCCCGAAACTCCACGCTCATCTCAACCTCGTACGGCTCGTACGCCGTGCCCGCCGACATCCCTGGGTCACCGTCACGCCCCAGGTCGGTGAGCTTGAGACTGAGATGCGCGAAGCTGTCGACGCCGATCCAGGGCCGGGCGTCGATGGGGAGGACGTAGCCCTGCCCGTTGTAGAAGTACCCCCGCAGGTCGAGTGCCTCCGCCACTCGATGGGCGAGCTCCTGACCCGGCCCCGCGTACTTCAGGTAGATCTCGACGGTGTCGGCCATCGCCTAGACGTTTGACCGGTTGATGTTGTTGCGGTTGTCGTCGTCGACGCCCTGGTATTCGGTCATCGCCATGACCGTCTTGTCGCCGCCCTTGATAAGGCCCTCGCCGGCGCGGTTGAGCCCGTCGTCGACGGCGTCGCGCAGCGAGCCCTCGCTGCCCTCGGGCACGACGTTGTAGGTCTGCTCGAACGCCTGGCCATAAGAGTCGTTGCCCCAGGGGCGCTCGCCGTTGACGGCGTTGATGTCGCCGAGGATGCCCTGCGCCTGGGACTGGAAGGAGGTCCCGATCGAGCGCAGGATCGCGCCGGTGCCGGTCACCTCGTTGGGGTCGTCCTGGATGTCAAGGTAAGAACCCATGGCCGTCCTCCTCGTTCTTCTTCAACGCCTTTGGCAGGTCGGCGTCGTGACTTTCCATCAATACGTCGAAATCAGTCTTTCCGATCAGACCCAATCCACGATCTTTGGGCATGACCTTCTCGACGATTTCCTTCGTCTGTTTGTTGGCGTCTTCGACCGCCGCCCGCACCGTCGAGATGATCGAGGCGGCCAATGCCTTGGAATTCGGCGTGCGGTAGACGCGGGGGTCGATCTCCAGCTCGATGAGCTGGCCGCGCGGGCCGACCACCGCCTTGATCATCCGGTCGTCAGACCATGCCGTGCCGGTGATCTCCATGATCTGCTGCCGCGTCTGCGCCGCGTTTTCGATGGTCTGCTGGAGGTCGTCAATCACGCCGCGAATCGCCGACCATTGCGGCCGCTCCATGAGTCCCACCTCCCCCTAGGCTCTCAGACCTGCTCCGACAATAGATGATCCACGCATCGATCGGGTATCAGCCCTCACCCCGCAGCGCCCCGCCGATGCCGCCCGGCGGCAGCTGGATCGGCGGCGGTTCGGGGTCCGGCTGAGCCTCCGCGAACGGCGCGACCGGCGGCGCTGGCGGTGGCGGCCCCGGGGCATCGCCGAGGCGCCGCCGCACCAACTGCTCGGCGTGGGCCACCAGGTGCCGCACCCGCTCGCCCGGCAGCGTGATGCCGATCGGGGAGCCAGGGTTGACCGCGAGCCGGTGATCGTCGCCCGGCCACTGGCGCAGCACCGAGATGAAGTCGATCGTCACCACCGGGATATCGAGGTCACGGCCCCCGAGGCACTCCTCGTAGCGGTCGACCGACGTGAAGACCGGCACGACCAGCACTCCGTCCATCTCCAGCGCCTGAGTGGGCACGATCACCTGGGCCGTGACCAGCACGTCGAGCAGCACCTCGGCATCCGGGGCGACGAGCGCGTCGCGCAGCAGCCGCTCCACCTCGTTGGCCGGCGTGAAGTCGCGCATCGTCCGCTGGGTGGGCACCAGCTCGGGCACATCCTCGGGCTTGACCAGCACGCCGATCGGGGTGACCGGGTTGACCGCGAGCCCCCACCCGTCCGGCGTGCCGGAGACCACCTCGGTGAGGGTGGTCGCCCGCCAGCCGTCGGCCGGCACCGCCCGGTACATGGCCTCGGGCGAGGTGAAGACCAGCAGGTAGGGCACGCCGTCGCGCTCTCGGGTGAGCAGCCGCTGCCGGCCGGGCTGGGCGTCCGCGCCCGCCTCGTCGCGGTAGCCGGGCACCACGAGCGGAGCCACCGCCAGGATGCTCATCACCGCGTCGATGTCGCCGTCGCCCACCACCCGCTGGAGATCCCGCTCCACGTCATTCGCCGGCGCCCAGGCGCTCGTCTCCTCACTCACGATGTCACCTCCGCCTCGAACATCGCCGCCACCGGGTCGCGGCCGGCCCGGGGCGGCGGCTGCCAGGGCGCCTTCATCCGGGCCGGCAGCCCCGCGCCGACCATCTCGTCGCGCACCTGGGTCACCTGCCCCGCCCAGCGGCCGGCCAGGTCGACCAGCGCCGCCGGCGGCCGCACCAGCCGGGCCCAGAGGTCAGCGACGTTTTCCGCGCACCGGTGCAGCAGGTGGGCGCAGACCTCCGCCGGCCCGAACGCCTCACGGTCGCGCGGGTCGTCGTCGTCCAGGTACCAGACCGAATCCAGGTCGTCACCGGATACCTTGACCGCGAGCAGGCCGCCCTGCACGTACCCGATCGGCAGGAAGTCGACGGTCAGCCGGTCGCGCACCCAGTCGCCCACATAGGACAGATCCTGGTGCCGGTCGTCCCGGGCGATGCCGAAGAGCGGCTGGTCGGCCACGAAGCCGTAGGGCGGCAGCACCGCGGGCGCCGCCGGGCCGGCACCGTTCGTCTCCGCGAGGAAGCGGCGGTACACCGGTGGCAGCGGCCACCCCAGCGCGCTCTCCAGCAGGTCGAGCAGTTCATCGGGTACGGCGTCGCCGGGTGCCCGCCCGGCGGAGACCGGGTCCGCCTCGGCACGCAGCCCCCGCGCGGTCGCCGGCAGCTGCCGCACCCCGCCCGCGTGCCGGTACGACCCGTGCAGCTCGATCGGCACCAGCGCGAGCAGCCGCGCCGCGTCCGGCGTGCCCAGGTGCGCCCAGCACCAGCCGGCCGGCGTCGGCACCGCACCTTCGCGCCCGCCGCCGACCGTGCCCGCGGCGGTCACCGGCCACAGTGGATCGCCGTCCGGCTCCCCGGCGACCCGGGCCATCGCCGCGTTGGCCGCCAGCACATCCAGGATGCGCTGCTCCTCCAGCGTCAGCGCCGGGTCGGGCGGTGGCAGCTCCACCACCGCGCGGGCGCAGAGCGGCCAGTGCGGAAACCCGTGCGGCGTCACGAGCACGCCCTGCCGGTAACGCACCAGCAGGGTCGGCGAGCCGGGGTGGATCACGCTCATCGCGAGGCGCGCCCCAGGAGCCAGGTCACCGGCGTCGCCGCTCATGGCGCCAACTTCGCGAAGGTCCCCTCGGCGACACGGGCCAGCCGCTCGGGTACCCCCTGGGGAAGGTCGTTGTCGCCGACGCTCGCGACCCGCAGCTCCAGGACCAGGTTGCCGTGATACGAGGTCAGGTTGACCTCGTGCCCGTCGGTGACGAAGAAGGCCGCGGCGCCGGCGCCCGCGATGTCGGTGGGCGTGCCGCCCTGGCTCGTGCCCCGCGCGGTCTCCAGGAAGAGCCGCGCCTGCTGCTCGGTGCGGAGCAGCTCGGCGTCGATGCTCACGCTGACGCTCACCGAGGACGATCGCCGCGAGGTGGCGCAGAGCTTCGGCGAGTTGGCGATGGGCTTGCCGCTGACGGTCGGAAACAGCTCGGCGAGCGGGGCCTGGTCGGCGACGCCGCAGAGGCCGTCGCCCAGCCGGTACACCGGGCCGGCCGCAGCCGGCGACGCGGAGGCCGCGGGTGGCGTGGAGGTCTCCGACGGGCTTGGCTCGGGGTCGCCGCCACATCCGGCGGCGACCGCGACGACCACGAGGGCGAGCCCCCGCGCCACCCAGCGGGTCATGTGCCGAGGGTCGGCTTGGGCTCGGACTGCGAGGTGACCGCCCGCGCCTGCTGCGGGACGCTGTCGAGCACCCCACCGCCGGGAGTGTCGACCGTCCACGCCGCCTCGCGGTCGAGGAGCGCGCGGATGCGGTCGAACTCTTCGTCGATGGTGGCCTGCGCCTGCGCCTGCGGATCCGCCTGGCTGGCCATGCGCCGCGAACCGATCTGGCCCTCGACGCCGAGCCCAGCACCCGCGGTGCGCTTGCCCCGCATCACACCGGTCTGCGGCTCCGGCGGCTGCGCGCCGGTGACCGGCCGGGCCCGCCCGACGACCGGGCTGCTGGTGGGCGGCGGTGGCGGCGCCAGCGGGTTGAGCGGGGCGCCGGGCACCTGCGGCTGGGTAGGCCGCCGGGAGACCGGCGTCGACGGCACGTTGGTCGCCGGCCGCTGGGGCCGGTTGAGCACCGGTGGCATCGCGTCCGGGCGCAGCGGTGTGGACGGACCGCCCTGCGGCGCGCCGGGGACACCGGGCACGCCGCGGCGCGGACCCCCACCGCGGGTGCCGGGCGGGGCCGGCGTGTTGGTACGCGGGTTGCGCAGCACCGGCGAGGCCGGGGTGCTCGGCGGGCCGCCGAACTGGTTGTTCTCCATGCCCGCGCGCGGGGCGTCCGGTGTGGCCGAGGTCGGGTCGCCGGGGCGGCCACCGCCCTTGCCCTGTGGCGTCATCGGCGCGTTCTGCCCACCGCCCGGCCGCTTGATCTGCGGCGGTGGTGGCGCCCCGCCGGGACGCTGCCCCTGGGGCATGCCCGGCGGCAGGCCCTCGGCGCTGGGCGGGTGCAGCGCACCGGACCGCAGCACACCGGGGCCGCCCCCGCTGGGGAGGTTTTTGAGCAGGCCCTGGCCGGGTGGCGTGGGCACCGGACCGGGCTGGCGCAGGCCCGCCGTACCCGGCAGGTTGCTCGTGTTGACCGCCGGCGGCGCGATGACCGGCGGGAGGACCGGCGGCGTGACCGTCGGCGTCGTGATGTTCGGGTCGATGCCGGTGGGTTTTTCGAGGTTGGACAGATCCGGCGCTTCGATGTCGGGCTTGGTGATATTCGGATCGGTGATCTGCGCCTGGATCGTCGGCTGGTCGATCGCGGGCGGCTGGATGTTCGGCTGGGTGATGTTGGGCGTGCCTATGTTGGGCGTGCCGATGTTCGGCTTGTTGATGTTGGGCGCGCCGAACTGGTTCATCATGTAGCGCTGGATGAACTCGGGGTTGGGCACCACCGCGTCGGTGGGTCCTTCGTAGACGGTCGCCCGGCCGCCCGCGAGATCCTCCCGCATCACCCGGTAGTAGTCCTGGGCCATGTTGTGCTGCAGGGTCTGCGCCCGCTCGTTGAACTCCCAGGACTTGCCGCGCAGGGCCTCGATGTACTCGTCCTCGAAGCCCATGTCCTTGATCTCTTGCTCGGTCTCCACGCCGTACCGCGAGCGCTCCTCCGAGGCGAAGGTGACCATCTCGCTCTTGTACTCGCTGTAGAGCCGCTCCATCTCGGCGCGGCGATCCTCCATCACCACGGCGAGCGCGAGCAGGCCGAGCCAGTTGTCGACGGCGGCGCTCTCCCAGTCGTCGATCGACTTGATGGTGGCGCCCGGACCGCGGGCCAGGAACGCGTCGGCGCCGGCGCCGGTCCACCCGCCCTTGCCGTCCTTGCCTTCCCGCATCTTCGTGGCGGCGTCGAGCACCCGCTTGCGCGCGTCGTCGAGGACCAGCTTGGTCTCCCACCACTGGTCGGCGAGCTGGCGGACCACGACCGGGTCCTGCGCCATGATCCGCTTACGGATCTTCTCCACGGTCTCGGCCGCGTACTGCCGGTTGAGGTCGTCGTTCCAGTCGTCTTCGTCCACGGCCTGGAAGTTGAACGTCGGATCGGGGTACGGCGAGCTGCTCTGCGGCGGCGTGTAGTGCGTGATGTCCTCGCCCATCCGCCGCGCCATCCGGCGGTTGTCCTGCAGCGGCTGGTTGGTCGCCGTCGTGTAGTCGAAGTAGTCCTCTTCGCCAGCCATTACCCGTCCTCAGTAGCCCTGGCCGTAGTCACCGACGAAGTCGTCGGTGCCGTGGCTGTCCAGGTTTTCCTCGGCCGTCTCCACGGGACCGCGGTCCTCGTCCGTCCGGTGCTCGCCGCGCTCCACCGTCGTCGAGTTGGTGGTCTCGGGGCCCTGCTTGCCGTCCGTGGTGGTCGAGGTCGTGTTGGAGACCGTGATGTCCCCGTCGGGAGCCTCGGCGGTGGTCGTGGAGGACGTGCGGTTGTTGCGCTCGTCGCCGGTGGTCGACGTCGTGGTCGAGTAGTTGTACCCCATGTGGTTGGAGTACGACCGCTCGGTGACCGTCGAGATCACGTTGCCGTTCTTGTCGGTGATCGTCGTGGTGGTGACGGTCACGTCGCTCGTGTTGTGCCCACCGGCCTCGGTGCGCGAGGTGATGTGCTTCGTCGAGCCGTCCGGGAACGTGTAGATGGTGCCGTACGGATACGACAGCCCTCGGGCCAGGGATTCGTCACTGGTCAGGGCCATCGCGTTTTGCCCAGTCTCCTGGGCCAGGTCGTAGAACGTCTTCACGTCGCCGCCGCGGAAGCCGGCGGGCCCGCGGGCGTTGGGGTCGGTGAAGGCGAAGCCGATGTCGTTGACGGTCGCGCCGTTCTCACTGTCGGCGTTCTCGTAGATCTCCGCGACCACCACCGCGGCGGAGCCGATGTTGCGGACGCCCTCGTGGAGGTCGGTCACGAACATCTGGAACTCGGCCAGCCGGCTGGACATCGTGCGGGCGGCCATCGCACCCTCGGGGAAGACTCCCGCGTCACCGCCGGGCTGGTTGAGGCCCGTCGCGATCATCATGGACATCTCGCCCATCGCGGTGCCGGCGGCGGTGCCGATCTCGCCGGAGAGCATGCTCATCTCTTGGTAGTAGCTCACCAGGTCGGTGACCTCGACATTGACCTTGCTGCCGAATGAGTCGTAGTCAGTGGTCGAGGTGCTCTCGCGATCCTCAGGTGGAATACCCACTTTTGCCTCCCCCGGTTTGTGAGCGGAACGTGCAAGAGACGGCCGGTCCCGGCGAAGGCATGCCCTCGCCGGGACCCGTTGACGTCTGACGGGTCAGAAGCCGGCGGAAATCTGGTTGTCGACCTGCTGCATGCGCTCGGAAGAGGCGCCCAGCGACTGGCCGAGGCGCATCAGCGCGGACTTGATCTCGTCCGCGCCCTGGTTCCACTGCTGCTGGGCGGCGTCGCACGCCTGACCCGCGGCACCCGTCCAGTCCTGTGCGAAGAGCGTCTTGAAGTCGTTGTACAGATCGCCCAGCTCGACGTCCAGGTTGCCGGAGTACGTGCCGATCGCGGTCGCCACGTCGGCGATGGCGCCGAAGTTGTACGTGATTGGGATATCGCCACTCATCGTGGTTTCGCCTCTCGACTAGGTGTGGACGTCAGCCGCGCAGGGCCGAGATGACGGCGCCGTCGCCGGTGGCGGCGGCCGCGTTGCGGATCGTCGAGGCGGCATCGTCGTCCTGCGTACCGAACTGGGTCGACGCGCTGCTGATCTGGCCGGACAGCGTGTCCAGCGCGTTGAGAACCTTCGTCAGGCCCTCGTTGAGGTCATTCGACACGCCCTGCAGCGCCGAGTTGGCCGAACCGCTCATACCCTTGCCGCTCAGATCCGTGACCCGATCCAGCACCTGCGCCATGCCCGTGGCCAAACGCTCACGGACATCCTGGCAACGCTGAGCCATCTGATTGAGCTGCGCCTGCGTCGCGTGCACATTGCCGACGCCGGGAGTTGTTGTCAAGGTGGACTCACCCCGCTCCTCTGTAGTGCCCCCCGCCCAGGGGAGCCTCCCCTTGGGACGCATGGATGACCATGCGCCAAATACTCGCGCCCCGAAGGTAACGCCATTTGTCCACTCGGACCAGCCCGGGGCCGACATGTGCCGGTTTTGCCGGCAAGATCCCCAGCCGTGATCAGAGCGTCCCTCATGTTGCCTACCCACGGGTGTGGGACGGCTCAACCAATACGAGGGACGCTCCGGTCCGGTTCATCGATTTTCGCCCTCGCCCCGCGAGGGGTTGCTCACAGCACCAGCTCGCCACCTTCGTGGTCGATCCGGTCGGCCTGGTCGTCGTCGAGCCACACGCCACCGGCCGCCAGATACCGGAAGCGATAGCGCCCCGGCTCCAGCTTGACCGTGACGGTGCGGGTGCCGTCCTTGCGCGTCACCAGCTCGTGGCGGCCCGGCTCCCACTCGTTGAAGCAGCCGACGACGCTCACCGCACCGGGAGGTGCGTCCTTCGGAAGGCAGAACGTCACCCGCGTCTTCGTACCGAACAGTTTGGTTCTCTTGATCACCTTGCTCCTCCGAGGCGCAGAACTTGGGGCTCTGTCGAGCTTTGCCCCAGCGCCCGCCCCGGGGTGGAAGCGACACACCGTGTTTTCCCGCTGACGTGGCAGGATCGGGCCATGGAGCTGCACGTCGCGTCCTTCGCCGACCTCGACACCCGCACGCTGTACGACCTGCTCCGGCTCCGCGTCGACGTGTTCGTGGTGGAGCAGAAATGCGCATACCCGGAGCTGGACGGGCGGGATACCGAGCCGCGGACGCGGCACGTGTGGCTTTCCCGCGACGGTGCGCCGGTGGCCTACCTGCGGATCCTGGCCGACCCCGGTGACGTGGCGCGGATCGGGCGGGTCGTGGTGACCGCGGCCGCCCGCGGCACCGGCGCGTCCGGCCGGCTGATGGTGGCCGCCCTCGAGGAGATCGGCGACCGGCCGAGCGTGCTCGACGCGCAGGCGCACCTGGTGGGTCTCTACGAGCGCTACGGCTACGCGGTGACCGGCCCCGAGTTCCTGGAAGACGGCATCCCGCACGTGCCGATGGCCCGGCCCTGAGTCACGGCAGGGCGGCGACGAGCTCCGGCACCGAGCGGCGCCGGCCGGTGTAGAAGGGCACTTCCTCGCGCACGTGCCGCCGCGCCCGGGAGGCGCGCAGGTCGCGCATCAGGTCGACGATGCGGTGCAGCTCGTCCGCCTCGAAAGCCAACATCCACTCGTAGTCGCCGAGCGCGAACGAAGCCACGGTGTTGGCCCGCACGTCCGGATAGCCGCGCGCCTGCCGCCCGTGCTCGGCGAGCATGTCGCGGCGCTCCTCGTCGGGCAGAAGGTACCACTCGTAGGAACGCACGAACGGATACACACACACATACGCCTTCGCCTCCTCGCCGGCCAGAAACGCCGGGAGGTGACTCTTGTTGAACTCCGCCGGCCGGTGCAGCGCCATCTGTGACCACACCGGAGCGAGGTGGCGGCCGAGGGCGGTGCGGCGCAGCAGCCCGTACGCCTCCTGCAGCGCGTCGGCCGACGCGGCGTGCCACCACACCAGCAGGTCGGCGTCGGCGCGCAGCCCCGATACGTCATACGTGCCGCGCACGACCACATCCTTGGCGGCCAGCTGCTCGAAGAGCGCCTCCACCTCGGCGGCCAGCGGATCGCGCAGCGCCGGCAGCGGCCCGGTGGCGCGGAAGACCGACCACATCGTGTACCGGACGGTGGCGTTGAGCTCCTTGATTCGCGCCGCGTTGCTCTGTTCCGTGGTCATGACAGTCCTTTCAGTACGTCGTCGGCCGCCGTCTCGCCGGAGCGCACGCAGGCCGGGATGCCGACACCGTCGTAGCCGGCGCCGGCGAGAGCCACCGTCGGAGGCAGGGTCGCGCGCAGCGCGGCCACCCGCGCCACATGTCCCACCGGGTACTGCGGCAGCGCGCCACCCCACCGCCGCACCAGCGCGTCGACCGGCCCGGGCAGCCGGACGCCCACCAAAGTGGACAGTTCGGTGTGGACGGTCCGGACCAGCTCCGGATCGCCGATGTGCAGCTGGTGCTCCTCGCCGTAGCGCCCGACGGAGGCGCGCACCAGCGCCACCCCGTCGTCGCGGCGCAGGTGGGCCCACTTGGTGGAGAAGAACGTGGCGGCCTTGACCAGCGTGCCCTCGCCCGCCGGCACGAGGAAGCCGGAGAGCGCGGGCAGCTCCGGCGCGGGCAGGGCGAGCGTCACCAGCGCCACGCTCGCGTAGTCGAGCGGGGGCTCGACGCCCAGCAGCCGCGCCGCCCGGCGGGCCGGCAGCGCCAGCACCACCGCGTCCACAGTGTCCGGTCCGACCCGCCACCCGCCGGGCACCTGGACCAGCTCGCGCACCGGCGTGCCGAGCCGGATCTCCGCGCCCGATGCCTCGGCCACCGCCGCCGCCAGCCGGCTCACGCCCCCGACGACCGTGGCGAAGACCGGCACGCCGGGCGGCCGTGGCGCGGCGGCGAGCGCGGACCGCACCGCGCCGGTCAGCGTGTGCTCGGCCCGCGCCGCCCGGGCCAGCCCCGGCATCGTCGCGGCCAGGGACAGCCCGTCGGCGCGGCCCGCGTACACACCGCCGAGAAGTGGATCCACCAGCCGGTCGACCACCTCGTCGCCCAGCCGCCGCCGGACCAGCGCGCCGACCGCGACGTCCTCCTCCGGGCCGAGCAGCGGGCGGCCACCGTCGCGGTCCCGCTCCGCCTCCGGCCGCGCCACCGCCGCCACTTTCTCCAGATCAGCGGGTACACCGAGGAGGGTGCCGCCGGGCATCGGCGTGAGCGTGCCGTGCAGCGCGAGCGCGGCCTGGCCGACCGCCGGGTGCACCAGCGCGCCGCCCAGCCCCACGCGGCGGGCCAGCGCCACCGCCGCCGAGTCGCCGCCGTCGGGGTCGCGGACCAGGAAAGCCTCCGCGCCGAGCTCGACGGCCGAGCCCGCCACCGCACCGGTGCGCAGCTTGCCGCCGACCGCATCGGACTGCTCGTACACGGTGATGGTCGTGCCCGCGGGCGCGCGCTCCCGCAGCCGGAGCGCGGCGGCCAACCCGGCGATCCCGCCACCGATCACGGCGACGTTCGGCGGTCTACTCACCGTGCCTGCCTTCCTTCGCGACTGCGCGGCTCGCGGGCGGATCTACGCCGCCCCGCCCGAGCCGTCGGAGCTCACTCCTCACGCTTCACAGGCAACGGTAACTAAGCTGCGTGCCATGACGGGTGAGCGGGTGGCGGTGGTGACGGGTGCCGCACAGGGCATCGGTCGCCGGGTGGCCGAGGTGTTGGGGGCCGAGGGGTACGCGCTGGCGGTGATGGACCGGCAGCCGGTCGCCGCGGACCTGGCGGTGTTGGGCGACGTGAGCGCGGAGGCCGACGTGATCGCGTTCGCGGCGGCGGTGGACGAGCGGTTCGGCCGGGTCGACGTGGTGATCAACAACGCGGGCATCGCGTTCATCACGCCGCTGGAGGAGACCACGCTCGACGACTGGCGGCGGGTGATCGACGTCAACCTGACCGGGCCGTTCCTGCTGTGCCGCGAGTTCGGGCGGCTGATGCTGGCCGCCGGGGCGGGCACGATCATCAACATCGCCTCGGTCGCCGGCCTGCGTGGCGTCGCCGACCGCGCGGCGTACAACGCGAGCAAGCACGGCCTGCTCGGCCTCACCCGCACCCTCGCGGCCGAGTGGGGCGGGCGCGGCGTGCGGGTCAACGCGATCTGCCCCGGCTGGGTGAAGACCGAGATGGACGAGGCGTCCCAGGCCGAAGGGGCGTACGGCGACACCGACATCACCGACCACGTGCCGCAGGGGCGCTTCGCCACGCCCGACGACATCGCGCAGGCCGTGGCGTTTCTGGCCGACCCGGCCAAGAGCGGCTTCGTCAACGGCGAGGCACTCTCGGTCGACGGCGGCTGGTACGCGGACGGCTCGTGGCAGGCGCTGCGCCTGTCAGCGCGCGCTCGCCTCGTGCACTAGCGCCACCACCCGGGTCAGGACCTCCGGGTCGGTCTCCGGGAGCACACCGTGGCCGAGGTTGAAGACGTGGCCGGGGGCGGCCCGCCCCTCGGCCAGCACGCGGCGCACCTCTCGCTCGACCACGGGCCACGGGGCGAAGAGCGCGCACGGGTCGAGGTTGCCCTGCACCGAGCGCTCCGGCCCGGCCAGCGCGGTCGCCGCGTCCAGCGGGGTGCGCCAGTCGACGCCCACCACGTCCGCGCCCGCCTCGCCCATGGCGGTGAGCAGCTGGGCGGTGCCCACGCCGAAGTGGATCCGGGGCACGCCCGCGCCGGCCAGCCCGGACAGCACGTGCGCCGAGTGCGGCATCACGAAGCGCCGGTAGTCGGCCTCGGAGAGGGCACCGGCCCAGGAGTCGAAGAGCTGCACGGCCGCGACACCGGCGGCCACCTGCACGCGGAGGAACTCCAGCGTGATCCCGGCGAGCCGGCCGCAGAGGGCGTGCCAGAGCTCGGGCTGGCCGTACATCATCGCCTTGGTCCTGGCGTGCGTCCGCGACGGCCCGCCCTCGATGAGGTAGCTGGCCAGCGTGAACGGCGCGCCGGCGAAGCCGATCAGCGGGGTGGCGCCCAGCTCGCCGACGAGCAGCCGCACCGCCTCGTCCACATAGGACACGTCCGGCGGGGTGAGGGGCCGCAGCCGGGCCAGGTCCGCCTCGGTGCGGATCGGCTCGGCGACCACCGGCCCGGTGCCCGGCTCGATGTCGAGGTCGATCCCGGCCGCCGCCACCGGCACCACGATGTCGCTGAAGAGGATCGCCGCGTCGACGCCGTGCCGCCGCATCGGCTGGAGCGTGATCTCCGCCACCAGGTCCGGGCGCCGGCACGCCTCCAGCATCGGGATGCCGGCACGCACCTTGCGGTACTCCGGCAGCGAGCGCCCCGCCTGCCGCATGAACCACACCGGGGTGTGGGACACCGGCAGCCCTCGGCAGGCCCGCACGAACACCGAATCGGCCGCGGGCCGCTCCCGCCGGGCGGCGCCGCCCTCCATGGTCGTCGTCATCGCGTCTCATCGTCCCACGCGTGGCGGCCCCGCCCGCGTCCGGATCGTTGATCATGGCCGACATGGTCGCAATCCTCGCATTTGGGCTGGAAAGCCCGTTCTTAAGCGGCGGCACGGTGTGGCCCGTCACCCGCTGTCGGCGCGGCGGTCCCCCGCGGTGGCCAAACCCGGCTTAGGCTGCGGGACATGGTGTCTCCGAACGGCCAGCCGGAGATCTTCGCGCGTGCGGTGGCCGGGCTGAAAGCCGCGACGCCGCGCGCGGAGATCCTGCTGGAGGAGGTGCCCGCGCCGCAGCGGCTCGCGCCCTACGCCTACGCGCTGAGTGGCGTCGTCATGAAGGACGGCGAGGAGGTCGCGACCGGCCGCCTGATCCTGCTGCACGACCCCGCCGGCCACGAGGCCTGGGATGGCACGATGCGCCTGGTCACGTATGTGACGGCGGAGCTCGAGCCGGATCTCGCCGCCGACCCGCTGCTGCCCGCGGTCGGCTGGACCTGGCTCACCGACGCCCTCGAGGCCGAAGACGCCACGCACACCGCGATCGCCGGCACGGTCACCCAGACGGTCTCGACCCGCTTCGGCGACCTGGCCGGCCCGCCCGCCGCGGCCGACATCGAGATCCGCGCCTCGTGGACCCCGACCTGCGACGACCTGGGCGCCCACCTGCAGGCCTGGTGCGCGGTGCTGGCCTCGACCGCCGGCCTCCCACCGCCCGGCGTCACCGCCCTGCACGGCCACCGCATGAACGCCTGACGGCTACCCCGGCGACGAAAAGCGGCCGTGACACCAGGCCACGGCCGCTCCCACTAGAGATATTTTCTGGGCTACCGCGGTGTCCGCCGTGGTCCCGACCGTCGCTCCCGCGGCCTCACCCGTCCGCTGTTGGTCTTTGTCGCCTCCGGCGGGAGCGCTCCGGACCATCGGGATGGCACAGGGCGGTCGAGTTATATGCGCGCGGCTCGCGCCAAGGCTGTGTTGCTCTGGGAAATGGGGGGATTGCTGCGGATTTATCGGCTCACTGTGCTCTGGTGAGCGCTCGGCCCAGTAGATCGTGGTACGGAGCTGCCCTCATAGGGGCAGGTTCGTACCACGATCTACTGACCTAGCCGGGGACCGACCTGGTCGACGCGATACCCCCACCACATCCAGCAACGCTGCGTCACGGACCGCCCACCTGGGCCGGCGTCAGCCCACAAGGTGCGCCCGCGAACCCATCTGGATCACGATCCGGGCCGCACCGGGGTTCGCCGCGCCATACCAAGCTCTCGGTATCACGGTCGCAGCGGACCAAGATCTGCCGTCCTGACGCGCGGGTATCCCTTTGAACTGATCGTCTAGATCGGGCGCTAGAGGTACTTGTCAGCCTCGTTGCACGGGCCTTCGAGCTGGTCGATCGCGCGCTCCGCCGCCGCCGTGTTGTTGGCCGCCAAGGCCGCGAGGAAGGCGTTGACCTTGTTGAGGCAGTCGGCGATGACGGCCTTCTCCTTCTCGGTCTGCTCCTTGGCGTTCTGCGTGCCGGTCAGGTCGCGCTCGGTCTGGGACAGCTTCTCGGTGGCCGCCGTCAGGTCGCGCTTGAGCTGGTCGGCCTCGGTGGTCTTCGCCGCGATCGTGTCGTCGCGCTGGCTGACCTGCTCGTTCATCCGCTTCTTGGTGTCGCTCAGGTCGCCGGACTTGCTGATGAACAGGCCGGTCATGATGCCGCCGCCGATAAACAGCAGCACCGCCACGATGCCCAGGATCAGCGGCAGCTGCCCCCGCTTGGGTGGCGGCGGCACCGCGCCGTACGGGGCACCGTACGAGAGGCCGGACGACGGCGGGCCGGAGAGCGGCGACGCGGAGTACGGCACGCCGGACAGCGGCCCGGCCGGCGGCGCGGAGGCCGGGTCGTACGGGGACGCGGGCGGGTAGCCGGGCTGCGCCGCGTAACCCGGGTCGGCGGCGGCCGGCGGATACGACGGCTGCGCCGGCGGGTACTGCTGCGCGGGCGGCTCCATCGACGGGTACGCGGCCGTCGGCGGCTGGGCCGGCGGGTATCCGTGGGAAGGCTGCTGAGCCGGCGGGTACGCGGGCGAGGCCGGCTGCGCCGGTGAGTAGGCGGGCGGCCCCGAGGGCTGCGCGGGCGTGTACGCGGGCGGCCCGGAAGGCTGGGCCGGCACTCCCCACGGCGACTGCGGCGCGGGCGGCGGTGAGCCCTGCTCGGGAGGGTACGAACCGGCCGGTACCGAGCCGGTCGGGATCGTGTACGCCTGCTCGTTACCGCCCGGGATCGGCTGCGTCGGTGGCTGGTCACCCTGCGGCGGGTACGACCCACCGGGAGCGTTCGGGGGGTAGGACATCATTCCTCCTGTGGGCGCTCGGCCGCCCGGTCAGAGCGCGGCACACCCGGCGGTTCTCGGGCCGGTCGGGCGTGCGGCGCGGCACGTCAACAGATCTTGAACTCGTCGCAAGCGGTCTTGATCGGCACCGCGAGGCCGATGCCCTCCGCGTCCCTGGCCTTGGCGGTGGCGATGCCGACCACCTGTTTCGCGGCGTTGACCACCGGGCCGCCGGAGTTACCGGGGTTGATCGGTGCGTCGAACTGGATCACCGTGCCGGAGCCGCCCTCGTCCTTGCGGATGGCGCTGATCACACCGGTCGTGACCGTGTCTTCCAGGCCCAGCGGGGCGCCGACCACCACGATCTGCTGGCCCGACTTGGCCGCCTCGCGGGCGGTGGCCAGCCCGGTGAACTTGTTGTTGGTGCGCAGCTGAGCGACGTCGTCCTGCTCGTCGACCCGGACGATCGTCGCCGGCCACCGCTGGTCCTTGCGCTCGATGAAGACCTCGCGCTGGCCCGCGTCCCACACCGACTCCACCACGTGGAAGTTGGTGAAGAGGTTGGTGGTGCTGCCGGTCTGCCGGCCGACCGCGAACGCCGTGCCGGTGAACTGCCCGGCGGCCACCCGGAACACGCTCGGCAGCACCTCGCTCGAGATCGCCTCGGGGTTGAACGCCTTGCCGGCGGCGGTCTCCAGCTCGGAGGTGCGCCCATCCAGCTCGTCTATGCGGCCCTTGTCGGCGGCCTGGGCCTCGGCGAGCGCCCGGTCACCGGAGGCGGCGCGGCCCTGCAGGTCGCGGATCTGGATGGCCTGGACGACCGCGACGATGCCGAGGATGAGCGCCAGGGCCAGCGCGCTCAGCCCCAGCCACGAGGGGCGGCGGCGCGGCGGGGCCGCCACCGGGGCGTAGGGCGCGTAGTGCGGGTCACCGCTCGGCATCGCCGACATGGGCGGCGCGGAGAGCGGGTATGCCGGGGCCGCGAAGGCGGCGGGCGGCGGCGGTGGGTAGGCGGGGCCCGGAGGTGGCGGCACCGCGCCGTACGGCGGGGCGGGTGGGCCCTGCGGTGGCGGCGGGGGCGGCCCCGGCCGGTACAGCCCATCCGGGTCGTCGGCGCGCATCGGACCGCCGGCAGGCAGCCCGGCGCCTCCGGCCGGCGCCACGCCCACCTCTTCCTCGAGCGAGTGGCGCGGACCGGGCACCTGTGCTCCGGGCTGTGCGGACAGTGGGTCATACCCAGCAGTCATCGAGATCTCGCCCCTCCCCTAGGACGCCCGTTCCACAGTCGCATCCCGGCACAACCCCACCCGGGCCGATCGGCGGCACCGGTGGACCGTACCGGTGGGAACGACGTTTGTCTCCTTCATGCTGACATGGGTGCGGACCACCCGTGCGGGCGGAGCGTGCCGGGCGCCGGTCCGACGCGCCGGGCACCGGCTGCTCGTTGCCAGCCGGCGACCACACTACGGTTGTCGGGTGACCGACGAACCACCCCTGCGCCGTCGGGCCGCGCAACGCCAAGCAGGGGACGGACCACACAGCCGGCCAGCTCCGGCGACCGAAAGCGTGGGGCCCGACCCAATAACGCCTGGCGGGCCCGTGCCGCTGACCGCCCCCCGCGAGGGCACCCCGGCCCCTATCGAGACGCCCGACCAGCTCGCCGAGGTCGTGGCCCGCTTCGCCGCCGGCAGCGGCCCTGTCGCCGTGGACGCCGAGCGCGCGTCCGGCTACCGGTATACCCAGCGCGCTTACCTGGTGCAGCTGCGCCGGGCCGGCGCCGGCAGCGTGCTCATCGATCCGCTTCCCCTCGGTGACCTGCGCGTGCTCGACGAGGCCATCGCCGACGCTGAATGGGTCCTGCACGCCGCGAGCCAGGATCTGCCGTGTCTAGCTGATCTTGGTCTGCGCCCCCGTCGCCTATTCGACACCGAATTGGCCGCTCGGCTGGCCGGATTCGAGCGGGTCGGCTTGGCCGCACTGACCGAACAGCTACTCGGGTACACACTCGAGAAGCACCACTCGGCCGCCGACTGGTCGACCCGACCCCTTCCGGAGTCGTGGCTCACGTACGCCGCGCTGGACGTCGAGCTCCTCACCGACCTGCGCGACAAGCTCGCCGCCGAGCTCGCGGCGCAGGGCAAGGACGAGTGGGCGGCCGAGGAGTTCGCGGCGCTGGTCGCGTCCGGCGCGCAGCCGCCCCGCCAGCGCCCCGACCCGTGGCGGCGCACGTCCGGCATCCACCGCATCCGCGGCGCGCGGGCGCAGGCCCGGGTGCGCGCGATGTGGTACGCGCGGGACGAGATCGCCTCCCGGCGTGACTCCGCGCCCGGCCGGGTGCTGCCCGACGCGGCGATCATCGCGGCCGCGGAGCTCGATCCGAAGGACGAGCGGACGCTGCTCACGCTGCCCGGGTTCGGCGGGCGGTCGGTGCGGCGGCTGGCCCGCACCTGGATCGAGGCCCTGACCAAGGCCCGCGAGCTGCCCGACGACATGCTGCCGGTGGCACCGCCGCTCGACGGCCCACCACCGCCGCACCGGTGGGCCGAGCGCGACCCGATCGCGGCCGCCCGCCTGGCCCGCTGCCGTGAGGTGGTCACCACGGCCGCCGCCGCGCACACCCTGCCGCCGGAAAACCTGATCACCCCGGATTCGGTACGCCGGCTGGCCTGGACGCCACCCGAGGAGATCTCGCCGGAAACGGTTTCGGCGACACTCCGCGGCTACGGCGCCCGCGCCTGGCAGGTCAGCTTGATCGGCGACGGGCTGGCGGTCGCGCTGCGCGAGCCCTCCCCGTGATCAAAGCTCCTCTCCAGCGGTTCTGGCCGCCGGAGAGGGGCTTTGATCGCGGGGCGAAGTGACGGGTCCCACACCGCGAGGCGTAGTTACTGGCGGGTAGCATCCTGGGCAAGAGGTCCGCGCCCACGAGGAGGCCTGTCGTGCCCCGTCAAGTCCGGGATGTCGTCTTTGTCGACGGCGTCCGCACACCCTTCGGCAAGGCGGGCGGCATGTACGCCAACACCCGCGCCGACGACCTGGTGATCCGCTGCATCCGCGAGCTCCTGCGGCGCAACCCGCAACTGCCGCCGGAGCGGGTGGACGAGGTGGCCATCGCCGCCACCACCCAGATCGGCGACCAGGGCCTCACCATCGGCCGCACCGCCGCGCTGCTCTCCGGACTGCCGAAGACCGTGCCCGGGTACGCGATCGACCGCATGTGCGCCGGCGCGATGACCGCGGTCACCACGGTGGCCGGCGGCATCGCCATGGGTGCGTACGACGTGGCGATCGCCGGCGGCGTCGAGCACATGGGCCGCCACCCGATGGGCGAGGGCGTCGATCCCAACCCGCGCATCCTCGCCGAGAAGCTCGTCGACCCGTCGGCGCTGGTGATGGGCTCGACCGCGGAAAACCTGCACGACCGCGTGCCGCGGGTGACGAAGGCCAGGGCGGACGCGTTCGGCCTGGCCTCGCAGGAGAAGACCGCGAAGGCGTACGCGGACGGCAAGATCCAGCAGGACCTGGTGTCCGTGGCCGTGCGCGACCCGGAGACCGGCTGGGGCCTCGCCACGGTCGACGAGGCGCCCCGCGAGACCAGCCTGGAGAAGCTCGCGACGCTGAAGACCCCGTTCCGCCCGCACGGCCGGGTGACCGCGGGCAACGCCGCCGGCCTCAACGACGGCGCCACCGCGAGCCTGCTCGCCGCCGAGGAGGTGGCCCGCGAGCTGGGCCTGCCGGTGGGGATGCGGCTGGTGTCGTACGGCTTCGTCGGCGTCGAGCCCGAGGTGATGGGGTACGGCCCGATCCCCTCGACCGAGAAGGCGCTGCGCATCGCCGGACTGTCCATTGGAGACATCGGCCTCTTCGAGCTGAACGAGGCGTTCGCGGTGCAGGTGCTCGCGTTCCTCGACCACTTCGGCATCGCCGACGACGACCCGCGGGTGAACGCGTGGGGCGGCGCGATCTCGGTCGGCCACCCGCTCGCCTCCTCGGGCGTGCGGCTGATGACCCAGCTCTCGCGGCAGTTCGCCGAGCACCCCGAGGTGCGGTACGGCCTGACCGCGATGTGTATCGGCATCGGCATGGGCGGCACGGTCATCTGGGAGAACCCTGCGAGCGCGAGGAGTGAGGGAGCGCTAGCGACCGAGCCCCGCAGTCGTGAAGCGAAGACCGGCACAGCGTGGGAGGGCAAGTGACGTACCAGGAAGTTGTCACCCGGTCGCTGCTGCGCCTCGTCGCCGTGCCAGGGCTGGACAAGCGCGCGGCACTGATCACATTGGACAACGGCTTCGACCACAAGAAGCCCAACTCGCTCGGCGCCGAGGGGCTGGCCAGCCTCGACGCGGCGATCACCGAGGCGCTCGCGGCCGACCCGGCGTTCGTCGCGGTCACCGGCAAGCCGTACATCTTCTGCGTCGGTGCCGACGTCACCGGCCTGCCCACGATCACCCACCGCGAGCAGGCGTTGGAGATCGGGCGGCTCGGCCACCGGGTCTTCGCCCGGCTCAAGGACAGCACGGTGCCGACGTTCGCGTTCGTCAACGGCGCGGCGATGGGCGGCGGGCTGGAGCTGGCGCTGCACTGCCACTACCGCACGCTCTCCGGCGGCGCGGCGGCGCTCGCGCTGCCCGAGGTGCTGCTCGGGCTCGTACCCGGGTGGGGCGGCACCCAGCTGCTGCCCAACCTGATCGGCATCGCGCCGGCGGCCCAGGTGATCATCCAAAACCCGCTCACCCAGAACAAGATGCTCAAGCCGGCCCAGGCCGCCGAGCTGGGCATCGCCGACGTGCTCCTGGAGCCGGCCGACTTCCTGGAGCGGTCGCTGGAGTGGGCGGCCGGCGTGGTGCGCGGCGAGGTCACCGTGACCCGGCCCGAGGTCGACAAGGACATGTGGGACGGCGTGCTCTTCTTCGCCAAGAAGACGCTGGACGACCGGCTGCACGGCGCCGTGCCCTCCGCCAACCGGGCGCTGGAGCTGCTCGGCCTGGCGAAGGAGGCGCCTTTCGCCGGCGGCACGGCGGCCGAGGACGAGGCCCTAGCCGACCTGGTGATGAGCGAGGAGCTGCGCAGCGGCCTGTACGCGTTCGACCTCGTGCAGCGCCGCGCCAAGCGCCCGGCCGGCGCCCCCGCGCCGGCGCTGGCCCGCGACGTCACCAAGGTGGGCCTGGTCGGGGCGGGCCTGATGGCCGGCCAGATCGCGCTGCTCTTCGCCCGCCGCCTGGAGGTGCCGGTCGTGCTGACCGACCTCGACCAGGCCCGCGTCGACAAGGGCGTCGCCTACGTGCACGGCGAGATCGACAAGCTGGTCGCCAAGCGCCGGCTCGATCCGGGCAAGGCCGCCAAGCTGCACGGCCTGATCAGCGGCTCGGTGGACAAGGGCGTCTTCGCCGACGCCGACCTCGTGGTCGAGGCGGTCTTCGAGGACCTCGGCGTGAAGAAGCAGGTCTGGGCCGAGCTGGAGAAGATCGTCAAGCCGGAGGCGGTGCTGGCGACCAACACTTCCTCGCTCTCCGTCACGGCGATGGCCGCCGACCTGGAACACCCCGAGCGGGTGGTCGGCTTCCACTTCTTCAACCCGGTCGCGGTCATGCCGCTGCTGGAGATCATCCGCGGCGAACGCACCGACGACGCCACGCTCGCCACCGCGTTCGCGCTCGGCAAGGAGCTGAAGAAGTCCTGCGTGCTGGTCAAGGACGCGCCCGCGTTCGTGGTCAACCGGCTGCTGACCCGCTTCCTCGGCGAGATCTTCGCGGCCGTCGACGAGGGCACGCCGCTCGACGTGGCCAACGAGGCGCTCGACCCGCTCGGCCTGCCGATGCGGCCCCTGCCGCTGCTCCAGCTCGTCGGCCCCGCGGTCGCGTACCACGTGGGTGGCATCCTGCACGGCGCCTTCCCGGACCGCTTCCCGGTCAGCGACAACTTCAAGCGGCTGGCGGAGTCCGGCCGGCCCCTGCTGGTCGACGACGAGATCGACCGCGAGGTCGCCGGGCTGCTCGTGGTCGGTGACCGGCCGTCCACCGCCGAGCAGGTGCGGCAGCGGGCGCTCGAGGCGCTCGCCCAGGAGATCCGGCTCATGCTGGACGAGGGCGTCGTCGCCGAGCCGCAGGACATCGACCTGTGCCTGATCCTGGGCGGCGGTTGGCCGTTCCACCTCGGCGGCATCACGCCGTACCTGGACCGCACCGGCACGTCCGAGCGGGTGACCGGCCAGCTGTTCCTGCCCCTCGGAGTGGCTAGCCTGCCGCGCGGCGTGGCCAGCCTGCCGTGATCTAGCCGTTTTGGCGAGCTGCGCCCCGATTCACCCTAATGTGATCACATGCGGTGGGTCGGGGCGCTGCTCGTCGTGGTGCTGCTGGCCGGATGCGCGGGGGGCGCACCCGCCGCGGGCGACTTCCGGCCCGTGGTGGGCGGCGAGCTGACCGTCGCGACGGCCACCGTCCCGCTGCCCGGCTTCTGGGAGGAGCCAGGCGGTTTCGAGTACGGGCTGGCCCGCGCCCTCGCGGACCGTTTCCACCTGCGGCTGCGGGTGGTGCGCGTGCCGTTCGAGCGGATCGTCTCCGGCGACCTCGGCGGCGCGGACCTCGCGCTCTCCCAGGTGACCGCGACCGCCGACCGCGAGCGGGTCCTGGACTTCTCCCAGCCGTACCTGGCCGCGGCGCCGGCCGGCCTCGCCCGCGCCGCGATCCCCGACCTGGCGGCCGCCCGCGACACCCGGTGGGCGGTCAAGCGGGGGACCACGCTCGCGGCGGTCCTGGCGGGCTTCGTCCGGCCCAGCACGCCGCCCGCGCTCACCGTGGACGAGCCGGCCGCGCTCACCCTGCTGGACGCCGGATCCGTGGACGCGGTCCTGCTGGACCTGCCGGTCGCGCTCGTCGTCGCGGACCGGTCCGGCGGCTCGCTGCGCGTCGCGGTGCAGGTGGACTCGGACGACTCGCTCGCGGTCGCCCTACCGAACGGCTCGGCCAACCGGGAGGCGGTCGACTCGGCGGTGCGCGCCTTGACCGACGACGGCACGATCGACCGGCTCACCAAGCGCTGGCTCGGCGCCGGCGCGCGTGACGTACCCGTGATAGGGCGGGACCGGTGAACGCCCCGCACGGTCCGGCCTGGGAGTTCCTGCTGCTGTTCGTCGTGGTGATCGGCGGACCGCTGCTGCTGGAGCGGGCCCGCGTGCCGGGCATCATCGGGCTGCTGCTCGGCGGGTACGCGATCGGCCCCAACGGCTTCGGCTGGATCAGCCACGCCAACGACACGCTCCCCGACCTGGGCCAGCTCGGCCTGCTGTACCTGATGTTCGTGGCCGGGGTGGAGCTCGACCTCGCCCTGCTCCGCGAGTACCGGCGCTCGGCGCTCTCCTTCGGGCTGCTCACCTTCGCGGCGCCGATGGTGGCGGGCACGGCGGTCGGCTTCGCGCTGGGCTGGAGCGGGCCGGCCGCGTTTCTGCTCGGCTCGCTGCTCGCCTCACACACGCTGATCGTGTACCCGCTGATCCGCAAGGGCGGCCTCGGCGGCGACGCCGCGGTCGCCACGGCGGTCGGCGCCACGGTGCTCACCGACACGCTCGCGCTGATCGTGCTGGCGGTCGTCTCCGGCACCACCGGCAGCGACGCCTCGACCTGGGAAGTCATCCTGCGGCTGGTCGCCGGCTTCGCCGTACTCGGCGGATTCTGCTTCTACACGCTGCCGCGCGCGGCCCGGTGGTGCTTCCGCCGCCTGGGTGGCGAACGCACGGTGCGCTACCTCGTCGCGGTCGCCGGCTTCCTCGCGGCGGCCGTGCTGGCCGAGGTCTTCGGCATCGAGGGCATCGTGGGCGCGTTCTTCGCCGGGCTCGCGCTCAACCGCCTGGTCCCCAACGAGGGCCGGCTGATGGACCGGATCGACTTCTTCGGCGCGGCCGTGTTCATCCCGGTCTTCCTGGTCTCGGTGGGGCTGATCCTCGACCCCCGCGTGATCGCCGAGCCGCGCACGCTGGGGCTGGCCGCGCTCTTCATCGTGGCCTGCCTGGGCGGCAAGATGCTCGCCGCCTGGCTGGCCCACCTGCTCCTCGGCTTCTCCCGCGCGCAGGCGGGCGTGATGTTCGCACTGACCGCGCCGCAGGCCGCCGCCACACTCGCGTCGACGACCATCGGGTACCAGATCGGGCTCTACGGCACCTCGGTCGTCAACGCCGTGCTGGTGCTGATCCTGGTCAGCCTCATCGTGTCGCCGATCGCCGGGCGCCGCTTCATGCGCGGGGTGCCCCGACCGTCCGCCGCCGACCGCCCACTCGGCAGCCGGGTCGTGGTCGCGGTGTCGACTGTGGACCCACCGCCGGAGGTCTTCCGGCTGGCGGCGCGGATCGCCGCACCGGACGGCGGCGTCGTACACCCGGTGCTCCTGCGCCGCGAGTCAGACCCGGCCCACGACGCGGCCGCGGTGAGCGCGCTGGAAGCCGCCGCGAACGCGCACGGCGTGGACGGCGCGGCCGCCGTGGTGGTCGACCGCTCGCTGCCGGCCGGTGTGGCCCACGCGGCCGCGGCACACCTGGCCACACTGGTGATCGTGGATGGTCCGCTGTGGTCGGACGGCGCCGGCGTCGCGCCGCCCGCCCCGGTCCTGGAGTTTCGCGGCGCCGGCTGCGCCCTGCTGCACGCCCCCGCGTCACCCGACCTGGCCGGCGAGATCTCCCGCCGCGCCGCCGCCCCGGTGGACGCTTAGGCCGGCGTCCGCTCGCGCTCGGCGACGCTGCGCTCCACGCAGAACTCGTTGCCTTCCGGGTCGGCCAGCAGCGCCCACCCGGTGCCGTCCGGCTTGCGATGGTCGTCGACCAGCGTGGCGCCGAAGCCGAGCAGCCGCTCGACCTCTTCGTCGCGCGTACGGTCGGTGGGCTGCAGGTCCAGGTGCACCCGGTTCTTCACCGTCTTGCCCTCCGGCACCCGCTGGAAGAGCATCCCGCCCTCGATGGGGTCATCGCCTGCGAGCAGCGCGCACTCGTCGTCTCCCGGCTTGTCGTCCGGATCGCGCCGCAGCCCGGTCGCCTCCGCCCAGAAACCCGCCACCAGATACGGATCGGCGCAGTCGAAGTCGATCCATCGCACTCTCGATGCCATGCCCTCAACCTGCCACAGCGATCAAGTCAATATCCGCGCTACGCCCCCATCCGCGTACGGCGGCCGGAGCTTCCGCCATCCGCCCGCAGCCCGGGTCAGTGCGTCGGCACCGCGGCGGTAGCGGCCACGACCGGGGTGGTGTCGGCCGCGGGCAGCGTGACCGTGACCTCGAGCCCGCCGCCGGGCTGGGCGGCGGCCGTCACCGTGCCGCCGTGCGCGTCGCAGACCGCCCGCACGATCGAAAGACCCAGACCCGAGCCGCGCGCACCGGTACGCTCGCGCCCGCCCCGGCGAAACGGCTCGAAGAGCCCCGGCACGTCCGACTGGTCGACCTCGAAGCCGGTGTTGCCGACCACCAGCCAGGCCGCCGCCGCGTCGGAGCCGGTACGAGCCCAGATCTTGCCGTGCAGGTGGTTGTAGCGGATCGCGTTCTCGATGAGGTTGCCGGCGAGGCGGTCGAGCAGGCTGGGGTCGCCGACCACCGGCGCGGGCTTGAGCGACGTGGTGACGGTCAGTTTGAGGCGGTCGGCCTCCCCCCGTACAGCGGAAAGGGCTGTCGTGGCCGCGGTGGCCAGATCGGTGTCCACCTTGCGGGCCAGCCGGCGCCCGGACTGGGCCTCGCTGCGGGCCAGGACGAGCAGCGCGTCGACCAGGCCGTTGGCGCGCTCGGAGGCGTCCCGCACGACGGTGGCCATCCGCCGGTACTCCGCGACGTCGGCCTCCTCGTCGGCCATCGTCACGTCGATCTCGGTGCGCATCACGGCCAGCGGCGTGCGCAGCTCGTGCGACGCGTTCGCCACGAACCGTTTCTGCGTCTCGAACGCCTCACCCAGCCGGTCGAGCATCGCGTCGAAGGTGGCGGCCAGCTCGGCCACCTCGTCGTCCGCGCCCGAGTAGCGGATGCGCTGGTCGAGCGTCTCCTCGCCGAGCCGCTGCGCGGTGGAGGTGACCTGGTGCAGCGGGCGGAGGGCGCGGCCGGCCACCGCGTACGCCCCGGCGACGCCGACCACGCTGATCGCCAGCAGCGCGACCAGGCCCTTGGCGAGCAGCTCGCGGGAGGCGGCGTCGACCACCTGGTCCTGCCACTCGCGGGCGTCGAGGCGGCTGCCGTTGGCCAGCTCGACGGTCGTGCCGGCGCGCAGCTGGTCGGCCGGGTGCAGCGCGTCGCCGACCAGCAGCCAGGCGAGCAGCACGAGGATCGCGCCGGCGCCGACCAGCAGCACGCCGTTGAGCAGCGTGAGCCGCAGCCGTAGCGTCGGCCGCAGCCGGTGGCGGCCAGGCCGCCCCGAGTAGACTGTCACGCCGCCTCCGAGACGCGATAGCCCGCTCCGACGACCGTCTCGATCAGCGGCGGGTCGCCGATCTTCTTGCGCAGCGTCATCACGGTGACCCGCACCGTCGTCGTGAACGGGTCGGTATTGGCGTCCCAGACCCGCTCCAGCAGCTCCTCGCTGGACACCACGGCGCCGCGCGCCTTGAGCAGGACCTCCAGCACGCCGAACTCCTTGCGGGTCAGGTCGAGCTGGGTGCCGGCGCGGGTGGCCACCCGCTTCGCCGGGTCGAGCACCAGGTCGGCGACGGACAGCACCGGCGGCGCGGCGGGTGTGGCGCGGCGGCCGAGCGCCTGCACGCGGGCCACCAGCTCGTCGAAGGCGAACGGCTTGGGCAGGTAGTCGTCCGCACCCAGCTGGAGCCCTTCCACCCGCTCGGCGACGGTGCCGCTGGCGGTCAGCATCAGCACCCGGGTCAGGGCGCCGGACGAGACCAGGTCGGCACAGATCTGGTCGCCGTGCACGCCGGGCAGGTCTCGATCGAGCACGACCACGTCGTACCGCGTCACGAACGCCATCTCATGCCCGGTGGTCCCGTCGTACGCCAGATCCACCGCCATGCCCTGCCTTCGCAGCCCGCGGGCGATCGCGTCGGCCAGGGCGCGCTCGTCCTCGACCACCAGCACCCGCACGGTGGCCACCTCCCGTTCGTTGTCGCCAAGCCAGCCTCCACCCAGGGGTGTGAAGCCGACGTGAGTCAAGGTAACGGGACAGGGCGCCAGATACCCACCGATGCGTTGAGGCGGCGGCAGATCACCGCGCCGGCGCGCACCTCGCAGTCGCCGGTGACGCCGCCGACCACGCCGAAGAAGTGGGCGCCGCCGGTGGCCGGGTCGAGATGCGCCAACCAGGCCCGTGAGGTGGCCAGATCGGTGCGCATCACGATCAACTCGCCGTGGTCGGCCGGCGGCGCGATCACGGTCCATTCACCCAGCCGCGCCCGCTCCCGCCCGGTCGCCGGATCGACCGAGGTCAGCTCGGTGAGGCCGTCGCGGCCGCGTGCCCCCACCACGAGGTAGTCACCCGCCTGGTCGATCGACGTGCTGGTCGGGTCGGACCAGAGCATCCGGCCGGTGGCCGGGTCGATCAGGCGCACCCCACCGAGGTGGGCGACCAGGCAGAGCTTGTCGCGGCAGGTGGGGGTCACGTACTCGGTCGCCAGGTCGATCACGGCGCTCCACCGCCGGTCGAGCCGCTCCAGGCCATAGGCGACGACCATCGGCCCTTCGCGCACCAGCATCATGTCGAGCGCGAACTGCACGTAGCTGGCCGGCGTGGCCGGTGGCCGGGCCGGGAGGAGGTCGGCGGCGGCCAGCACCCGCGCGGCACCGGCGTCGCGCACCTCGACCCGGCCAGAGGGGAGCAGCGTGACGATGTGGGTGGGCGTCTGCCCCGAGTACCGGTAGGAGAGCCACCCGCCCGCCGGCACCCGGTAGTCCCACCGGATGGTGCCGCTCACCGGGTCGACCGCCTGGAGCACCTCGTGCCCGGTGCTGGCGCTGGGCGTGCCGTCCGGCGAGGCCCAGAGCAGCACCTGGCCCTGCGGCGTCACCCCTTCGAAGAGCGCCCGCCGCCGCCACATGATCTGCCCGGTGGCCTCGCGGATGGACACGGTCTCGACCTGCTCCTGCAGCTCCGGCTGGGTGCTGATCAGCAGCTGCCCGCGCACGGCGCTGACCCCGTGCAGCGCGCCGGCGAGCTGCAGTGGCGCCTGCCAGAGCCGGGTGGCGCCCGGCAGCGTGTACGCGGTGATGGTGCGTGGCGTGGGCACGATGGTGCGGTCGGAGGTGACCACGTAGAACTGCTCGCCCATCGAGAACGCCGCGTCGCCCAGGCGGGCCGGGATCGTGGCCTCGGCCAGTGGCGCCGGCTCGGGCAGCGCCGGACCCAGGATGGTGGCGAGCACGGCGAGCCCGGCGAGCGCCCACGTAAACCGCCACCGCATCGGCGTGCGCACCGGCTCCGGCACGGCGAGCCCGGCACCGTGCCGTATCTCGCCGAGCTCGATGACGCCCGTCACGGTCACGACTACAGTCTGCGCTCGGGGTACCAGACTCCGATAGATCCGCCGGCCCGGCGGCAGACCACCGCGACCGGGCTGGCCTGGCATTGGAAGACGCCGGCCAGCACGCCGAGGACCTCCACCCTCGCCGCGGCCGGGTCGAGGCGGGCGACGAGCGCGCGGGGGCCGTTCTCCCGGATGCCGAGCATCCGCCCGTCCGCCGACGGCACCGAGGTGTTCCACTCCCCCAGCTCGCCCAGGATGTGCCCGTCCGCTGGGTCGAGCAAGGTCGCCTTCGGGTTGCGCGCCTGGTCGCTGGTCGCCGCACCCTGGCCGTACGCGAGCAGATAGGCGCCGACCCGGTAGGCGTACCCGAATCCTGGCTTGGACCAGCGGGTGCGGCCGGTGGCGAGGTCGACGAGGCGGATGCCGCCGTCGTTGAGAACGCCCACGCACAGGGCGTCGCCGCACTCGCCGCTGACGTACTCCTCACGAAGGTCGATGTCGGCCTGCCAGCGGCGGTCGAGGCGGTCCAGGCCGTACGCGGTGAGCACCGGCCGGCCGGCCACCTCCTCGGGGATCAGCAGCAGACCGCTCACCACCTGCGCGGTCAGCTCCAGGTCGAACGGCAGGTGGGCGGTGGCGAGCACCTCGCCCGTGTCGGCGTCGTGGACCTGCGCCGTGCCGGACTTCGTCCAGTGCACGAAGCGGTCGCCGTCGAAGAGCACCGGGTCATCCGGGGGGAACGACAGTGACCACCGCACCATCCCCGTCGCCAGCTCGATGCTGAAGAGCTGCTGCGCCGTGTGGCGCGAGTGGTCCTGGAGCAGCGCGTGACCGCCCTCGGCCAGGTAGTACCAGCCGGACCGGCGCCACACCTCGTGACCGGTGTCAGGGCGGATGGCGATGGTCTGGATGTCCGGGCCCGCCTCGACGATGACGAGCAGCATGCCGTCCACAAGGGAGGCACCGCGCACCGGGCCGGCGGTGTAGATGCCGGCCTCCCACTCCGGCTCGGTCGCGTCCGACAGCCGGTACCGGGTGATCGTCCGCAGTCCCGCCCGGATCACACCGCTGCTGGGCCGCATGAGGTAGAGCGCGTCGTCGTCGACCGTGTACTCGTCGGCGGCGGTGGCGCGGATGGTCACCGACGCGAGCTCCGAGCGGACCGGCGCCGCCGCGCCGCCCGCGCCCAGCAGCGCGGCGAGCGCGAGGGCGGCGCCGGCGGCCCGTCGCTGGCGCGGCGACCAGGGCCGCGGGGACAGTTCAACCTCGTCCCGCGGCTCCCCCAGGTCGATCACCATACGAGAACCGATCCCCAGCGCCGCCGGAAAGTTTCAGCTGTACGTCCAGATACTCAGCTTGTCATCGGGTACGCGGCACACCAAGCTCCGGTCGCCCGAGACGCAGTCCCACACCCGGTACGGCAGCACGCCGAGGGGCCGTGGCTCCGCCGTGTGCGGCCGGGCGAGCGACACCCAGCTCCGGTCGTCGCCGACGGTGCGCCCGACCGAGACCAGCCCGTACTCCGTGCGTGGGGCCAGCACCGTCTCCAGGCCGCCGAGGTCGTAGAGGGTGCGGCCGGTGGCCGGGTCGACGGCGGCCAGCCCGGCCGGCTGCGCGTCCGCCACGAGCACCCCGCCCGCGTCGAACACCGCGTCGGCCTCGGTGGTGTGCCACACCAGCGCGCCGGTGGCCGGGTCGATCGCTTCCACGCCGACGGCGCCGGGGGTGCAGACCAGCGAGCCGCACGGGCTGAAGCGGCGCACGCCGTCCTCGGTGATCACCCGGCTCCACCGCGGCGCCAGCGTGTCGGCGGCGTACGCGGCGACCCCGCGGGCGCCCTCCGCGTCCTGGTAGCCGAGCACCAGCGAGTCACCCACGGTCACGGTGAGTGTGGGGCCCGCGCCGGGCGGCAGCACCGCCCGGGAGACCAACACCGCGCCGGTACGGACGTCGCGGACCTCGGCGCGGCCGCCACCGTCACCGTTCGTCACGGTCACCGCACGGCCACCGGGTACCGGCCGGACCATCGTCGGTGCGGGAAACGTGGCCTTCCACAGGTCCTGCCCGGTGGCCAGATCCACCGCGCGCACCGTAGGCCCGGTGGGCTCGCCGGCGCGCAGCAGCCCGCCGATCAGGCCGGTGCGCCCGTCGTCGGAGACCGCCACCCGCGTCGGCAGCGTCCAGAGCACCCGCCCGCTGGCCGCGTCGACCGCGGTCGTGGGCGTGGAGATCCCCTCCCCGCCGACCAGGCCGGTGACCAGGAGCAGACCGTCGGCCGCCTGCACGTCGACGAACTGCTCGACGCTCGACTCGTACGGAGCCGTCCACAGTGGACGCCCGGTGGGCAGCTCGTACGCGGAGAGCAGCCAGCGGTGCTCGGTCGGCGGACCGACCCGCTCGGGGCTGGCCACCGACACGTACAGCCGGTCGCCGAGCACGACGAAGTCGGTGCGCCGGTCGAGCGCGAAGCTCGCGGCGAGCGTGAGGCTCGGCGCCGGGGCTGGCCCCGAGGCGGTGACGGCGAGTAGCAGCACCGCGACGAGTGCGAGCGCGACCGGGCGCCAGTGCCCGGCCCGCCGCCCCCAGTCACGCAACCGCGCGACGGGCGGCTCCCGATCCAGCCCCAGATCGATCACCATGCGGACAAGCGTGCCACGCCCCGCCGGGCCCGCGCGGCCACCACCGGCTCGCGGGACGCTCCACGGTGTCGTGGATCCGATTCACCCAATCGAGACATATCTGATTTTCGAGCTTTATGACACCGTCTGGGGGCGCACGATCCCGCGCTATTTCCAGGAGCCGAATTGACCATCCCGCACAACGTGCCCCCGCCTCATTCGCCTTATCCCCCAACGCCCGCGCGGAAGAAACGACGCTGGCTGCTGCCGGGCCTGATCGGCGGCGGCATCGCGCTGTTGCTCTGTTGCGGCGGGGCGACCGCGGTCAGCCTCGCCGGCGGCGAGCCGGAGACCCCGGGCGACGCCGCGGACGCGGCGGCGGGTGCCCCGCCGGAACGCCCGAAGACCTACCGGGTCGGCCAACCGGTGCGCGGCGGCGATTTCGAGTTCGTCGTACGCGGTAACAAGTGCGGGATCGCCGAGGTGGGTGACTCGCCTCTCGCCCGGAAGGCGCAGGGCACCTTCTGCCGCACCGAGATAACGGTCAAGAACGTCACCAGGAAAGCGCAGCTCTTCCACGCCGACAACACGGTGAGCGCGCAGGATGCGACCGGCCGCGAGTTCGCCGCCGACGGCGAGGCCAACATCTACGGCAACAACGACGGCGCCGGCTTCCTCGACGAGATCAACCCCGGCAACGAGGTACGGGCGTTCGTCTACTTCGACGTGCCGAGCGGCACCAAGCTCGCCACGATCACGTTCGACGCGGGGCTCTTCACGCTCGCCGAGGACGCGGTCGTGACGCTCTGACCCTGGCGGGCCGGTGCCTACGGGCGGCCGGCCTGCTGGGGCACGCGGGCGGCGTCGCGCTGCCAGGTCTGCACGTACGTGAACGCCGACATGCGCTCCACGTCGTCGAGCTGGAGCACGTCCGCGACCAGTTCGACGAGCTGGTTGCTGTCGCCCCGCGCCTCGGCCGGCGCGTGGCTGTCGAGAGCGGCGTGCACCCGGCTGCGCAGCGAACGGTCCCGCCGCCCGCTGGCCGCCGCCGGCTCCGGATCGGCCTGCTCCCGCACCGGCACGCGCACGGTGGTCTCCGGCATGCGGGCGCCGGTGTCCTGGACGGGCACGCGGGTAGCGGGGTCTTGCACGGGCACGCGAGCGGTGGTGCGGGAGCGGCGGCGGGGCGAGTCGCCGTCGGCGGCGCGGGTCGTGGCGCGGCTGGGGCGCTGCAGCTCCTCCCACTCCCGCCGCACCGCCTCGATGACCCGAAACTCCTCGCTCGGCTCGGTCAGCGCCGCCGACGGCACCGGCCGCGCCGGCAGGACCTCGGTGGCCGGGTGCTCGCGCGCCCCGGCCGTCTCGGCCTCCTGAGCGGGCACCGCCCGGTCGGCGGCGGTCGGCGCGGGCGCGGGCGGCCGCGGCTCGAGCCCGGCCGTGGCCAGCTCCGCCAGCCCCGCGGTGGCCGGCTCGCCCTCCACCCGGCCGGCGAGCCGCGCGGGCGCCAGGTCGGCGGCGATCAGGTCGGTCAGCCCGTCGTAGTCGGCGCGGCGGGCGAGGCGGGCGGCGATCTCGTCCAGGTCGTACACGGCGAGCGCGATGTCCGCGGTCTTCGGGTCGACGGCCGAACGAATCTTGCGGTGCAGCACCTTCGCGATCGCCCGCTGCCGCCGGTCGCGGCGAGTCTCGGAACGGGCCGCCGCGATCGACGTGTACAGCCCGAGGCCCGGGTCGGCCTTGGCGAGCGACTTCGCACGCAGAGTCAGCAGCGGGTGGCGCACCCAGTGGCCGAAGACCTCGTACGCCGGGGTGGTGGGCGGCAGGTCGCCGGTGGCGCGCAGGCGGTCACGGCGCTGGTTCTCGGTGTGCGTGAGCCACACCAGGTAGCCGAGCGCGGACATGCCCGCGAAGAAGCCGCCGAGCAGGTGGTCGTCATGGGCCAGCCAGTTGAACGCGACCGCGCCCACCGCGATGGCCGCCGACAGCAGGCGCGAACCGATCGCACGCTCACCGAGGCGGCGGCGCACGTCGGCGTTGGCGAGCACGACGATGCCGCCCAACTCCAGCGCGCTCACGGCCGGGATCGCGGCGGCCAGCGGGATGCCGAGCGCCTCCACGGCGCCGGAGACCTGACCGGCGAGCGCGACCAGCAGGACCACCACGTAGAAGCTCTGCCGCATCACCGAGGCCCGCTTGACGGCCCGCTGCAGCGCCGCGTCCAGGGTCGCCCGCCCGCCGCTGACAGCCCGCTCGTACGCCACCGCGCCTCCCCTCGCTGGATGCCAGCCAAGGACGTTACCGGCCGTCGATCGGCTCGTGGTTACGGGACACGATCAGGACGTGCCAACATCCAACCGTCAGAGCACCAGTACGCTCCGCGTTCTCCCTGGTGGCAGCCCCGCCCGTTGGTTACACTTATTTCCGATAACCATGCGCCATGGGAGGCGACGTGTCACGGTCCAGCGTGCTGGGCAATGCGACCCAGGTAGAGCCCGGGCCAGATGACCGCAGGTCAGCGAGAGATTTGAGCCGGGCGGTCGCGGGTGCCACTCGACTGGCGCTTCGGCTGCCGGACGGCGCCGAAGTCGAGCTGCCGGCGGCGATGATCGAGATTCTTCGAGCGTCCGCCGAGGAGCTCTCGGAAGGTCACACCGTGACGATCCTGGCCTCGGAAGTTTTGCTGACTCCGGCCGAGGTGGGCGAGTTGCTCGGGCTCTCCCGGCCGTACGTGGTACGCCTTCTCGATCAGGGGCAGATCGCGTCCGAGTTCCTGCCGGGCAGTCGGCACCGTGTGGTCAGACTCGCCGACATACTCGAATTCCAGAGGCAGCGGGAGCGACGCCGGACGGGCCGCCAGCGTATCGTCGAGGCGATCGAATCCGAGGACTTCCCTTATTAGTGGCATTGGGAGCCACCCACGATGGCACGTGTCTTTGTGGACACGAATGTGCTCTTCCCGTTCTCCGTCATGGATCTGATGCTGGCGTTGACCGAGGACGCGATCCATGAAGTGCTTTGGACCGAAGCCCTGCTGGCCGAGTGGGAGCGAGTTATCGTCCGCACGCAGCGACGACCCGCCGAGTCGGCCGCCCGCATCACCGCCAGCATCCGCGAGTTCTTCGCGGACAGTCGGGTTGGTGAAGAGGAGTACCAAGATCTGGTGGCAGAGATGCCTGGGGATGATCCAGACGACCGGCAACACATGGCTGCGGCGGCCGCGGGCGGCGCTATTGCGATCATCACCTGGAATCGTGACGACTTTCCGAGCGAGCCACTCGCGCGTCGAGGCATACGTGTCGTGGATCCGGACGAGTACCTCAGCGAGCTGATCGTCGAGCTGCCGCAAGAGATCGTCGACACGGTGGCCCGGATGGCCGCGGGAAAGCGGCGACCCCCGATGTCGCCTCATGATCTGGCCGACAGCCTCGCCAAGGCCGGGGTGCCAAACTTCACGGCTCGCCTAAGCTTGTTCTTTAACCTGCGTCGTCGGTAGTGATTGTTGTCCTTTGTGGACTTCGGCGTGTCGGTGCTCGACGTGGAACGGCCACCGTCCGATGATCCTTCGGTTCCCTGGCAGGACACGAAGAACGGATGGTGGCCGTGG
>Ga0272482_10000047_pt1 | contig 40028 bp, 36 predicted proteins | sample RVTome_8_FD_192427 | JGI IMG/M metagenome (GOLD analysis project Ga0272482, IMG submission 192427) | Soil microbial communities from uranium-contaminated site in the Upper Colorado River Basin, Wyoming, United States - RVT160D0 (version 2) ...
AAAAAACCGCAGAGCTGGCCAAGCAGGTGTCCGCCGACTACGCATCGGTCGAAGACGGACTCCTGCTTGTCTGCGTGCTCAAGGGCGCCGTGATGTTCATGGCTGACTTCGCCCGCGCGCTGGGCCCTCACGGGCCGGCCACCGAGCTCGAATTCATGGCCGTCTCGTCGTACGGCCAGGGCACCACCTCCTCCGGCACCGTGCGCATCCTCAAGGACCTCGACCGTGATGTCGCCGGGCGGCACGTGATCGTGGTGGAGGACATCGTCGACTCCGGCCTCACGCTCTCCTGGCTGCTCCGCTACCTGGCCTCCCGCAAAGCGGCGAGCGTCGAGGTGGTCACGCTGCTCCGCAAGCCCGAAGCGGTGAAGGTCTCGATCCCGGTCAAGTACGTCGGCTTCGACATTCCGAACGAGTTCGTGGTCGGGTACGGCCTGGACTTCGCCGAGCGCTATCGGGAGTTGCCCTACGTCGGCGTCCTCAAGCCCGAGGTCTACGCTCGCGCGTGACTGGTGAGTGCCCAGATGTCCATCTGGACATGAACGCACAGGCTACTCTCAGGAAGCGTTCCTACCTGGGAAAATGTCAGTTGGGGCGGCGACGTTGCGCCTCGTTTGCGCAGTTTGCTAGTGCGGCGCCTGATCCGGGAGCCGCAGCCTGCCCTGCGGGGTGTACCTTCGAATGACCGATGGCGTGGCTCGTCGGCGCCAGGTGTCGCGATCGCCGACGAGGCGGACGCGGCGGCCGTGATCCCGCGGCACACGTAATCAGACGGTCAGGACGTCGATCAGGAGGGTCCGGGCGCCAAGGCGCTCGACAACAGTATGGAACGTACGCGTTTCTTCCGCCGCCCGGTGGTCTGGATCATCCTGGTGATCATCGGTGCGATTGCGCTCAGCTCGTTCTTCACCAGCGGCCCGAGCTACCACAAGGTCGACACTTCCGTGGCCCTCGAGCAGCTCAACTCGACGGGCGGCATAAAGAAGGCGGTCTTCAAGGATAAGGAGCAGACGCTCCAGCTCGACCTCGAAAGCCGGGCCAAGTTCGGTGACACCGAGACCGACAAGATCCAGGCGCAGTACCCGTACGAGGTCGGCGACGACATCTGGAACGACATCCTCGAGGCGCAGAGCGCCGGCCGGATCAAGGGTCCGGTCAACACCGAGGTGTCCGGAGACAACGTCTTCCTGACCCTGCTGGTCAACCTCCTGCCGATCGCCGTGCTGGTGATCCTGCTCCTGCTCTTCATGTCGCAGATGCAGGGCGGCGGCTCCCGAGTGCTCAACTTCGGCAAGTCCAAGGCGAAGATGATCACCAAGGACACGCCGAAGACGACGTTCGCCGATGTCGCGGGTGCGGAAGAGGCCGTCGAGGAGCTCCACGAGATCAAGGACTTCCTGCAAAACCCGGCCAAGTACCAGGCGCTCGGCGCCAAGATCCCGAAGGGCGTGCTGCTCTTCGGCCCGCCCGGCACCGGCAAGACGCTGCTGGCCCGCGCGGTCGCCGGCGAGGCGGGGGTCCCGTTCTACTCGATCTCCGGTTCCGACTTCGTCGAGATGTTCGTCGGTGTCGGTGCCTCCCGGGTCCGTGACCTGTTCGAGCAGGCCAAGTCAAACGCGCCGGCGATCGTCTTCGTCGACGAGATCGACGCCGTCGGCCGCCACCGCGGCGCCGGCATGGGCGGCGGTCACGACGAGCGCGAGCAGACGCTCAACCAGCTCCTGGTCGAGATGGACGGCTTCGACACCAAGGGCGGCGTCATCCTGATCGCGGCCACCAACCGGCCCGACATCCTCGACCCGGCCCTGCTGCGTCCCGGCCGCTTCGACCGCCAGATCGCCGTCGACAGCCCCGACATGGAGGGCCGCAAGGCGATCCTGCGGGTGCACGCCAAGGGCAAGCCGTTCACGCCCGACGTCGACCTCGACGCGGTGGCCCGCCGCACGCCGGGCTTCACCGGCGCCGACCTGGCCAACGTGATCAACGAGGCCGCGCTGCTGACCGCGCGTCACGACAAGCGTGCGATCACCAACGACAACCTCGAGGAGTCGATCGACCGCGTGGTGGCCGGCCCCCAGCGCCGCACCCGCGTCATGAGCGACAACGAAAAGAAGATCACCGCGTACCACGAGGGCGGGCACGCGCTGGTCGCTTACGCGCTGCCGCACTCCGCGCCGGTGCACAAGGTGACGATCCTGTCCCGGGGCCGCTCGCTCGGTCACACGCTGGTCCTCCCGACCGAGGACAAGTACACCCAGACCAGGGCCGAGATGATCGACACTTTGGCGTACGCGCTGGGTGGCCGGGCAGCCGAGGAGCTGGTCTTCCACGAGCCCACCACCGGCGCCGGCAACGACATCGAGAAGGCCACCGCGTTGGCCCGGGCGATGATCACGCAGTACGGCATGAGCTCCAAGCTCGGCGCGGTCAAGTACGGCACGAGCGGCGACGAGCCGTTCCTCGGCCGGACCATGGGCCACGAGAAGGACTACTCCGACGCGGTGGCCGCCGAGATCGACGCTGAGGTGCGGGCACTGATCGAGCTGGCCCACGACGAGGCCTGGGAGATCCTGGTCGAATACCGCGACGTGCTCGACAGTCTCGTGCTGGAGCTGATGGAGAAGGAGACCATCTCCCAGACCGACATGTCCCGCATCTGCGCCCGCGTGGTCAAGCGCCCGCCGATGGCTCCGTACAACGGCTTCGGCAAGCGCCAGCCCTCCAACGAGCCGCCGGTGCTCACACCGGGCGAGAAGGAGACGCTGAAGGCGCAGGCCCAGGCCGACGGTGCGCAGGCGACGGTCGGGGGTGGGTCGTCGCCCAACTCGTCGTCGGACGGCACCCACTGAGCAGCGAGCCCGTCTCTGGGGCGTCGTCGACCGAGCCTGATGGCGACGGCGACGACGCCCTGGATTATCTGGCGGCCCGACTGATCAACGGCAAGCTGAGCGGTCGCCCCGTCGAGGAGGCGGTCGACCTCGCCCGGATCGAAAAGGCCGTACGCGAGATCCTGATCGCCGTCGGCGAGAATCCTGATCGCGACGGCCTCCAGCGCACCCCGGCCCGGGTCGCGCGGGCATACGCGGAGCTCTTCGCCGGCCTGCGGGTCGACCCGGCCAAGGTGCTCACGACCGCCTTCGAGGCCAACCACGAGGAGCTGGTGCTGGTCCGCGACATCGAGGTGATGTCGCTGTGCGAGCACCACCTGCTGCCGTTCCGGGGTGTCGCGCACATCGGCTACATCCCCGGCGAAGACGGCCGGATCACCGGCCTTTCCAAGCTCGCCCGGCTCGTCGAGGTCTACGCCCGGCGCCCGCAGGTGCAGGAGCGGCTGACCGCGCAGATCGCCGACCTGCTGATGGAAAAGCTCCAGCCGCGCGGCGTGATCGCGGTGCTGAAGTGCGAGCACATGTGCATGGCCATGCGCGGCATCCAGAAGGCCGGCGCGAAGACCATCACCTCGGCCGTGCGCGGGCTCTTCCAGCGCGACGCCAAGTCCCGCGCCGAGGCGATGAGCCTCATCATCGCGGGCTGAGCCCCAAGGATCGAAGACCCAAAGATCGATGCTCGAGCTACCGCGGCGCCTTGGGGCTTGTCGCACGGAGCCGGCAGCGGAGGTCGGGGATCTCGGCTCGCTCCGCGAGCCGCCGGCCGGAGCGGTGCCCGCGGGAGCATGCGGCCCGCAGCTGGCGCGGACCGGGGCATATCTTCCTGGTCAGCGCACTAGATGATCGCGCGGAAGCGGTCGGCGGAGTCCATGGCGCCCCTGGCCAGCGTGTGCGCCTCGTCGAGTCGTTGCTTCGCCTGCTCCAGCCGGGAGATCGCGTCCAGCACCGTGGGGTGCACCGCGCCCATGCTGGTCAGTCGCAGCCGTGCCAGCGCCTCGTCGATCTGCTCGGTCACGCCGCGAAGGCTCGCCATCGCTCGGCTGGTCTGGTCGACCGACGCCGCCACCTGCGCCTTGACCTCTTCGACACTCGGCATGGTGCCTATCTCACCAGGTTGAGCAGGCCGACGCTCATGCAGGTGGCGACGATCGGCGCGAAGCACACCGCCAGGCCGAAGATCGGCGTGCGGTCGATCTTTTCGCCCGGCGGTGGCACGAAGGCCAGACCGAGCGTGAGCCAGCCCAGCCCGAACGCGGCCAGGGGCATCGTCAGTCCACAGAGGACGGCGGAGAGCACCACATCGGTGTCGGCGGTCAGGTAGAGGGCGATCTGCACGATCAGCACCACGACGGCGAAGGGGCCGTACACGATCAGGTTGCGCAGCCACGCCGGCGTCTCCCCGCGCGGTTGGGCGATCCGCACCGTGCCCAGCTCGGCGCCGTCCGCGGTGTCCGCGGTGGCCCGGGCCTGTCGCAGCGCCGCCAGCACCGCCGGCGGTCCACCCACCATGGCCTGCGCGGCACCCGCCACGTCCGCCGGCGATGGCTGCAGTGCCTCATCTGGAACACCCTGGGCCAGTAACTTGGCGCGCTGTGGTGCCAGCCGGGCGCGTACTCCGGAAAGCTCGTCATGTGCGGCACGCACCGCCTGCTCCCGCTCGCCCGCGGCGGTGGCCACCCCCCGGCGGACGGCGTCGAGCCGCTGCGCGGCGGTGACGTACTCGTTCCAGGCGTCGTCGTTGGACCTCATTCGTCGCGCTCCGGCCGGACGAAGGGGACGATTACGGTGGTGCGATCGGCGTGGCGGTCGTGCAGCAGGGCGCGGTTGGGGCGCGGCTGCCAGTCGACGTGCTGGCCGAGCAGGAGCGTCACCTCCGGCCCGGGCACGTTGAGGAAGACCATCCCCGCCACCTCTTCGCGAGCCGCGCTGCCACCCGCCTCCTCGGTGAACCGGCGCAGGCCGCGCCACCACGAGAGCAGGTGTATACCCCGGCCGGGTCCCTCGCGCAGGAAGTCTCTCGGCAGCGCGCCGCGGCCGATCGCGTCCATGCCGAAGACCACGACGTACGCCGGCTCATCTCCCTCGAACGCCTGAGACAGCTGGGTGGCCTTCACAAGCTCGGCGGTCTGGGTCTCGGCGAGGTGGTCGGTGAGGGCCCTCGCCATCGCGTCGCCGTCGGCCACCAGCGAGGACACCACGAATCGCGCCGCGCCGGCCGGATGGTGGGCCGCGAGGCTGCGCGCGGCGGCGTCCAGCAGGTCGGCGCCATATGTGCTCGGCCCGAGGATGGCCAGGTGACGCCCGGGTGAGGCGTCCAGCGGGAAGGCCGCGGTCGACAGTGGAACGTCGATCACCCGGCCCAACAGCGCGGACGGCCGGGCTGGCGTGGTCGCGAGCGCGGCCCGGTAGGTAGGGTCCTCCTCGAGGTACTGGTGCGCGTAGCCCTCGAACACCGACGGAGCCTTCGAGGTCTCCGGGCGCGCCTCCCAAACCCGCCGCCGCACCGAGTCGAGCGTCGCCCGGTCGGCGCGCGGGTCGGGGAAGCGGACGGTCCGCTCGTGGCCCCGGGTCGCGCCGCGTGGGCCACCCAGCCCACCGGCGGTGTTGACCACCGCGGTGCCGAGTGGCAGGCCGGCGGCGGCGTCGTTGGTCGGCTCGAGCACGTCACCGCCACCGGGCAGCGCCACCCGCACCGGAAACTGGCCGAAGATCGAGTCGCGCTTGTCGTAGAGCGCCTCGACGCCCAGCGCGGTCTGGCTGGCGAGCACGAGGTGGATGCCGTACGACCGGCCCTTGCGGGCCAGCGACTCCAGCAAGCTCACCGCCTCGGTGGTCAGCGGGCCGCTGCCGGCGAGCAACACCTGAAACTCGTCGATGACGCAGATGATCCGCGGCAGCGCCCGATGCTCGCGGAGGTCGCTGAAGCGCGTCACGCCGGCCCGCTTGTATGCCACCGAACGGCGCGTCATCTCGGCGTCGAGCTCGCGCAGCACGGCGAGGCCGTACTCGCGGTCAGACTCGACACCCACCGCGCGCGCGTGTGGCAGCCAGGTCTTGTCCCGCGCGCTCGGCACGAACTCGGCGAACGACACCCCTTCCTTGAAGTCGAGCAGGTATAGCGCGAGCTCGGTGGGTGAGTAGCGGCAGCCGAGGCCGTAGAGCACGTTGGTCAGGAACGCGGTCTTGCCCGAGCCGGACCGCCCGCCGATCATCCAATGTGGAGTGAGGTCGTTGAACTGCAACGTGACGGCGGTCTCGCCGTCCTGCCCCACCGTGGTCGCGACCCCCTCGGCGGAGTCGTCAGTCCACAGGTCACCATCGGGCAGCACGTCGGCGAGCGTTAGCCGCGACCGCGTCGCCGACCGCTCGGCCAACTCCTGGCAGACCCGCTCGAAGAGGTGCGCCGGCGGATCCTCGTCGAGGAAGACCGGCGCGTTGAGCCCCTTGTTGTCGACGCTGCTCCCGAATCGCGCGGCGGGCGGATCCCCGACGATCGCGTACGGGTTGCGCAAGGTGATCATCGTCGTGCGCGGCAACGGCGGCTGTGTGGTGTCTTCGGTCAGCGGTGGCGGCGGCCAGCCAGCGACGATCAGATGCAGCCCCGCCTCAGGCCCGTGCTGCGCCAGCGCGGCGATCCGTGCGAGATCGCCCCCCTCGGTGAGCTCCGGCAACGAGGCGATCGCCAGCAGGAGCGTGCGCTCCCGGCGCGAGTGGCGTGCGGTGGCCGGTCGCGCCGGGCGAACCCACTGCTCGGCCTCGGCCAGGACGGCCCGCAGCGCCACGCGGTCGGTGACCGGCGGCGGCATCAGGCCCGCGTCCGCGAGTGCCGCGAACGGCCCGAAGACCGACCCGGCACCCGCCGCGTCGACGGCGCGCACCAGCAACGACCCGGCCGGCGAGGCCGCCAACAGCCGCAGCAGCAACGCACGCAACAGCCCTGCCACCCGCGGGTCGCGGGCATCCGCGTCGACGGTCAGGTGGCCGGTGCCCAGCAGCGGAACAACGGCCGGAAACCGCGCGTCATCAAGGGGTTGCGCCATCCCGACCCGCACAAACTGCGGCAGCCGCGGCCCGCCGAGCGGGGTGTCCTCAGACTGGGCATCAAGCGGCGCCCCCAACCACCCCGGCACGAGCGCGGCGGCGGCCGCACGCAGCCGCTCGGCCAACTCGTGCTGCTCGCGCAGGTCTGGCGGCGCCGGCTGAAACCGCTCCAAGGCCCCAGCCGCGGCCACCACGGTGGCAGCGGCCTGCCGGTGCAGGGCGGCGGCCTGGCTCAGCTGTGCTTTCGCGTTAGGCACGGCCGCTCACCTCCCTCGGACAGAGACGGTATCCCAGGGCGCCCCCTTCTTAGCGGACGCGGTTGGGCCTGTTGCCGGGCACACGCCGCTCGGACAGGTTTCAATGCCCGAATGGTCCGCTCTCACCGTTGGTGGCACGTATCGCAGCGACCAGGCCGACCCTTCCGGCAACCGGTTGGGTAGCCAGCTAACCTCGGTGCGTGGACGCATCTCGCCCAACCCCGCCAACGACCCAACTGGGCGAGAGCGGCACCCGCGTCCGCGCCGGGCGGCTGGTCCTGCTGTTGATCGCCGGAGCGGTGGCGTTGTTGTGTGCTGGGGGGGCGGGGGTAGCTTTCGTCGCCTACCGCGACGCCACAGAGCCAGACCGCAGCTCCCCGGACGTCGCCGTCTCGAACTACCTACGCGCTCTCCTCCTAGAACGCAACGACACCCGAGCCGGCCTCTACGCGTGTGGCAATGACGGAGGCCTGACGGCAATTCGTGCCTTCAGGCAGGACATAGAGGTGCGCGAGCAGCAGTACTCAATTCGAATCGTTGTCTCGTGGGGCAGCCTCGTGGTTCAGGAATCTCAGGGGCATACCACGGTTACGACAGAGATAAGCAAGACTATCTCTGACGGCAGTGAGAGTGAATGGGCCAATTGGCGTTTCGACCTGGTTGACCAGGCCGGGTGGCGTGTCTGTGGTGCCACGCGGCTCTGACTAAGGATGCCTTGTGTCTCGCGTATCGTGGGGAGGCAGCTCGAGGGCATTCGTCTCGGCTGCCTGGCAGCTCACTCAAGCCAAAGTAGGTGGGCGGGCAATTCAAGTGTCTTGGGGTGTTGTCCACTCCAGACCCAGCGATACCATTCCAGCTCGGTGGCTACTCTGATGCAAATCTCGCCCTCGGCGCTGGTATAGGCTTCCGTAACCGCACGAAGATCGCGACGCTCAACGCCATCTATGACCTGCACAAGGCGGCGGCCGGTGATTCTTACCGCATCGAGGGCTTGAGCTGGGTGCTGTTCGGGCGGGGCATCGAGCGAGACAAGGCGCTGGGGAGCGTCGCCTGACGGTAGGTCACCCTCCCGGGCAACGCCCAATTTCTCTATCCACACACGCTCTACGGGCACCAGCGGAGCGAAAACCTCCACCTGTTCCAACTCTGCCCGGTACCAGTCCTGCTCCGGTATCACCGGGACGTAGGTACGGCTTCCCTGTACCACTTTCTCGTCGGCCCGAAGATCGTGGCGCCAGCCAAGACCTGGTGCGCCCACGATCACGCGCCGGCCGCGTAAATCATCCTGGGCAAGGGCCGGAGTCGGCTTGACCGATTTTGGCGGCCGCACTTCCCGGTCGGGCCTCTCCGCGAACGGATCGGGCCGGCGCTCCCGGCTCATTGATCGCCGCCGAGGGGAGCGCCGACGTTCCGCATGAAGTCAACCGGATCGACCTTGTCACCCCTGCTGGAGTCGTAAACCTCGAAATGCAGGTGCGGGCCGGACGAGTGACCACTCGTTCCCACGAAGCCGAGCTCCTGACCGGCGGCGACCATCTGCCCGACCCTCACCTTTGGACGCACGATCATGTGGCAGTACATGGTCACGAGGTTGCCCGCGTGCCGGATCTTGACGTACCAACCACATCCGGGCGTGGAGGGCGAGCCGTCGTGGCTACACAGGCGGCCGGACGGGTCGGTGTCGCACCGGGACGTGATCACCTGGCCGGCGGCCGCGGCGTGGATCGGCGTGTGCCGGCCCGCACCCAGGTCCACGCCATCGTGGTCGGGACGCTCGCCAGTGCGGAAGCCGGAGACGATAAGGGCCCGCACCGGCACCGTCCAACCGGAAGCGGCAATCTCACCGCCGGTGGCACACCGGGCCTTGGTGCTGTTGCCCGCCGCTCGTCCCGCGCCGCCGGTTAGTAGGTTGACGATCTGGGTGGCGATCGGTTCGTGCTTCGCGTAGGCGTCGGGGTACGCACTCACCTGTACCCGCTGCGCCGCGTCGGTCAGGGCCATCTGTTGCCAGCCCTCGATAGTGACCAGCTTTTCGTAGAACTTCCGGGAGGCGTACTTGGGATCCTGCAGTTGCTGCGCGGATCCCCAGCCCTGACTGGGGCGCTGCTGAAACAGGCCGACCGAGTCGTGGTCGTTGTCGGCGCCGAGGTGGGGCAGGTTGGAGAGCGCCGACTCCTGCATCGCCGTCGCCACGGCGATGACCCAGCCACGGAACGGCACCCGCATGTCCGAGCCGACGTTCACGATGACCGCCGCGTTGCGGATCTGGCCCTCGCCGTACGCGCCCATGCTCGGCATCCGCTTCGACGCGTCGACAATGCCGCCCTCGCCACAGCCGAAGGCATTGCTGAAGAGGCTTTCGTCCGCACCGCCATCGTCGGTGAGCAGGTAGGACCCCACACCACCACCGCAGCAGAGGAGCGCGAGCGCGGCCAGGATGGCCACGGCGAGGCCGACGCGGCGTGCGGGTCGTCGCATTCCACCGGCGCCGCCCACGAATGCGTTGGTCATGCGCGTTCCCAGTCGATGCCGTCGACCAGCCAGCGGCCGTCGACCGCGGTGAGGCGCAGGCGCAACAGGCCGGAGTCGACCCGGATCGTGGCGTCCACGATCTGGTCGGCGTAGGGAATCAGCACGGGTTCACCGGTGAGGCGATCCGCGGGCACGACGGCCGGATCCACGTCGGCCAGCTTCTTGGCCAGTGCCTCCGTGCAATGTGGGAGCAGTCCGGAGTACCACTCCTCCGCCGTCACGTCGCGATGGCTGACCCAGGCCTTTCCGAATGCCTTGGCGACGGTCGCCGGTACGGCGGTCCCCGGGCTGACCTTCGGCGAGGGCGTCGGCTCCGGCGACGCGAGGCCGTCGTCGGCGAGCGTGGCGGAGACGGTCAGGATCGGCTGGTCCGGCGCGCCATTCAGTCCCGGCTCAGGGCTGCCCGTGTCCGAAAGGAGCTTGGCGGCTCCAACCACGCCGAGCACGACGACGGCCAACACCAGCGCCACTCCCACGCGGGAGCGCAGGAGCCCACGCGCGACAAGCTGGGCGGCGCGGCGCACTATCCGTCACCTCGCCTCGGCGCGTATCCGAGGCGCCGGCGCGGGTGCCGGCTCGGTGGTCGGCTCGCCACCCGGACGGTAGATGGTGTAGGACGGCGGGCGCTCGGGCAGGTCCGGCTCGACCCACTCGGTCGTGCGGCGCCCGCGCGACGGCGCCGGCCGCGTCGTGCCGGAAGGGGGCGGCTCCGGCCCGGTCGCCTCGTCCGCGCGTTCCCGACCGGCCGGACGCGAGGCGCTGGACTGCGAAGGGTCCTCGTCACGCGCCTCCGGCCGCAAGGTGGTCTGTTCGGCCACCACCTGCCGCCGCTTGCCGCCCTGTGGCTCCGCGCTGCCGCCCGGCTCGGACACGTTGAGCTTGGCGGCCTCCCGCATGTCGCGGAAGAACCGGCGGTGCCACGAGCCGGCCGAGGTGATCGCCGCGCTGCTGTCCTTGCCACCGAGCTGGGTGATCCGCCTGTACGGGCGGAGCAGGAGCCAGCCCACGACGCCACAGAGCCAGACGAGCACTACCTGGAGCCAGCCGGGCAACGTCGGGGTGCTCATGATCAGGTCGACGGCAAACAGATAGATCGCTGCCCCTGTGCCGAAGATGGCGATGTTGAAGACGGCGGCCACCACGGCGTTCGCTAGGCGCCGCAGCCCTCCACTCGCAGGGCGCATGAGACCGACGGTGCCGAGGATCGGCGCCGCGATCACCGCCCACCGGAAGATCAGGAACCCGAGGAGGACTAGCAGGGACGCGGTCAAGTCGAACATCGCGAACAGGAGGGCGGCGAGGACCGCGATGAAACCCGCGCCGATTCGCTCCATGTCCTTGGTGCCCTGCAGGTACTCGTACGCCTCTGGATCTTCGGCCTTGATCTGCTCGGCGACCTTCATCCACTGGTCGTTCTTGGCCGCGAAGGTGGCGTCACGATCTTTCTGGTTCGTACGAAGGCGCTCGGCCTCTCGCCAGCTGAGTGACTTCGCGTCGTACAGGGCGCTGCCGTACTTCTTGGCCGTCTCGCTGTCAGCGGATCCGAGCTCACCGCGGAGCCAATTGCGATAAAGCATCGTCTCGGTCGCCGTGTCGCTGGCCCGCACCGCCGGTGGTCGGTGGTCGGTGCATGCCTCAGGGTTGCCGAGCCGGCATTCGCCCGGTGGCCGATCCTTGGCACGCGGCCCCACCGCGTCGTGGACTACACCCAACGTGCCCACGAGCGTCGCGTCCGCCACATTCGCCGACTTCACAGGCCACGCCGCCAGGGCGGTCACCGCCACCATGACGAGCACCGCCCACCCGGCGGTGGTCATCGCGTTGCTCATGTCCGCCTGCCGGGACCGCCAGAGCAGGTAGAGCCCCACCACACCGAGCGTGACGATGCCGAAGACGCTGAAGACCTTCTCGTAAACGGCCTTGGTCGCCTGCTCCACCAGCGGGTCGGCCCAGCCCCACATCGACTCCGGGTTCCACGCGCGCTCGCGGAGAGCGTTCGACGCACCTATGATCGCCGTCGCGATCATGAACTCGCCATTGGCGATGGTGGTCGTGACCTTGTACTCCGGATGGGTCAGCGTCGCGAGGCAGCCACTGTCGACGTCGTACGTGGTGTAGCTGTAGCCGGCGTACCCGTAGTCGGTGTAGAGGCCCTTCGGACCGTCCTTCTTTGACGCCTCGGGGCGGCTGGCGAACCAGCCGGCGAGCCCCGAGTCGGGAGTGCCGGGCGTCGGTGCCTTCAGGCACTGCTTGCGCTCCGCGGCCACGTCGCCGAGCTTGGCTACGCAGGCGCGGAAGTCGACCTGCCATTCTTGCGTGGTGCACAGGTCACCCGGGGCCTTCGCTACCGGACCTGGTGCCGCCGACGCCGGAGTCGGCCACACTAGGGACGTCGCGGCCGCGACCAGCATGGCGAGAAGTAGCGCGGTCGCCCGCCGTACCACTTCACACCTCCGCGTCGGGCGTGGCGGTGGGCAGGTTGGACTGGGGCGCCGCGGCGCCTGTCGGTGTCGTGTCCAAGTGGTCGAGCAGCCCTTCCACGTACGACACGTCGACTCGCACCTTTTGCACGCGCCCATCCACGTCTCGCATGACGAACTCCCGGAAGCCCAGCCGTGACGCTGATGATGTGTCGACGTTGGATAGTGACGCCAGGGTTGCCTCGTAGCCGTCGTTGACCGGCACCCGCAGCAGGCGCAGGGCCTCGGAGGCGATCTCCACGTCTTCGGCGATGCGGCCGACGAAGACGGTGGAGACGAGGTTCTGTACGTCCAGCCCGAGGATGTCGCGGGGGTTCTGCGAGGCCACGAGCGCCGCCAGGTTCCACTTTCGGGAGTCGCGGGCGAGGCGGACCAGGAATGACCGGCCCGACCGCCAGCCCTCCATGAAGTGCGCCTCGTCCAGGCCGACCATCTTGCGGGACGACATCGAGCCGCCGTAGCAGCGGCGGACCGCCAGCCGGTGGGCGGTGTGCAGCATTGGCAGGGCGAGTGCCTCCTCGGCCGACCAGTACTCGCGCTCGATCTTGAGGTCGGGTAGGCGGAGGCCGGCCATCGTGATGATGGTGAGTGCGGCGTCCGCGCCGAGCAGGCCCTCGGGTGGGCGGCCGAAGAAGAGCAGCGCCAGCGGCATCTCGGCGGTGTCGAGCAGGAGGTTGGCGAGCTCCTTGCCGTTGTCGTCGTCGAGCCCCGCCAGGCAGGCGACCACGTCGTCCAGTGTGGACGTCTCCTCGGCCGGCACCTGCCGCACGGCGTGGCGCAGCAGCGTGGCGGTGGAGGCCTCGCGTGCCACCTGCGGTGGCACGAGCATCGAGCAGATGTCCTGCACGAGCATGCGGCGCTCGGCCCGGGAGTTGGAGACCGCGATCTCGAACTCCCGGTCGCCGGTCGGCCCGTTCGTAAACTCCGACCGCAGCGGCGTCGGGATCAGCGAGTACGGCGCCAGGGTGCCGTGCTCGGAGCCGGTCAGGTTGAGCACCCGGGAGTAGGGACGCAGCTCGGGCATCGAGGCCAGCCGGGCGAGCGGGCCGGACGGGTCGAGCAGCGTGACCTGCACCCCGCGGCGGGCGGCCAGGTAGCCCAGCGCGCCGAGCAGGGTGGACTTGCCACCGCCCGGCTCGGCCACGAAGACGCTGAGGCCGGAGCGCTCGCGTACCTCCATCGGGAAGTGCAGGTCGAGGAAGACCGGCCGGCGGCAGGTGCCTGCGGTGCGCCCGATGAGGTCGCCGCGGCGGTCGCCCACCGTGGACGCGGCCTGGGGCAGCGCTGCGGCGAGCAGCTTGACCGGCATGCGGCGGATGTACCCGGTGTTGGCGATCGGCTCGCCGGGGATGAACTCGCGGGCCAGCCAGTCCTGGTTTTTCGGGTGCTGGAGCGAGATGCGCAGCTCGCGGGAGTAGAGCTGGATGAGCCGGCGGGCCCGCTCCAGGCACTCCTCGCGGGTGCGGCCGCCGACGGCGATGCGGTGCCAGCCGTGCGCGCGGGCCGACTCCACCGGCAGGCCGGTGGTCATCTCGTCGCCGATGACGAGGGCGCGCTTGGCCAGCCGCTCCAGCTCGGGCGGGGCGTCGATGCCGTGCTCGGCGTAGTCGAGCTGCTGGGACCGGATCATCCGCAGCCGGTGCTCGAGGTTTTTGAACGAGTCGCCGGACCCCAGCACGTCCACTCTGGACGACAGCTCCATCGGCCACGGCAGGCGCTCGTGGAAGTGCATCCACGGCTCGTGCCGCTCGGGGATCTCGAGCGGCTCCATCCGGCCGACCGCGAGGACGGCGACGTGCCGCTCCTCACCGGTCATGCGGTTGACCAGCTTGACCGTCGATCCGTACGGCGTGCGGTAGCGCTCGATCTGCTCGGTCAGCGCGAGCAGGTCGCCGCGCTCCCACTGGCCGTCGGTCACCGGCGACAGCGCGGTCGGCGGCGCCATGCAGAGCGCGACCGAGCGGTAGAGCAGCCACTCCAGCTCGTGCGGGCTGACCTGCCGCCCGCGCATGCCGAACGCGCCGAGCACCTCGTCGAACTGCTCCACCGTGCGGCCCAACTTGCGCCGTTCACCCTCGGAGACACCCTTGCCGAAGGCGCGCAGCAGCCGCTCGACGAGCGAGTCGCCGAGCTTGCGGCGGGCGAACGTCACGCCGAGGTATGTCTGCCCCTCCGCGTGGTTGACCGAGAGCAGGTGGCGTTGGGCGTTGACGAGGTGGTCGGCCCAGGAGGCGGCGCCGGGCACGCCACCGAGCGGGTGGGGTGTGTGCTGGTCGAGCGTGCGGGCCCACTCGTCCGCCGGGAAGGGGCGGGTGGTGCGGCGCAGGTGCAGGCGGAAGCCGGCCAGGCCCGCGTACTGCTCGGAGATGGCCGACAGCAGCGCCTCGCGCTCGGCGTCCGGCCGGAACGCCCACCGCACCTCCGGCAGCCAGTACCAGGCGGTGACCGTGTTGGGCGTGAACGTGAGGTGGCCGGCGATCTCGGTGATCGCCAGGTTGACGGCGGGGTCGCGGTCGGCGAACTTGATCTTCGGCGGGCGGACCGGCTTGGTTCGCGGCGCGACCTCCTGCTGCCGCTTCCTGACCTCCTTGCGAGGACGCGGCGGCTCCTCCTGCGGTCGCCGCTCCTCCGGGCGGCGGCGGATGGCCGGCTCGGATGGCGGGCGCCGGACCAGGGGCTCAGCGGCGGGCTCGCGCACCGCCGGCAGGTTGACCGGCTCGAGCTCAGACTCAAGAGCCGCGTGACGTGGCGGCCGCTCGGCCCGCGCCGGCGCCCTCGCCACCATCGGTGGTCCAGCTTCCGCAGCTGGTACGGGCCGTGCCTCACCATCCCGTGACGGCGCGGCGATCGGCTCCGTCCCGATCCCGTGCCCACCCATGCCATTGGCACCCGGCTCGGGGGGCGGTGGGGCGGCCGGGGGCTCGATCGGGCGCGGGGGCTCGGCGTGCGGGCCCTCCACCGGCCGGCGCAGCGGCTCGGCCACGCGGCGTGCGGCCGGCGGGCGGGTGGCCGAACGGGGCGGCGCGGGGCGCCCGGCGGAGCCGGAGAAGAGGTCGAGGAAGGGCGAGTCGATGTCGGCGTGCTCGCCTTCGCCGCGGCCGTGCGGGCTGGGTGCGCCGGGGCGGCCGCGCGGCGTCTGGGGAGCCTGGAACACCGCGACCGCGCCGTGGTCGGGGCTGGGGATCAGGTCGTCGGCTTCCTCATCCGTCTCCGACACTGGGTAGTCAGATGGTCGCGCACCGTTACTGCGCGTGTCGGCCGGCATGCCGACCGGACGAGGGGTGCCCGGTGTGGAGGGTGGGGTCATGCCATCGCTCCGCACATGAGGCCGTAAATACGTCTCATACCAGCTCCTCCCGGACCCGGATCCGGGTCGCGACCAGGCGAGGGTCGCGCTGCTCTGTGGCGGGCTCGCGGGTACGCCGCCAGTCGGTGAGTGCGGTGCGGACCACCATGCGCGCGGGCCGGTCGGGATCGACGTACCTGAAGATGAAGGACGTCGTCACGACGGCGAGCGCGATCTCCCATGCCGGGAACAGTTCCACGTCGAACGTGAAGAGGTAATGAATGAATATGAAGAGCGGGACGAGCAGCATGAAGACGCCGTACTGGGCGTACGGAAGGTGGACGGGCAACGTGTATCCAGGCGGGCCCAGGTAGACCAGGCGAGCCCGGTAGATGTCGTCGTCGGTGCGCAGCCGCATAAGTGAACCCGCGAACCTACTCGAAGATCAGGTTGATGATGTAGTCACCGACGAAGAACAAGGTCGCCGCGCCGGCGATGAAGGCGAGACCCACGATCGCGATCGCTGAACTCGTGAGAACCTTCGATATCTCACCCTTGCTTGCCCGGCCGATAAAGATCACGCCCAACACGGCGAGCAGGATCGGCGCGATGTTGCTGGCAAAAAAGGTGACGACACCCTCGGTGTCGATGCCCTTGGGCTCCGGCTCCGCCGCGGGTATGAGGGCGAGCGCGTCAGCCGCGTGCGTGGCCGTGGCCCACACCGCTGTGACGAGCTCTGTGGTGTTCATTGGAAGAGACCTCCCTGATGCGCGTCCGTCGACGGTGGGAGTAGGCGGATCGCCCCATCACTCTGTGTCTTGTGTGTCACCACGAACGGGTGAACTTTCTCGGGCGTTTTGTCCTGGTTTAGCCCATCTCCTCAAGCTATGACGTCTGAATGATGCGCAATTGCAAAGCGTACGGGGCACCCCCCTTTCTGCCAAGCTACGAAGCTCGTGGCCCGTGGTACCGGCGTGGCTGATGGTATCGGCTTTCGAACATACGTGCGAATCAGGGGCGCCGAGCAGGCCTTCTGGCGCCTGTCGGTACCGTCTGTTCGTGACAGAATCACGCCCAGCCGCAGGAGCAGTTGATCTTCTGCGCTCGGCGCGTCCCGTCGTGATCGGGGTTTTGAACGTAACGCCCGACTCGTTCTCCGATGGCGGACGCTATGTGCGCCGTTCCGACGCTGTGCGGCACGGGATCGAGATGCGCGAGCAGGGTGCCGATCTCATCGACATCGGGGGCGAGTCGACGCGTCCAGGCGCCGAGCGAATCGACGCGGATACCGAGGTCAGCCGCGTTTTGCCGGTGATCGAGGAGTTGGCCGCCGCAGGTGTACTCCTGAGTATCGACACCACCCGGGCAAGCGTCGCCGCGGCCGCGTTGGAGGCCGGGGCCGCGGTTGTCAACGACGTGTCGGGGGGACTCGCCGACCCGGCGATGGCGAAAGTGGTCGCCGAGGCCGGTTGCCCATGGATCCTCATGCATTGGCGGGGGCATTCGCGGCGGATGCAGGATCTGGCTACGTACGGTGATGTCGTCGCCGAGGTCCGCGCCGAGCTGGGCCAGCGGGTCGACCAGGCCCTCGCCGCCGGCGTGCGTCCCGACCGGCTGGTGATCGACCCGGGGCTGGGCTTCGCCAAGAAGCCGGAGCACAACTGGCAGCTCACCCGGCGCCTCGGCGAGCTGCTCACGCTCGGCTACCCGCTGCTGTTCGCGGCGAGCCGCAAGTCCTACCTGGGGGCCCTGCTGGCCGGCCCGGACGGCGCCCCGCGCCCGGCCGATGGGCGGGAGGCCGCCACGATCGCCACCAGCGTGCTGGCCGTCGCGGCCGGCGCCTGGGGCGTACGCGTGCACGACGTCCGCGGCACGGTGGACGCGCTCAAGGTCTGGACCGCCTCCGGCGCACCCCGGCTGGCCGGCCCATGAACAGCACCCCAAAAAAACCAGCCGCTTCGCTCCACGTTTCCCCGGGGGCCTCGCCCGACCGGATATCCCTCTCCGGGCTGCGCGCCAGGGGGCACCACGGCGTCTACGACTTCGAGCGCGAGCGCGGCCAGGACTTCGTGGTCGACGCGGTGCTGGAGGTCGACCTCGCCCCGGCGGCCCGATCGGACGACGTGGCCGACACGATCCACTACGGCGAGCTCGCCGAGCGCCTCGTGGGCGTGGTCGGCGGCGAGCCGGTCAACCTCATCGAGACGCTGGCCGAGCGGCTGGCCGAGGTCTGCCTGGCCGACGACCGGGTGCGGGCGGCCACCGTGACCGTGCACAAGCCGCAGGCTCCGATACCGCACGAGTTCGCCGACGTGGCGGTCACGATCACCCGGCGGCGCTCGTGACCCGGGCCGTGCTGTCGCTCGGCAGCAACCTCGGCGACCGTATCGGGCACCTCCGCGCGGCGGTCCAGGGCCTGGGCGACGTGCTGCTGGTCGCCTCCGGCGTGTACGAGACGCCGCCGTGGGGCGATGCCGACCAGCCGCCGTATCTGAACGCCGCCCTGCTGGTGCAGGACGTAGCCGCGACCCCGCGCGACTGGCTGGCCAGGGCCCGGGCGCTGGAGAAGGAGGCCGGCCGGGTCCGTGACGCGGAGCGCCGGTTCGGCCCCCGCACGCTGGATGTCGACGTGATCGCGGTCTGGTCTGAGGAGGGGGAGCCGGTGGTCAGCGACGACCCCGAGCTGACCCTTCCCCACCCCCGGGCACACCTGCGCGCGTTCGTCCTGCGGCCGTGGATCGATATCCAGCCGTACGCCCAGCTGCCCGGCCACGGTTGGCTCACCGACCTGTTGAACGCCGAACCGCTCGCGCCGGACGCCCTCGCCGTCAGCCCGCGGCCCGACCTCCGGTTAGAGTCAAACTGATGGAACCGGAGTCCCCACCGCGCGGCTCCTCGCCGCAGGGCCCGCGAATGGGTCCGACCCGGCCCGCCACGCTCCTGGTGGCCGGCCTGGCGGCAGCGGCAGTGGCGTGGTGGATGATCAGCAGCTTCTACGGCGACATTCCGAGCCTGCCGTGGTTGCCCACAGTGACGCTGGCGGCGCTCGCTGTGCTGGAGGGCTACCTGGCGGTCAATACGCGGCAGCGGATCGAGCGGCGCCCCGGCCGGGAGCCGGTCGATGCGCTCGCCGTCGCGCGGTTCGTCGTGCTCGCCAAGGCGTCCTCGCTGGCGGGCGCCATCTTCGCCGGGTTCTACGCGGGGCTGGTGGGCTGGCTGTTCCTCGAGCGCACGCGGGCCGCCGACAATGACATACCGGCCGCGACCGCGGGTCTGGTGGCCTCGCTGGCGCTGGTCGGCGCCGCGCTCTGGCTGGAGCGCTCGTGCCGTGTGCCCAAGCGCCCGGACGACGACAATGAGCCCGATACGTCAGACAACTAGACCCGGTGGCGGACACTGGGGGTGACGTGCCCCGGTAGAGCCGAGTACGGTGCGGCTGACTGGCTTCAATCCGCCGTGCGTCCCGATCCGTACAGCTAGGCGGCGCGATGCCAGGCTGAACGACCACAGGAGGCGCGCGAGATGGCGTACGACGAGCCGGACTACCGTCGGCGAGACACCGGCGGTACGGGCACCGGCGGCCTGCGGGAAGACTCGCGCTTCGGCTCCGACACCGGCTTCGGCTCCACCCCGGCCTACCAGACCGGCAGCTTCCCCGTGGCCAGCGAGTTTCGCGAGCCGGACGCGATGGAGCTGACCCAGCGCCGCGCCGTCTCCCAGGCCGAGCTCGACGAGGTCTTCGACGACCCGGCGCACGGTGACCCCGGCCGTGACCGCATGGCCGTGCACGTGATCTGGGAGGTCCTCCTCCTCGTGGCGGCCGGCGCGGTGGCCTTCCTGCTCTACCGGGAGGACTCGGACGCCCTCCGCGGCGCCGCCCTCGACCAGCTGCTCGTGCTCGCCGCCGGCTTCGGCCTACTCGCCATCGGGGCCAGCCTCACCCTCCGGGCCAGCGCGCCCAACCTGGCTCTCGGCCCGATCGCGATCGCGTCCGCACTGCACTTCGCGGAGCAGGGCGACCGGGGCGTGCTCATCGCCGCCGGAGAGGCCGTGGTCGCCGCCGGCATCCTCGGCCTGCTGATGGCGATCGTGGTCGGCATCTTCCACGTGCCCGGCTGGGTGGTCACGCTCGCCGGCGCGCTGGCCGCGATGGTCTTCATCCAGCAGCGGAGCGCCCCGGTCAACCTGCAGGGCGACTACGACCCGACCGACCAGGCCCTGTACCTCTTCGCCGGGGTCGCGGCGGTCTCCGTACTCGGTGGGCTCATCGGCATGATCAAGCCGGTGCGGCGGGCGGTCGGCCGCTTCCGGCCCATCGGCGACCCGGCCCAGCGCCGGGGTGGCATGGCCGCGGCCCTGACCGGCGGCGCGCTGGTGCTCTCCAGCTCGCTGGCCGCCGTGGCCGGGATCCTCCTGGTCGCCGGCCAGAACGGGCCCGTGGTGCCGTCGCCGGGGCTGGACTGGACCGCGTTCGCGCTCGGTGCCGCCCTGCTCGGCGGTGCCAGCGCCTACGGCCGCCGCGGCGGCGTCTTCGGCACCATCCTCGCCGCCGTGCTGATCACCCTCTTCCTCCGGTACGAGGACGCGATGGACTGGGACATGTCCCGCCTCGCGATCGCCGGCGGGGTGCTGCTCTCGGGCGTGGTGGTGACCCGGATCGTGGAGACCTACGGCCGGCCCCGCTCCCGGGACGACGGCCTGGACGACGAGGAGTGGACCGAGCCGGACCCGCCGGCGACGGGCTGGGACAGCGCCCGCCGCACCGACTCCTGGGCCACACCGCTCCCGACCCAGCCGACCGCCGCCCGCACCGACCCCTGGGACAGTGATCGGTGGGGCACCAGCGGCCGTTAAGCTCGCGGTATGCCGGAGGTCACGTTCGCTGAGCTGGATGCCCTGTCCACAGAGGAGCTGCGGGAGCGGGCCTTCGCCCGGGCCCGGCGCCGCATGGACGTGGGTTTCTTCTGGTCCGTCCTGAAGCACCTGCCGGACGCGGACGAGGCCAGCGCGCTGGACGGCGCGCCCAACACGGTGGGGCCGACGATCGACGAGGCCGTGGCCCTCTGGCGGGAGTTCACCGGGCATGGCTACGACCCCGAGTCCGAGCCGCTGCTGCGTGCCGCGTTCATCGACTATTTGTTGAAGCATCCGGACGAAGCAGCGAAATAGCGATATAACGACAGGTTTGAGTGTCCCGGCGCGCTGGGCATTTATGGCGCCATGGCTCTTACCACCACCCGTTACAAGACCACGACGGGCGCGGGCACACTCGCGGCGCTCATCCTGGTCCTGGTCTTCGGCAGCCCCTGGTACGGGGACTGGGTCGAGGACAACACCAACGCGAACACGGCGGGCGGCTGGTTCCTGCGACTGCTCGCCTGGCCTGCTTGGCGGTTCGACTCTGACGAGCCGGTGCGGGACCTCCTCTCCACCAACCTCCGGGCGATCCTCGTGGTCGTCCTCACCGCGCTGTTCCTCTACGCACTGCCCGGATCGCAGCTGGCCCGGGCTCGCGGCACACTCAGCCAGTTCTTCGCCGGGTGGTCCGCATATGTCTTCGCCGGCGCGTTCGCCTCGCTCTTCGCAGCGCTGATCCACTCCAACCCCACGCTGCTTGGTGCGTTCCAGGCCGCCGGCTCCGGTGCGACGTACGGCCTGTTCGTCGGCTGGATCATCGGCATCGCCTGCCTGGGTGGCTATCGCGGCCGAGCGTCCTGACGTTTCCTTATCCCTCCCTGGTTAAGGGGCCCTCACATTTGCCGATGTGAGGGCCCCTTGACGTCATCGCTATTTGGCTCGTGCGCCGCCAAAAGCCTGCGCCTACTGCTCGGCGGGGTAGTCGATGCTCAGGAGGCGGTGCCGGGTCAGGAGGCCGACCGGCTTGCCGCCGTCGGTCAACCGCAGATAGTCCGAATTGGTCACCAGCATCGTGGCGAGGGCGTCGTAGAGCGACGTGCCGAGCTCGGCGGCCGGGTGCGCGTCGTCGTCACCGGTGAGCGGCTCGAGCATGTCGCGGGTGACCGGCGTGACCGCGAGCCGCCGGATGCCGCGGTCGGCGCCGACGAACTCCCGGACGAACGAGGAGGCGGGCCGGCCGAGCAGGTCGGCGGGCGGGTCGGCCTGCTCCAGCTTGCCGCCCTGCGAGAGCACCGCGATCCGATCGCCGAGCCGCACCGCTTCGTCGAGGTCATGGGTGACCAGCACGATCGTCTTGCGCACGTCGGCCTGCAGCCGCAGGAACTCCTCCTGCAGCCGGCCCCGCACGATCGGGTCGACGGCCGAGAAGGGCTCGTCCATCAGCAGCACGACCGGGTCGGCGGCCAGCGCGCGGGCCACGCCGACGCGCTGCCGCTGGCCGCCGGAGAGCTCCTGCGGGTAGCGCTTGCCGAACTGCGCCGGGTCGAGCCCGACGAGCTCGAGCAGCTCGTCCGACCGCTCCCGGACCCGGGCCCGTGGCCAGCCGAGCAGCCGCGGCACGGTGCCGACGTTGGCCTGGATCGTCTGGTGGGGGAAGAGGCCCACGTTCTGGATGACGTATCCGATGCGGCGGCGCAGCTGGACCGGATCGGTGCGGGTGACGTCTTCGCCGTCGAGCAGGATCTTGCCGGCCGTGGGCTCGATCAGCCGGTTGATCATGCGGAGCACGGTGGACTTGCCGCACCCGGATGGTCCGATGAGGACGACCAGCTCGCCGGCGCGCACCTCCAGGCTGAGGTCACCCACAGCGACCGTGCCGTCGGGATACTGCTTCCGAATCCCGACAAGTTCTATCGGCGCGGCCTTCTTTTCTATCGAGGCGTCGGCCGTCGCGGTAACGTCCACGTATGTCCTTCCGGCTCGCTCTTCAGGAGAGCCCGGGAAACCCCTGGTTTTCCTGGCAGTACGTGCGGGACAACTCCGACACGATTTTCGCCGCGCTGCGGGAGCACGCGACGCTGACGGCCGAGGCCATGCTGATCGCGACGGTGGTGGCGGTGCCACTAGCCGTCATCGCGTACTGGTACCGCCCCCTCACGGGGCCGATTCTTGCATTGTCCGGCGTCCTGTACACCATCCCCTCGCTGGCACTGCTCGCCTTCGTCGCGCCGTATGTCGGCACGACCAACTCCGGTTCCGTGCTGATCGCGCTCGTTCTCTACGCACTGTTGCTGATCGTGCGCAACTCGTTGGCGGGGCTCAACCAGGTGCCGCCCGAGGCGCGAGACGCCGCGCAGGGGATGGGGTACGGCCGGTGGGGCCGGCTCTTCCGGATCGACCTGCCGCTGGCACTGCCCGGCATCATCACCGGCCTCCGGCTGGCCACCGTTTCGACGGTCGCGCTGGTCACGGTTGGCGCCCTGATCGGGTACGGAGGGCTGGGTGACCTGATCCTGACCGGCTTCCGCAACAACTTCTACAAGGCGGAGATCCTCACCGGCGCGGTGCTGTGCGTGGGTCTGGCGCTCGTCCTGGACCTGGTGCTCGCCACGGCGGGCCGGCTACTGATGCCGTGGAGCCGGAGGGGGGCCACCCGTTGATCGCGGAAAACCCGATCCAGCAGGCGGTGACCTGGCTCAACGATCCGCTCAACTGGAGCAACCCCGGCGGCATCATGGACCGCCTCGGCGAGCACCTGTGGATCTCGGCGGCGGCCGTCGCGCTGGGCTGCGTGGTCGCCTGGCCGATCGGCATGTGGCTGGGCCACAGCGGCCGGGGCGGCAGCGCGGTCGTGATGATCTCCAACCTGACGCTCGCCATCCCCACGATCGCGTTGCTGACGATCCTGCCGCTGACGTTCCTCGGCTTCGGCAAGCCGCCGGTGGTCGTGGCGCTGGCCGTCTTCGCGGTGCCCCCACTGCTGGCCAACGCGTACACCGGTGTGCGGTCCATCGACCCGGAGGCGCGCGACGCGGCACGTGGCATGGGCCTGTCCGGCTGGCAGGTGCTGGGCCGGGTCGAGCTGCCGCTCGCGGTGCCGTACCTGGCCGCCGGCTTCCGCACCGCATCGGTCCAGGTGGTGGCGACCGCCGCGCTGGCGTCCTTCGTCAACGGTGGCGGGCTGGGCCAGATCATCAGCGCCGGCTTCGGCCTGGGCATCTCGGTCGGCGGCGGGCAGATCCTCGCCGGCGGCATCCTCGTCGCGCTGCTCGCGATCCTGGTGGAGGCGGTCCTGGCGGTCGTGGAGCGGGTGGTCACGCCCAAGCCGCTGCGCCGCGCCCGGGGCCGGGCCGCCCGCCGCGCCGCGGCCGCGACGGGAAACGCCTGAAGCTTTCAACTCGGTGACAACAATCGCGGTTTGTTGTCGGTCCCCCCTGACAAGATGTTGGCTGAACTCGCGGGCGGCACCAGACCGTCGTCCGCCAGACACGCGGCCGGCCCGCAGAGGGTCGCGCCGGGACACGGAAGGCGGGCAGAAATTTGCGCGCACGTACACGTCTGGTGCTGGGCGCGGTGTGCGCCCTCGCCGGAGGCATGATTCTCGCCGGGTGCGGGGATGAGGGGTCATCGGGCACCGAGGCGCCGCCCACCGGCGGTGCCGGGGCGGGCGCCGGTTGCGCGCCAGCGGCTGGCAGCCAGCTCGTTGTCCTCGAAGACGACAAGAAGCTGCAAAACACTGACAATATCGTGCCGGCGATCAACGCAAAGGCGTCCAAGCCGGAGCTGATAGCCGCGCTCGACAAGGTCTCCGCGGCCCTCGACACGACCAAGCTGATCGAGCTCAACAAGGCGGTCGACGTCGATCGAAAGACGCCGAAGGTGGCGGCTGAGGAGTTCGCCGCCGCCAATTCGATCACGACGGGGATCACCAAGGGCCAGGGTGGCCCGATCACGATCGGCGCGGCCAACTTCAGCGAAAACCAGACGCTGGGTGAGCTCTACCGGATCGCGCTGACCGCGGCCGGCTACCAGCCCAAGGTGCAGCAGATCGGTAACCGCGAGCTCTACGAGCCGTCCCTGGAAAAGGGCGAGATCCAGGTCGTCCCGGAGTACGCCGCGACGCTCGCCGACTTCCTCAACGGCAAGGTCAACGGCGCCAGCGCGGCGGCCATCTCGTCACCTGACCTCGACAAGACCATGGAGGGTCTGAAGGCGGTCGGCGACAAGGTCGGCCTCACGTTCGGCACCCCGTCGGCGGCGCAGGATCAGAACGCGTTCGCGGTGACCAAGGAGTTCGCCGACAAGAACGGTCTGAAGACGCTCTCCGACCTCGCCACCAAGTGCTCCGGCACCGCCACGATCCTCGGTGGCCCGCCGGAGTGCCCGCAGCGTCCCAAGTGCCAGAAGGGCCTGGAGGAGGTCTACGACTTCAAGGCCGGCTCGTTCAGCTCGCTCGACGCGGGCGGGCCGCAGACGAAGTCGGCGCTCACCACCGGCACGATCAGCGTCGGCCTGGTGTTCTCATCAGACGGTGCGCTCGCCGCCGGCTGATCCACCACTCAGCAAGGCGTTTACCGAAACGGTGCGGGAACACAGTCCCGCACCGTTCCGCTGTCTGGCCCTCAATCGTGGTACGAATCGCGGAGACTCGAGCAGACTCGGGGTGATTGGCCCTACTTCCTCGTTGTGCTCATGTGACCGTTCCGTCCGTGGAAAGCCCGTCCCCGGATTCCGGGGCCGGCCGTTCCGATTACCCGGAAGTATCGGTAGGCTCCACAGCCATGCCGGCCTCCGCACCGCCATCTGAGCGGCCGGGGCGGCAGCTGCTCACTGTGGTGTTCTGGGTCGGGGTGGGCCTGGCACCGCTGGCGGCATTGTTGCTGCTGGTGGGCCAGAGCGCTGGGGTGCTCCGGGTGGCCGCCGTCCTCGCCGTGTTCGCCGTCGTGCTCATCGGGCTGTCGATAACCTTGCGGCGCGATGCCGAAACCGTGCGCATCGACCTGGAAGAAACGCTGCTCGAAGAGATCGATTCGTTGCGGGGTGATGTCCGCAACGACATCGCGACTGCCGCGCGCGCGACGCACAAGGCCTTCGGCGAGAAGCTTCAGGCGCTCCACGAGAGCGTGCAGGCGCTCCGGATGCAGGTCGACGGGGGGCGTGGCCAGGCCGCGCAGCACCTGCCGCCGCCGGTGCAGCAGCACATGCCGCCGGCGCGGGGCGCGGCCGAGCCGCCCCAGGCGGGTTACGGCCGAGACGGGTACGCCCAGCACGACGCGCCTCCCGTCGTCGGGCACGCGTCGATCCCCATGGCGCCGCAGCCGTCGGCGACCGGCCACGCCGGCGGCCGTGCCCGGGTGCCGGGGGTGGTGCGGCACACCGAGACCGTGCAGGTCACCACCCGGCAGACGATCGTCGATCAGGGCGACGACGCGGACGCGAGCGGCCGGGTCTACGGCGGCACGTCGTACGGCTCCAACGGCTACGGCACCTCCGGGTCGTACGGGTCCAACGGGTCACATGGCGACTGGCCGGCGTCCGCCCCGCCCGCCCCGCCGCCTCCGGCCCGCAGCCGCCGCGCGGCCGAGCCGGAAGAGGAGTCGTGGACCGAGCAGCGCCTCCGCGGCGGCGACGGCCGACGGCCCCGGCCGTACGAGCGTGGTGACACCGACGCGGGCGACGGCGGCGGCTGGTCCGGCATGCGCGCGGGCGACCGGTGGGCCTCGGTCCGCAGCGATGACCGCGGCCGCGAGGTGCGCATGGGCGAGCGGCGGGCCGCGATGCACCAGGACGAGCTGGGCAGCGAGGTGCGGATCGAAGACCGCTGGGCCGCTGTCCGCCGCGAGGAGCCCCGCCGCGACGACTACCGCGCCGAGCAGAGCTGGGGCGGCGGTGGCTACCAGGAGCGCGGTGGCTACCAGGGCGGTGGCGAGCAGGACGGCTCCTGGTCGCAGGAGCGCAGGGAGCGGCGCGGCGCCGCGGGTGCCCTGCCGGCCGGCGGGATCGAGCCGACCACCTCGTGGGGGCAGCAGTGGGGCGCGCCGGAGCGTGAGCCGGCCGGCCGCCGCCGCCGATACCGCGACGACGAAGACGGCTACCGCTGACCGTTATTTGTCGACGTCGCCGACCACGAAGAACATCGAGCCCAGGATCGCGATCAGATCGGGCACCAGGCAGCCCGGGATGAGGGTGCTGAGCGCCTGCACGTTCGCGTACGACGCGGTGCGCAGCTTCATCCGCCACGGCGTCTTCTCCCCGCGCGACACGAGGTAGTAGCCGTTGATGCCGAGCGGGTTCTCGGTCCAGGCGTAGGTGTGGCCCTCCGGCGCCTTGACCACCTTCGGCAGCCGCACGTTGACCGGGCCGGTAATGCGGTCGACCCGCTCCAGGCACTGCTCGGCGAGGTCGAGCGACGCGTACACCTGGTCGAGCAGCACCTCGAACCGCGCGTGGCAGTCGCCCGTCGTGCGGGTCACCACCGGGACGTCGAGCTCGCCGTACGCCAGGTACGGCTCGTCGCGACGGAGGTCGAAGTCGAGCCCGGAGGCGCGCGCGGCCGGACCGGACGCCCCGTAGGCGGCGGCGTCGGCCGCCGACAGCACGCCAACGCCCACCGTGCGAGCCAGGAAGATCTCGTTGCGGCGGATGAGGTTGTCGAGGTCCGGCAGCCGCCGCCGCACCTCACCGATCGCGGCGCGGGCCCGCCGCGTCCAGCCGGCGGGCACCTCCTCCTTCAGGCCACCGACCCGGTTGAACATGTAGTGCATGCGGCCACCGGAGACCTCCTCCATGACCGCCTGCAGCGTCTCCCGCTCCCGAAACGCGTAGAACACCGGCGTGATCGCGCCGATCTCCAGCGGGTAGGACCCGAGGAACATGAGGTGGTTGAGCGCCCGGTTGAGCTCGGCGAGCGCGGTGCGCAGCCAGACCGCCCGCTCCGGCACCTCCAGGCCCATCAGCCGCTCGACGGCCAGCACCACGCCAAGCTCGTTGGCGAACGCGGACAGCCAGTCATGCCTATTCGCCAGGACGATGATCTGCCGGTAGTCGCGCACCTCGAAGAGCTTTTCCGCGCCCCGGTGCATGTAGCCGACGATCGGCTCGCAGGAGATCACCCGCTCGCCGTCGAGCACGAGCTTGAGCCGCAGCACGCCGTGCGTCGACGGATGCTGCGGCCCGATGTTGAGCACCATGTCCGCGGTGTCCAGCCCGGCCCCGGTGCCAACGGTGACCTCGCGCAGGTCAGTCATGCCCGTCATCGTCCCACGCCCGCGACGCGGGAAGGTCCACGCCGATCGGGTGCATCAGCCACCAGTGGGCGCCCAGGCCGGCCCGGTCGGTCAGCTCCGCGGCCGCCGACGCCGCGGCCAGGGCCCGCACGTAGCCGGCCGGGTCCGTCGGGGCCAGCGCCAGCGGTGGGCGCGCGCCGTCGACGCCGAGCGCGCGGAGTGCCTCCCGCTGCTTGATCAAGGTGTACGGCCGTCCAGCCGCCTCGGCCACCGAATCGATCGCCACGTGTGCGGTGATGTCGCAGGTCCCGTCCGGCACGGGCGGCACCTGCCGGCCGGCCCGGTATCCGGTCAGCGTCCCGCCCACCGGCCGCTCGCCGCGCAGGTGGCCGTAGTCGACCGCCAGCGCCAGCCCGCGCTCCACCGCCGCCACCGCCCCGGTCCACGCCCGGTCCCGGGAGGCCCCCACCTCGGCCCGGGGCGAGTCCGGCCACCAGCGGGCGAGCCATTCGAGGTCGGGCGCGGCGATCGGCTCGCCAGGAGACTCCACTCCGGACCGGTCGACCACTACATAGCGGCCGTCCTCCACGACATCCAGCGGCACGTTGTCGAGCCACTCGGTGGCCAGCAGCGCCCCGACGATGCCCGCCGGCGGCTCGGTGCGCCAGGCCACGGCGGCGGGAAGCGACGGCGGCCGGGGCGCCCGCTCGACGCCGGTCAGCGCGAGCCGCTCGGCCAGCTGCGGCGGCGCGGCGTGCAGCAGCGCGGACAGCAGCTCGCCCCGGCCGGCGCCCACGTCGACCACGTCCAGCCGCTCCGGGCGGCCGAGCGCCTCGTCCACGTAGGACACCAGGCGCAGGATCGCCGACGCGAAGAGCGGCGAGGCGTGCACGCTGGTCCGGAAGTGCGCGGCCGGCGCGTCCGTGACGAAGAAGCCGCCCTCGCCGTAGAGGGCCTCCTCCATCGCCTTCCGCCAGTTCACGCGCCACACCCTACGGCCAGGGCCTACGGAGGCTCCCGATAGCCGCCACGCAGGCTTTTGGCACGCTCGTGAAAACCTTCACACACTATGTGTGGCCGAGTTGACCCGGACGCATACTGACGTTGACCGGTACCTAATCTCACAAGGACTGGATCAAGATCATGATTGTCGGTGTCATCGGGGCCGGGCGCGTCGGCGCCGTGCTGGGCGCAGCCCTCGCCGGCGCGGGCCACACGGTCGTCGCCGCTTCCGGCTCGTCGCCGGCGTCGACCGCGCGCATCGCCCGCCTCCTTCCGGGAGCGGCGCACCTGCCGCCTGCCGAGGTCGCCCGCGCGGCCACGGACCTGCTGCTCATCGCCGTGCCCGACGACGCGCTCGGCCCGTTGGTGGCCGGCCTGCCGGTGCGGCCCGGGCAGGTCGTGGCGCACACCTCCGGCGCGCAGGGGATCGCCGTGCTGGAGCCGGCCGCCGCCCGAGGCGCCCGCACGCTCGCGCTGCATCCCGCGATGACGTTCGCGGGCACCGGCGACGACCTGTCCCGGCTGCCCGGCACCGCGTACGGCGTGACCGCCCCGCCCGAGCTCCGCCCGCTCGCCACCCGGCTGGTCGCCGACCTCGGCGGCACCCCCGAGTGGGTGGCCGAGGCAGACCGGCCGCTCTACCACGCGGCACTCGCGCAAGGCGCCAACCACCTGGTCACGCTCGTCAACGAGGCGGCCGACCGGCTCCGCGACGCCGGGGTCGTCCACCCGGAGAACATCCTCGAGCCGCTGCTGCGGGCCGCCCTCGACAACGCCCTGCGGCACGGCGACGCCGCCCTGACCGGCCCGGTCTCGCGAGGCGACGCCGGCACCGTCGCGCGGCACCTGGAGCGGCTCGCCGCTGCCGCGCCCGACTCCGTGCCCGCGTACGTCGCGATGGCCCGGCGCACCGCCGACCGGGCGATCGCCGCCGGCCGGCTGCGACCTATCGACGCCGAGCGCCTCCTCGACGTGCTCGCCAACCCCCGCCAAGAGGTACAGGCGTGACCGATCTCGTGCACACCCGGGGCGAGCTGGCCGCCGCCCGCAGCGCCATGCCGGGGAGCGTGGCCGTCGTGATGACCATGGGAGCCCTGCACGAGGGGCACCGCGCGCTCCTGCGGGCCGCCCGCGAGCAGGCCGACCACCTGATCGCCACCATCTTCGTCAACCCGCTCCAGTTCGGGCCGAACGAGGACTTCGACCGGTACCCCCGCACCCTCGACGCGGACCTGGCCGTCTGCGCGGAGGCCGGCGCCGACCTGGTGTTCGCGCCCGACCGTGCGGAGATGTACCCCTCCGGCGAGCCGATGGTCCGGGTCAACCCCGGTCCGCTCGGCGAGCGGCTGGAGGGTGCGAGCCGTCCCGGGTTCTTCCACGGCGTGCTCACCGTGGTGCTCAAGCTCCTCCAGCTCACCCGCCCCGACCTGGCGTTCTTCGGCGAGAAGGACTACCAGCAGCTCACCCTCGTGCGGCGGATGGCGCTCGACCTCGAGGTGCCGGTGCGGATCGTGGGTGTGCCGACCGTGCGCGAGCCGGATGGGCTCGCCCTCTCCAGCCGCAACCGCTATCTGGCCCCGGCCGAGCGGCAGACCGCGCTCACCCTCTCGGCAGCGCTGCGGGCCGGCGCCGAGGCGGCTGCTCAGGGCCTCGACGCGGAGGCCGCGGCCCGCGCCGCTTTCAATCCGGCAACGGCCAAACTGGACTACCTGGTGCTCACCGATCCCGATCTAGGGCCGGCGCCGGCGGAAGGCCCTGGCCGGATGCTCGTCGCGGCCTGGGTGGGCAGCACCCGGCTCATCGACAACATCGCCGTCGAGGTTGCCGCCGCGACGTAACGTTGAAGGGCGTCACTCGCCGGTTGTATGCCGGAAGTCGGATTTAGCAGGGGTGACGTATGCTCGGCCGTCCGGACGGCAGTGCCCTTGGGGAGGACGCACGATGCGACGGTGGATCGCCGCGATCGCGTTGGGCGGCGCGACCGCTCTGGCGCTTTCCGGTTGCGGCAATCCAGCGGGCGTCGACGGCGATCTGACCGACAACTGGGCGGCGATGCCCGAGGCCAAGCCGTTCGTGCCGCCGGCCGAGGTGTGTCACAGCGCCGACTTCGCCGAGGTGGCCTACCTCTCCTCGTTCAACGCCGTCGACTGCGCCACCGCCCACCGGCTCGAGACGGTCTTCGTCGGCGAGTTCACCGGGGGTGCCGCCACCGCCCCGGCCCCGCCCGCGAAAGGGTCGCCGGAGATCCGCGCCGCCTTCGCCGAGTGCGACACCAAGACCAAGGAGTACGTGGGTGCCGACTGGCGCACCGCCCGGCTCCGCCTGGGTGTCGTGCTGCCTTCGCCGCAGGCCTGGGAGGGCGGCTCCCGCTGGTACCGGTGCGACGTCACCGAGGTGACCAACATCGAGGACAACGGCGACACCACCAGCCGCAGCGCCAGCGTCAAGGGCGCGCTGGCGTCGGCCTCGCCCCTCTCGCTCACCTGCTATCAGGTCAAGCTCGCCCGCGACAGCAGCATCGACACGATGCCGGCGGCCGAGTGCACCAAGGACCACAACAGCGAGTTCGTCGGCGTCTACAGCGCTCCCGCCGGGGCGTATCCGAGCAAGAGCACCGACTTCGACAAGCTGCACGGCGAGTGCCGCAAGATCATCGCCAAGTACGCGGCCGTCCCGAACGACGGCAACCTCAAGTACCGCACCGGCGTCATCTCACTGCCCGGCAACGAAGACGAGTGGACGAGCGGCAACCGGGGTGTCCGCTGCTACCTCTGGCTGAGCGAGCGCAAGGTCAACCGCTCGATGAAGGGCGCCGGCCCCAACGGCCTCCCCATCCAGTACGAGGACTAATCACCCCGGCGAGGTCAAACCCTTAAGAACGAAGAGATTTGGGCTACCGCGATGTCCGTCGTGGTCCGGACCGCTGCTCCCGCGGCCTCACCCGTCCGCTGTTGGTTTTGTGCGCGTGGGACGCGCGCTGAGGCTTCGTTGCTCTGGGTAGTGGGCGCTTTCTGCGGCTTTATCCGCTCATCACGCCTTCGAGAGTGCCCGACCCAATAGATCGTGGTACGCACCGGCCCTCATAGGGGCAGTTCCGTACCACGATCTACTGGGATGGCTGGGAACCATCCCGGCCGATCGCAATGTCGGTGACACTGAGCAACTCCCGCGGCTGGGGAAGCAGAGCAAGGCGCGGCCGGCTGTGACCTGCTACCCCACCTGTGCGCTCACCGCGCCGTCTCCCCGCGTCGGATCTTGAGTGCGAGCGGGCAGTGTCGAGGGAATCGCCCACTCGCGTTTATCGGCTGGGCGCGCCGTGCGCACCCGCCACCACAGGGCCCGCCGGATACAAAGTGGTGAGCGCGTAGAGCGAATGCGATATTTCGGGCGAAGCGCCAATCGTCACACCGATCCCGGACAGTCACTGACCGTGTGGCCCGGCCGCCTCCGGTCGTATCGGGCTTGAGGTGTGGATTGTGGATTCGCGGCTGGTGCCCTGATCACAGTCTCCGCCGCGTGCGGTCGTGCGGTGGTTGACTGGTCGGATGGATGTTGCACTGCCCGTGCTCCCTCGACGGCTCGGTGCGCCTGAGCCAGGCTGGTACGAGACGACCGACGTCGTGGTGGTCGGCTCCGGCATCGCGGGGTTGACCGCGGCGCTGCACCTGCGCGAGGCCGGCCTCCACGTCACCGTCGTCACCAAGGTCAACATCGATGACGGCTCGACGCGTTGGGCGCAGGGTGGCATCGCCGCCGTGCTCGACCCGCTCGACACCCCCGCCGCCCACGCCGCCGACACGATCGTCGCCGGCGTCGGCCTGTGCGACCCGGCCGCGGTCGAGGTCCTGGTCGAGGAGGGGCCGCTGCGGGTGCGCGAGCTGATGCGCCTCGGCGCGGAGTTCGACCGCAACCCGGACGGCTCGCTGATGCTCACCCGCGAGGGCGGGCACCGGGCCCACCGCATCGTGCACGCGGGTGGCGACGCCACCGGCGCGGAGGTGCAGCGGGCACTGCACGCCGCGGTGGGCCGCGACCCCTGGATCCGCCTCGTCGAGCACGCGCTCGTGCTCGACCTGCTCCGCGCGCGAGACGGCCGGGCCTGTGGCATCACGCTGCACGTACTCGGCGAGGGCAGCGAGGACGGTGTCGGCGCCATCCTCGGTCGGGCGGTCGTGCTGGCCACCGGCGGCATGGGGCAGATCTTCTCGGCCACCACCAACCCCGCCGTCTCCACCGGCGACGGCGTCGCGCTCGCGCTGCGGGCCGGCGCGGTGGTGACCGACGTGGAGTTCGTGCAGTTTCACCCGACGTCGTTCGTGGGCGGGGACCTCCACGAGACGCAGCGCCCGCTGATCTCCGAGGCGCTGCGCGGGGAGGGCGCCCACCTGGTCGACGGCGACGGCAGGCGGTTCATGGTCGGGCAGCACGAGCTGGCCGAGCTGGCCCCCCGCGACGTGGTGGCGAAGGGCATCCACCGGGTCATGCTGGCCACCGGCGCCGACCACGTGTACCTCGACGCCCGCCACCTGCCCGACGTGCCACACCGGTTTCCGACCATCACCGCCGCCTGCCTGGCCGCCGGCATCGACCCGACCACCGACCTCATCCCGGTCGCGCCCGCCGCGCACTACGCCTCCGGCGGAGTCCGCACCGACCTGCGCGGCCGCAGCTCGATCCCCGGCCTGTACGCGTGCGGCGAGGTGGCCTGCACCGGTGTGCACGGTGCCAACCGGCTCGCCAGCAACTCGCTGCTGGAAGGGCTCGTGTTCGCCCGCCGGATCGCCGAGGACGTGGCGCACGATCTCCCGCCGCGGGCCGAGCCGGCGGCCGTGGCGGGTGAGCCGGGCTGGGTGGTCGGCGAGGAGGTCCGGGTCGCCCTGCAGGAGGCGATGACGAGGGGGGCCGGTGTGCTGCGGTCGGCCGACTCGCTCGCCACCGCGGCGAAGGAGCTGACCCGCCTGGGCGGCAGCCGCGGCACCCCGCGCACCGCCTCGTGGGAGGCGACCAACCTGCTCACGGTGGCGTCCACGCTGGTCACGGCGGCGTACGCCCGGCAGGAGACGCGCGGCTGCCACTGGCGCGAGGACTTCCCGGCCGCCAGCGACGAGTGGCTGGGTCACCTGCTCGGCGGCATCGGGCCGGACGGCGAGGTCAGCGAGGTGTGGGAGAAGCTATGAACGAGTCCACTGTGGAGGCGCTGCGGACGGCCGGGATCGACCCCGCCGAGGTGGCACGCGTGGTGCGTACCGCGCTCGACGAGGACCTGGGCCCCGACCGCCTCGACGTGACGAGCGTCGCGACGATCCCGGACGACCAGACGGACACCGCCGACGTCGTGGCGCGGGCGGACGGCGTGGTCGCCGGCCTGGCGGTCGCCGCCGCGGTGTTCGAGGAGGTGGACGCCCGTACCCGATGGGAAAGCGCGGCCCGCGACGGTGAGTGGGTGGCGCGCGGCGCGGTGCTGGCCACGGTGACCGGCCCGACCCGAGCCCTGCTGACCTCCGAGCGCACCGCGCTCAACCTGCTCTGCCGAATGTCCGGGGTGGCCACCCACACGCGGGCCTGGGCGGACGCGCTCGCCGGCAGCAAGGCCACCGTGCTGGACACCCGCAAGACCACACCCGGGCTGCGGGCGCTGGAGAAGTACGCGGTGCGGGCCGGCGGCGGCACGAACAAGCGGATGGGCCTGTACGACGTCGCCATGATCAAGGACAACCACAAGCTGGCCGCGGGTGGGCTGACCGCCGCGTACCGGCGGGTGCGCGAGCTCTTTCCCGATGTCCCCGTGCAGGTCGAGGTGACCACGGTGGCGGAGGCGGTGGAGTCGGTCGAGGCGGGCGCCGACTTCCTGCTCTGCGACAACATGACGCCCGACCTGCTGCGTGAGGTGGTCGCGGCGGTCGGCGACCGGGCCGAGTTGGAGGCCACCGGCGGGCTGACGCTGGAGGTCGCGCCGGAGTACGCGGCGACCGGCGTCGACTACCTATCGGTGGGGGCCCTCACCCATTCCTCGCCTATCTTGGATATCGCCCTGGACCTGCGCCCGTAAGAGGTAGCGCGTGCTGCTCTGCATAGATATCGGTAACACCAACACGGTGCTGGCCACCTTCGACGGGGACAAACTGGTCCACTCCTGGCGGATCAAGACCGACGCCCGCTCGACGGCCGACGAGATGGGCCTGATCTACCGTGGGCTGCTCGCCGGCGACGCCGTGGAGATCACCGGGGTGGCGGCCTGCTCGACGGTGCCCGCCGCACTGCGCTCGCTGCGCATGATGCTGGCCCGCTACTACGGCGACGTCCCCACCGTCATCGTCGAGCCGGGCGTGAAGACCGGCGTGCAGCTGGCGATCGACAACCCGAAGGAGGTCGGCCCGGACCGCGTCGTCAACACCCTGGCGGCATACACGATCTACGGCGGGCCCTCGATCGTGGTCGACATCGGCACGACCAACACGTTCGACGTGATCAGTGCCCGGGGCGAGTTCCTCGGTGGCGCGTTCACGCCGGGCATCGAGATCTCCTTCGACGCGCTCGCGGCGCGGGCGGCCCAGCTGCGCAAGGTCGAGCCGGCGAAGCCGCGTTCGGTGATCGGCAAGAACACGGTGGAGTGCCTGCAGGCCGGCATGTACTTCGGGTACGCCGGCCTGATCGACCACATCATCCAGCGGATGTCCGAGGAGCTGGGGCCGCTGCGAGCGGTGATCGCGACCGGCGGGCTGGCCCCGGTCGTGATCGACGAGTGCCGCACGATCACCCACCACGAGCCGATGATCACGCTGATCGGCCTGCGGATGGTCTACGAGCGCAACACCTGAGCCCGAAAGACGATCACGCGGTACGGCAGCTCGAAGCTCTCCCGGCCGGCCAGGTCGGGATGGGTGGCGATGAGCTCGTGCACGCCCGCCACGATCTCAGCCTGCCGCCGCGGCGTCGCGGTGAGAAAGTACGACCGCGTCGAGATCATCGCGACGAGGGTCTCCGGCGTGCGTACCTCGTGGTACGTGAACTCCTTGCGTTCGACCGCCCCGAACTGGTCGGTCAGCTTCAGCGCCACGGTCGGCTCGGGATCGAAGTCGCCCCGGTTGTCCGGGGTGTCGTGGGTGATCCGGGAGATCTCCGCCACCCACGGCTCGCGGGCGTCGCGATGGTTCCAGATCGCGCCGAAGTGGCCGCCCGGGCGGAGCAGCCGGGCGATCTCCGGGTGGGCACGCTCCCGGTCGAACCAGTGGTATGCCTGCCCGGCCACCACGGCGTCGGCGCTCCCATCCGGCAGCGGCACGGCCTCGGCGAAGCCGGCGAGCGCGGTCGTGCCCTCGGTCGACGCGGCGAGCTGGGCCCGCATGCCCTCGTCCGGCTCGACGGGTGTGACCTCGTAGCCGGCCGCGAGGAGCACGCGGGTGAGCTTGCCCGTGCCGGCACCCAGGTCGACGACCTCGGTGGGCGGCGGCGCGCCGACCGCCCACCGGACGGCCTCGATCGGATAGCTGGGTCGGAACTGGTCGTACTCCGCGGCGGCGGCCCCGAACGACAGGGCCTGAGTTTGATCAGCCATCGGTTATCGACGGTACCCGTACCCAGCTAACGAGTACCCTCGTGGCGAATCCGTCTTCTTAATTGAGAAAGCTGTGCCGTGACTGAGTCGACTCCAGCCGCCGCTGACCCCGCCGAGGACCTTCCCGAGCAGATGCGGGTGCGCCGGTCCAAGCGGGACCGCATGCTCGCCGACGGGGTGGAGCCGTACCCGCTGGGCTACCCGCGCACCTCCACGCTCGCGCAGATCCGGGAGCGGTACGCCGAGCTGCCCACCGATACCGCCTCCGGCGACACGGCGTCCGTCACGGGCCGCGTCATCTTCATCCGCAACAGCGGCAAGCTCTGCTTCGCGACGCTGCGGGATGGCGACGGCACCGAGCTTCAGGCGATGCTTTCGCTCGACCGGATCGGCGCCGAGCGGCTCGAGGATTGGAAGCGCCTCGTCGATCTCGGTGACCTTGTGGGCGTCACCGGAGAGGTCATTACGAGCCGCCGGGGTGAACTCTCCGTGCTCGCCGACTCGTGGACCATGACCGCGAAGGCACTTCGCCCACTCCCCGTGGCGCACCGGCCGTTGAGTGAGGAGGCTCGGGTCCGCCAGCGGTACGTGGATTTGATCGTGCGCCCGCAGGCAAGGGAGACGGTCCGTACCCGGGCTTCGGTGGTGCGAAGTTTGCGTGATTCGCTTCACTCGCGCGACTTCCTGGAGGTCGAGACGCCGATGCTGCAGTTGCTGCACGGCGGTGCTGCGGCTCGCCCATTCGTAACTCACAGCAATGCGTTGGATACTGATCTGTATCTGCGAATCGCACCAGAGCTATTCCTGAAGCGCTGTGTGGTTGGTGGGATCGAGCGAGTCTTCGAGATCAACCGCAACTTCCGGAATGAGGGAGTTGACTCATCGCACTCTCCCGAGTTCGCGATGCTCGAGACGTACCAGGCCTACGCCGACTACAACACCATGGCCACGCTGACCCGCGAGTTGGTACAGGAAGCCGCGCGTGCGACCTTTGGGTCCTATGTTGTTACGCATGTCGACGGCGCTGAGTACGACCTCGGCGGACAGTGGCGCTCCGTAACCCTCTACGGGATCCTTTCCGAGGCGCTCGGCGAGGAGGTAACGGTCCGTACGGACATGGCGAGGCTCGTTCAGTACGCAGAGAAGCACAATCTGCCCGTGTCGCCCAAGTGGGGTCCGGGCAAACTCGCCGAGGAACTCTTCGAGGAGCTCGTCGTACCAAACCTCGTGGTCCCCACCTTCGTACGGGACTACCCCGAGGAGACGTCGCCGCTGACCCGCGCCCATCGTGACCAGCCCGGCCTCGCCGAGAAGTGGGACCTGTACGCGTTCGGCTTCGAGCTCGCCACCGCCTACTCCGAGCTGGTCGATCCCGTTGAGCAGCGGGAACGGCTGGTGCGACAGGCGCAGTTGGCGGCGAAGGGAGACGACGAGGCGATGCGGTTGGACGAAGACTTCCTCCGGGCCATGGAATATGGGATGCCGCCGTCGGGCGGGATGGGAATGGGAATCGACAGGCTCCTCATGGCGCTCACGGGCCTCGGTATTCGGGAAACCATCCTGTACCCGCTGGTCCGCCCCGAGTAGATTTCTTCGATCCTATTGACGTCTGGAGCGTCTTCCAAGCTATTGTTCTCTTGTTTGCGGGAGGAACCCTGCTCGGAAGGATAGCGGCCCGTGGCCAAGCAGATCATTCACAAGTTGGTCGACGACCTGGACGGCGGCGACGCCGACGAGACCGTCAAGTTCTCGCTCGACGGCGTTCAGTACGAGATCGACCTGTCCAAGAAGAACGCCGACAAATTGCGGGAGGCAATCGCCCCATACGCGGCGGCCGGTTCAAAGATCGGGCGCGGCGGTGTCGTGGTCGGTGGGCGTGCCGCTCGGGGACGCGGTGGAGCGGCCGCTGATCGCGAGCAAAACAAGGCGATCCGCGCTTGGGCGAAGAAGGAAGGCAAGGAGATCTCCGACCGGGGCCGGATCCCTCAGGAGATCGTCGACGAGTACCACGCGAAGGCGGGCCGCTGAGCCTCGCCGTCGCGACCGGACCCGGCAACGGGCCCGTGGCGCAGCACGCGCCGCGGGCCCGCCCGCATCTACGGACGTGAGCCGGCTGCGCTCGCTCCGCTCGCGGGGCGCTCCCAGGGGTGGCTCCCCAGGGACCGACCAGGTGCTGACCAGACGGGCCTCCAGCGAATTCGGCCGGAATTCGCTGGAGGCCCGCGACGTTGCCTACCCGGTACGGGTCGAGGCCGTCTCCGGACCGTGACCCGTGGATCCCTAGCCCCGTTGTCCACAGGGGTGGACGATGTTGTCCACAGGCTGTGGATGGCCGTGTGGGTGAGCTGTGGATTTCGCTCTCCGCGTAGCGGTCAGGTCGGGGGGAACAGCCCTCTGGCGCGCACAGTTGGGGAAAAGGTCGCGGACGTAGGCCAGTCCGGACACGCACGGCACAAGCAGAGTCGGTCCGCGGCGATAGAGTAAGCACACGGGCGCCCCGACGGGACGTCCCCGGCGCTGGCCCCGCCAAGATCATGGCGCACGGCACGTGAGGAGCACGAGGGCATGTTCGAGCGGTTCACCGACCGAGCGCGACGGGTTGTCGTCCTGGCTCAGGAAGAAGCCCGGATGCTCAACCACAACTACATCGGCACGGAGCACATCCTGCTGGGTCTCATCCACGAGGGTGAGGGTGTGGCGGCCAAGGCTCTGGAGAGTCTCGGCATCTCTCTTGAGGGCGTCCGCCAGCAGGTCGAGGAGATCATCGGCCAGGGCCAGCAGGCGCCGAGCGGGCACATCCCGTTCACGCCGCGGGCCAAGAAGGTCCTTGAGCTCTCGCTCCGTGAGGCGTTGCAGCTCGGTCACAACTACATCGGCACGGAGCACATCCTGCTCGGGCTGATCCGGGAGGGTGAGGGCGTCGCCGCCCAGGTGCTGGTCAAGCTCGGCGCCGACCTCAACCGGGTGCGCCAGCAGGTGATCCAGCTCCTGTCCGGCTACCAGGGCAAGGAGCCGGCCGCGGCCGGCGCCGCCGCGGGCGAGGCTGCCCCGTCGACCTCCCTGGTGCTGGACCAATTCGGTCGCAACCTGACCCAGGCCGCCCGCGAGGGCAAGCTCGACCCGGTCATCGGGCGCGAGAAGGAGATCGAGCGGGTGATGCAGGTGCTCTCCCGCCGCACCAAGAACAACCCGGTCCTGATCGGCGAGCCCGGCGTGGGCAAGACCGCCGTGGTGGAGGGCCTGTCCCAGCGGATCATCAAGGGTGAGGTGCCCGAGACGCTCAAGGACAAGCAGCTCTACACGCTGGACCTCGGTGCGCTGGTCGCCGGCTCCCGCTACCGCGGTGACTTCGAGGAGCGCCTCAAGAAGGTGCTCAAGGAGATCCGCACCCGGGGCGACATCATCCTCTTCATCGACGAGATCCACACTCTGGTCGGCGCCGGCGCCGCCGAGGGCGCGATCGACGCGGCGAGCATCCTCAAGCCGATGCTGGCCCGCGGTGAGCTGCAGACCATCGGTGCGACGACGCTCGACGAATACCGCAAGCACCTCGAGAAGGACGCGGCGCTCGAGCGGCGCTTCCAGCCGATCCAGGTGGGTGAGCCCTCGCTGGCGCACACCATCGAGATCCTCAAGGGGTTGCGTGATCGCTACGAGGCCCACCACCGGGTCTCGATCACGGACGCCGCGCTCGTGGCGGCGGCGACCCTCGCCGACCGCTACATCTCGGACCGCTTCCTGCCGGACAAGGCGATCGACCTGATCGACGAGGCCGGTGCCCGGATGCGCATCCGCCGGATGACCGCGCCGCCAGACCTGCGCGACTTCGACGAGCGGATCGCCCAGGTGCGCCGCGACAAGGAGTCCGCGATCGACGCGCAGGACTTCGAGCGGGCCGCCCAGC
>Ga0272482_10000048_pt1 | contig 38621 bp, 36 predicted proteins | sample RVTome_8_FD_192427 | JGI IMG/M metagenome (GOLD analysis project Ga0272482, IMG submission 192427) | Soil microbial communities from uranium-contaminated site in the Upper Colorado River Basin, Wyoming, United States - RVT160D0 (version 2) ...
CGATGCGCGACCACCTGCGCGGCCACGACATCCAGGCGTGGGCCCGCTCCTACCTCGCCGCGCTCGACCACACCGGCTCGCTGGTCGCCCGCCTTTCCGTGGACTAGGAGGCTTTCGAGCAGATTTTGCCCCGGTCCGCGCCAGTCGCGGGCCGTATGCTCCCGCGGGCCGCCGGGCCCGCGGGTCAAGCCCCGCTGCCTCCGGCGGGAGCGCTCCGGACCATCAGGCGACACAGTGGACAGCGCTACGGACCTCGATAGCGGCTCCACGCACCGCAGGAGCGTTGGGCCGCCGGAGGCGGGTAGGCGCCGTGACCAAGGCGCAGGGTGAGGCCACAATGAGCAGCGGTCTGGACCCAATTCCACTCAGCTCATCTTGATCAAAGGCTCAGAGGCTTTTGAGCTGCCGCGATGTTCGTCGTGGTCCAGACCGCCGCTCCCGCGGCCTCACCCTCCGCGGTCCACACCCATGACGTGAGGGGTTTGTGAAAGTTTGTTGCTGCCCTGGCAGCGATAACTCTTCACAAACCCAGGGTGGTGCGCCGCATGGCCGCCTTTGGCGCTCAAGTGATCTTGGATTGGGTTGGTTCCGATGCTTGGTCGTTGTGGTGGCTGGTGTGTGCACGGCAGACTGGTGGGCCGTGACCCGGCTCCACGACGGGGCCTCGGGCCGGCGTGACCGTCTACCCGAAATCCGCCCGACGCACCGTTGAAAGCGTGGATTTCGGGTAGACGATCACCACGCACCTGGAAGCTGAGCGTGCGCGGTGCTCTGGCCGGGCGATCGCGGTGAGTCGCGCGGGCCTGCGCGGGTTGTGCACCGCGCAGGGTGAGGCCGCGGGAGCGGCGGTCCGGACCACGACGAACATCGCGGCAGCTCAAAGCCTCTGACTCTTCGGAATGAAACCTCAAAGAGAATGCCCAGAGCACAGCCTTGATCAAACAAGCTGAGCGGCATCGGGTCTGGACCACAGCGGACGTCGCGGTAGCTCAAATCTCAGGAGCCGCCCTTTTCCAGCCAGTCGAGGATCGCGTCGATGGGCTCCCGCCACCGGGCGTCGAGCATGAGGTCGTGGCCCATGCCGGGGAAGAGCAGCGGCGCGCCGCCGTATCGGCGGGCCGCGCGGGTCAGGGCCGACGCCGGCACCACGCGGTCGTCCGGGCTGCCCACCACCAGCACCGGCGGGTCGCCCACCGCGGGCTCGGGGGCGCGGTGCAGCAGCAGCTGCCACTGGGCCCGGGCGGAGGCGCGGCCGAGCCGCTCCACGTAGCCCCTGGCCACGGCCTCCGGCGTCGCGCGGCTGAAGAGCTGGCGGCGGCTCAGCCGCAGCCGGCCCCCGAAGATCGCCGGCAGCGTGCCCGCGGGGTTTCGCCGCAGCGCCACGCCGAGCGTCGCCCAACCACCCAGCACCGGCGCCGCCAGCACCGCGGCCCGCGCCGGGTAGCGGGCCAGCGCCCGCTCGACCACCAGCGCCCCAGCGCCGTGGCCCACCAGCACCGCCTGGCGGGGCAGGCTCGCGGCCGCCTGGACGACATCGTGGGTGTACGCCCGGAGCGTGGCCCTCGGCGTGTCGCCGCTGCCGCCGTGGCCGCGCGGGCTCACCGCGTGTGCCGGGAAGCCGCGGCCGGCGGCGTGCTCGAGCCAGAACTCGGCGAACGCCCACGCGCCGTGCCCGAAGCCCGGCACGAAGAGCACCGGCGGCTTGCCCTCGTCGAGCTCCGGCGTGGCGCTTCGCACCTCGCGCCGCACGGGTGCGATCGGCTTGGCCCAGTCTTCGAAGCGGATGAGCCTCATGCCTTCGCTCCCGCCAGGCCGTCGATCATCTTCTGGAGAGCCCGCAGGTAGTCCACGTGGCTCACCTCGAACCAGTGGCGCGGCGTGTCCCGCACCTTCGCGCCGGTCCAGCGGCGGTCGGGCTCCTTGGCCACGCTGCCGGCCCAGAACTCGCCGGCCCGCTGCGGCGCGGCCTCGCGCAGCCGCAGCCACCGCGCGATCGCCACGGTCTGCCAGTGAACGAGCGGCAGGATGCCCGAGTCGGACTCCAGCAGCCCGGCGACGGCAAGCGTGGGGTGCCGCCGCGAGAACGCGTGCAGGTGCAGCCGCGGCCGCCCCTCCGCCGTGGCGGCCAGCGCCTCCGGCGCCAGAAACTCGAAGCGCGGCCGGTAGCCGGTCGCCGCGATCACTAGATCGGGCTCCACCTCGGTGCCGTCGGTGAGCTCCACGCTGTAGGACCGGAAGCGGGCGACGTCGGGCACCGGCGCGACGCCGCCGTGGCCCACCTGGTAGATCAGCTGGCTGTTGACGATCGGGTGGGTCTCGAAGACCTTGTGGTCGGGCCGCCGCATGCCGAACCGCCGCGGGTCGCCCACCGTCAGCCGCAGCGTGCGCTGCAGCAGCCACTGCCGCAGGCGCAGCGGGAGGCGCAGCCGCAGCACCGCGTCGTTGAACTGGTCGGCGGGGCGGCCGAAGACGTACTTGGGCGCGTACCAGTAGCCGCGCCGCGTCGAGTGCCAACAGCGGGTCGCCTGCTGCGCCGCCTCCACCGCGATGTCGCAGCCGGTGTTGCCGCCGCCGATCACCAGCACCCGCTTGCCACGCAGCTCGGCCGGATCCTTGTACGCCGACGAGTGGATGACCTTGCCCTTGAAGTCGTCGAGCCCCTCGTAGGCCGGGAGGCTGGGCGACCAGTTGTGCCCGTTGGCCACCACGACGGCGGCGTAGCGGTGGGTGCGCTCGGCGCCGTATCCACCCGTGCTGCGCGTGGTCACATCCCACCGCATCCCGTCGGCCGGCTCCACCTTGACCACCTCGGTGCCGAACCAGATGTGCGGGCGCAGGTCGAAATGGTCCGCGTAGCGCTCCAGGTAGGTGAGCACCTGGCTGTGGTGCGGGTAGTCCGGCCAGTCGTCGGGCATCGGAAAGTCGGGGTACTGCGTGAAGGGCTTGGACGAGATCAGATGCGCGCTCCCGTAGACCGGGCTGCGGTCATGGCGCCAATTCCACCCCCCGCCGACGCCGGTGTCGCGCTCGTAGCAGTCGACGCCGAAGCCACACTCCCTCAGGTTTTTGATGGCGACGAGACCGCTCGGCCCCGCGCCGACCACGCAGACGGTCTCACCCCGGTCGTAAACCGGGCGTCCGTCTCGCCAGAGGGTCGCGCTGTCATGATCGGTGGAGGTGGTCACCGAAGTTTCTCCTAAAATCGCGGCTGCGAAATCCTCTCGGCTGGCCACACCCTTTGTCCACCCCCGCCGCAGATGTTTCACCCTCCGCCGCGCTCGTGGGCGTGACCGCAGAAACCAGGTTTCTGCTGCTTCGGCGGCGCTCGGTTACAGCAGAAACCTGGTTTCTGCCGGGATCATGAGCGGGCGCGGAGGGCGGTCTTCAGGTCTGACGCGAAGGTGTCGAAGTCTTCGCGCAGGCGTTTGGAGGTTATGTGTAGGACTACCCAGCCGGCGTTTACCAGGTGGTTGAGGCGTTGGCGGTCACGGTGGATCTGGTCTTCGGCGGCGTGCCACAGGCCGTCGTACTCGACTGCCACCTTGTGCTCCGGCCAGGCTAGGTCGACGCGGGCCACAAACCTGCCGTCGCACTCGATGACGTACTGCGTGACCGGCGCCGGTAGGCCCGCCAGCACGAGCCGCACACGCAGCCGGCTCTCCTGAGGCGACTCGGCACCGGCGTCGGCGAGGGTCGCCGCACGCAGCAGCCGCCGCCAGCCACGGACTCCCCGCCGGCGTGCGGCATATGCCTCCAGGTCGGCCACCGTCACGAGCCGGCGCCGGACCAGCAGGTCGATGACGACTACGGCCTCGACCAGGTCCAGCCATTGGGCGAGATCCCAACACGTGCGGGCTGGCGTTGTCAGCCGCATCCCGTCGAGCTCGCGCGTGTCGCCGTCGACCAGGTCAGCTGAGTGCGCGAGTAGGCCAACCGATCGGCCGAACCTGACGTGACGGGGGATCACGACCTCCACCGGATCGCCGGCCGTCACGGTGCCGGCGCCGTAGAGGGCCGCCGCCGACCGGCCCGCCACCGCGCCGCCGGACGGCAGCAGCAGACCGCCAGGCACCGGTGCCGGTGGGTGATCGTGAGCGAGGCGTCCGCGTAGACGCCGCGGAACAGCGGCTGCCAGGCCGCGCTGCGCAGATCGGTGGGGGTCAGCAGCCGCTGCCGCAGGGCGTTACGCGCTAGGAAGATCTTGCCGGCCAGGGCGGCCGGGCGGCGGGGAGGTCGGGGCATCCCTCCAGGTTCAGCTCTCGCGCGGACTCCCGCTGTCCCGCGCGGGGGCGGGGCGGAGGAGATTGCGGAGGATGAACACTGTTATCGCCATCAGGGCGATGTACAGCGGTACGCCCGCGCCCAGCTGCTGGGCCATCGCGGCCAGTGGTGGGTAGTCGGCGGCCGGTTGCAGCGGGGATGACGGGTCACCGAGGGCCTGGGTGACGCGCTCGGCCACCCACGTGCCACGGCCGACGAGCATGTCGTGGGCGATCGGGCCGGGTGTGGTCACCAGCGCGAAGGCGGTGCCGGCCACCGCGGCGTAGAGCCACGGGATAAGGTGCTTCTTGGCGGGGGCGACCGCGCGGGCGACCCACACCGCGAACGGCATGATGAGTGCCAGCGCCGGTGTGAGTGCGATGAACGCGAACGACGAGTCGAGCAGCCAATGCACCACCCAACTGATCGCGGGACCGCCCTCGTCGAGGTAAACGGAATGGAACCAGAACATCGCGAGGCCGCCGACGTAGCACACCGTCACCGCGGTCACCAGCAGTGCGAATCGTGATGCCGGATCGCGGTAGAAGTCGACGTAGGCGCGGAGGGACAGGGGCGGCGGGGCCGCGTGCGCCGGGCTGAGCACGGCGCGGAACGAGGGTGACATTGTGACACTCTCCATAGATGTATATAGATATCTCTATGGTGAGTGTCCGGCGGAATGCCGTGAAATCATCTCCCCCCAAGGGATTCACGTGAAGTGGAGATGCGCCACCACGGGAAAATGATCGCTCGCACGGAGTGCCTCGGGCGTGTCTACGACGTCATAGCCGAGTACCGCCACCTGCGGATCCACGAAAAGCGCATCGATGCGAACGCGCGGATTGGCGCAGGAGAACGTGGGGCGCGTCACATCCCCGGCCGTATCCGTCATCCCCTCCGCGAGAATGCGCCACGCCTCACCAGAAATAGACTCATTCAAATCAACACCGAGAATCACCGGTAGGTCTACTTTGGATAGTTCGGCGCGGAGCGCGGAGGCTTGGGCCGGGCGCTCGTCCTCATACTTGGACAGGTGAGAGCCGGCGACCACGAAGCGCGTGTCGCCCACCGAGCACTCCGCGAACGCGGCGCCCCGCATGTGTCGGCCCGGCGTGTGCGGCAGCCGGATAGACCACGCGTCGTGTACCCGCACGCGAAGGCTGGTAAACACCAGATTGCCCAGCGACGGCAGCCCACCCGCGCCGACCAGCATGCCGAACGAATGGGCCAGCGTCGCGGTCTTGCCACGCCAGCGGAAGCGGCGCGGCCCTTCCTGGACGATCAGCACATCCGGCGCGATGTCCTTGACCACCGAGGCGAGCGCGGCCTGGTCGTCCTTCTGGCTATGCACGTTGTACGTGAGCACCCGCAGATCCACGGTGTGACCCTAACGCCGGCGCGCGAGGTCTCCCGCACCGACCACGCCGGCCGCGTTACCCATCTCGGCGGCCTTGAGCTCGGCCACGGGCACGCGGCGGCGCTGCGCCAGGGCGTCCATATAGGACCTGTGCGTGGGGCCGAGCAGCAGATCGCCGGCCTCCACGACCCCGCCGCCCACCACCAGCATCTGCGGGTCGAGGATCTGCACCATGTCGGCCAGCGCGATGCCGAGCCAGTGACCGATCTGGGCGAACGCCTGCCGCGACACCACATCCCCGTCCATCGCCGCCGCGGTGACCATCGGGCCACTGATCGCCTCCGCGTCACCCTCGGCCAGCTCCAGGAGGGCGGCGGCGTTGCCCGGATCCTGGCGGGCGCCGGCGCGGGCGAAGCGGACCAGCGCGTTGCCGCTCGCGTACTGCTCCAGGCAGCCGTGGCGGCCGCACCCGCACAGGTGGCCCTCGGGCACGGACAGCACGTGGCCCAGCTCGGCCGCGACGCCCTGGGTGCCGCGGACCAGCTCGCCGCCGAGCACGATCGCGCCGCCCACGCCGGTGCCGATCGTGAACATCACCATCGAGTCCTCGGCCTGCCGGGCCGCGCCGAAGCGGAACTCGGCCCAGGCGGCGGCGTTCGCGTCGTTCTCGACGATGACCGGGAGGCCGGTGGCGGCCGTGACGTACTCGCGGAGCGGCTCGTCGCGCCAAGCGATGTTGGGGGCGAAGAGCACCTTGGAGCGGGTGGCGTCGATCCAGCCGGCCGCGCCGATGCCGACCGCCTCGATCTCGCGCCCCTCGGCCAGCTCGGTGACCGCCTCGATGATCACGTCGCGGGTCTTGGCCACGTCGTCCGCGGGGGTGTCGCGGCGCGTCTGCGCCAGCACGGCACCGGCCGGATCGACGACGCCGGCGGCCACCTTCGTGCCGCCGACGTCCACACCGATGGTCAGCGTCACGCTGATGTCCCCTCTAGCGCGAAAAAGTAGCCCTACTCCGGCCCTGGATCATGACTGGCCCGGGTGGCGGCGCGCCAGACATCCGCACCATCGTCCCGCGAACCGGAATCGGGTGTCGCGGTTTCCGGAGCGGACGGGGGCGGCGTCGACAGCGACCGCAGCAGGCTCGCGACCCCCGCCGCGAAGTCGCCCGCGCCGGTCGCCACCCGCTCGGCGAACTCCGGGGTGGGCTCGCGCATCGCCGCGATCGCCCGGCACACGGGGCACACGCAGCACTCGGCGGAGCCGGTCGAGAACGGACCGGGGGCCGCGCCGAAGAGGGAGCCGGAGGACACCGTGGCGAGCACCGTCGCGACGAGGCGTTCGGCTTCCTCGCGGGCGGAGGTCGGATCGGTAGGGTTCATGAGGAGGCCCCCTCGGCCCGGCGCTTGAGCTGCTTCAGCGCGGTATCCATGATCATTTTCTCCGCTTTGCGGCGGAACATTCCCAGCATGCCCACCGACAACTCCACTTCCAAGGTGTAGGTGACGGTGGTGGTGCCGTCGCCGTTGTCGGCGATGTCGTACGACCCGTTCTGCGTCTTCTGCATCTTCGACGGCTCGACGAGATGCCACTCGATCCGGGAGATGTCCTCCGCGTACTCGTATGCCAGGGTGTACTCGTCCGCGATGACACCGGCGTCGAGGGTAAACCGCACCTGGCTCGCGTAGCCGTCCTCGTACTCCTCGAGGACCTCGACCCGCTTCATCGCGTCGGTCCACTCGGGGTAGCTGGCGAAGTCGCAGATGACGGCCGCGACCCGCTCCGGGGGCACGGCGACGACGATCGACTGGGTGGAGGAGTCCGCCATGCCCGGGAGGTTACCCCGTGCAAGCGGAGAGGCCCTGTTCCCGGGTAGGTTGCGGATAGTTTCCCGTGAGGAGTGCTGTGCGCGAGTTCGCCGTACCGCCGGTGGTGACCATCGGCGACGCCGCCAACCTGACCGACCCCGTCTGGGACAACGCCGAGACCGCTCCGGAGGCGGTGCAGTTCTCCCGGCGTACGTCCGGCGGGTGGGTCGACGTCACCTGCGCCCAGTTCCGGGACGAGGTGGTGGCGCTGGCGCGCGGCCTCGTCGCGGCGGGCGTCGAGCCGGGCGACCGGGTGGCCCTGATGAGCAAGACGCGCTACGAGTGGACCCTGATCGACTATGCGATCTGGTCGGTCGGTGGCGTCACGGTGCCGATCTACGAGACCTCCAGCGCCGAGCAGGTGGCCTGGATCCTCGCCGACTCCGGCGCGACCGCGTGCTTCGTCGAGACCAACACCCACGCACTGGCCGTGGCCGGCGTGCGCGAGGAGGTGCCCGCGCTCGAGCAGGTGTGGCAGATCGAGATCGGTGACCTCGACGCGCTGGTCGAGCGGGGCGCGGGCGTCGACTCGACCGAGATCGACCGGCGCCGCGCCGCGGTCGGCGCGGGCGACGTGGCCACCATCATCTACACCAGTGGCACCACGGGGCGCCCCAAGGGCTGCGTGCTCACCCACCGCAATATCTACTCCGACATCAAGAACGCCATCCCGGGGCTGCACCACCTCTTCCGCCCGGGGGCCTCGACACTGCTCTTCCTGCCGCTGGCGCACTCGTTCGCCCGGCTGATCCAGGTCGGCGTGGTCACCGCCCGCGCGCGGATGGGCCACACGGCGGACGTGAAGAACCTGGTGCCCGACCTACAGGCGTTCCGGCCGACGTTCGTGCTCTCGGTGCCGAGGGTTTTCGAGAAGGTCTACAACACCGCCAGGCAGCGCGCCCACGGCGACGGCAAGGGCAAGATCTTCGACCGGGCCGAGGCGGTCGCGATCGCGTACAGCGAGGGGTTGGACAAGCCCGGCGGACCCGGCCTCGGCGTGAAGCTCCAGCACGCGCTCTTCGACCGCCTGGTCTACGGCAAGCTCCGCGCCGCCCTCGGCGGGCTGTGCGGCGACGCGATCTCCGGTGGGGCGCCGCTGGGCGCGCGGCTCGCGCACTTCTTCCGCGGCGTCGGGGTGACGGTCTACGAGGGGTACGGGCTGACCGAGACCTCCCCCGCGGTCGCCGTCAACCTGGAGAAGGCGATCCGCGTCGGCACGGTCGGCCGCCCCCTGCCCGGCGTGACCATCCGCATCGCGGACGACGGCGAGATCCTCATCAGCGGCGACATCGTCTTCGAGCGGTACTGGAACAACGACGACGCCACGGCCGAGGTGCTCGACTCCGACGGGTGGTTCCACAGTGGCGACCTGGGCGAGCTCGACGCCGATGGCTACCTCACGATCACCGGCCGTAAGAAAGAGATCATCGTGACCGCCGGCGGCAAGAACGTCGCCCCGGCGCTGCTCGAAGACCGCCTCCGCGCGCACCCGCTGGTCAGCCAGACGGTGGTGGTCGGCGACCGGCAGCCGTTCATCGCCGCGCTGGTCACGATCGACGAGGAGGCGTGGCCGAAGTGGCTCGCCGGCGCGGGCTACCCGGAGACCGACACGGTCGCCGACCGCCGCGACGACGAAAAGCTGCGCGCCGAGATCCAGGCGGCGGTCGACGAGGCCAACAAGGCGGTCTCGCACGCTGAGGCGATCAAGGTGTTCCGCATCCTCCCCCAGGACTTCACCGAGGCCACCGGCGAGCTGACCCCGTCGCTGAAGGTCAAGCGCGGCGTGGTGCACAAGATGTACGCCGACGAGATCACGGCGATCTACGGAGGCTGAGTTGCTCCTGTCCCCCGCCGCGGCCCGGCCGCGCACGCGCCCGCACGGGCAGCCGAGGCCACACCCGCTGGCCGTCGCTGCGCGGCTGGTCGTGCTCGCGCTGGTCGCGGTGCTGACGCTGATCACCACGCGCGAGGTGGAGCAGCTGCGGTGGGTCGGGCTGCTCGCCATCGCGGCGATCCCAGGTGTGCTCGCCCCCCGCCACGCGGTGCTCGGGCCGCTCGGCCGGTTCGCCGAGGTGATCATCGTGGGGCTGGCGGCCAGCAAGGTGGCGGCCGAGGCGCAGATTCAGGGGACGCTCGGCTCCGGGCTCGGCGCCGAGGCGATGCTGCCGTACCTGGCGGTCCCGCTGACCGTCGCCACCCTTTACCGCCGCACCCGCGAGGCCCTCGCGCTGCTCGGCGTCGCGGCCGTGACGCTGGCCTTCGGCGGCATCGTCACCGAGGTCAGCCGCGAGCGCCTGATCACCGACGGCGGCTACCTGCTGGCCTCCGCCCAGTGGCTGATCCTCGCCGCGGTGGGCATCACCGCCGCCGGCACGCTCCAGCGGGTGCTCCAGGCGCGCGGGGAGAGCCGGCCCCCGCAGCCGTACGCCGAGGCGACCCGCCTGCTCACCCAGCTGCGCAGCGTCGCCCGCCAGCTGCCCGGCGCCACGCTCGACCCGGGTGGCATCGCCGAGCACCTGCTCGACGAGCTGCGCACGATCACCCGGGCCGACCGGGCGGCGGTGCTGACCGCGAGCGGGGGCGGGCGGCTTGTCGTGCTCGCCCAGACCGGCGTCGACCGGGTCGACTGGGAGACCACGCTCGACGCCGACTCCGCGATCGCCGACGCGTGGGCGAGCCAGCAGCCGCAGACCGCGCACCGGTCGCAGGCGCGGTCGCACCGCAAAGGCGATGTTTCGGCCCTCGTGGTCCCTCTCGTCGCCGGCGTCCGCACTGTCGGATTAGTGACTCTCGAAGCCGATGTCACCAGCGCATATCCCTCTTCGGTCGTAGATAGGGTGACCGCGGTGACGGGTCCCGCGGCACTCCGGCTGGAGGCCGCATTGCTCTTCGACGAGGTGCGTTCGCTCGCCACGAACGAGGAGCGGCAGCGCCTGGCGCGGGAGATCCACGACGGCGTGGCGCAGGAGCTGGTGATGGTCGGGTACGGCATCGACAACGCCCTCGCGCTCCTGCCGGAGGACGCCAAGGAGAGCGGCGAGGAGCTCCGCTCGCTCCGCGGCGAGGTCACCCGGGTGATCACTGAGCTGCGGCTTAGCCTCTTCGAGCTGCGCAGCGAGGTCGACCGGCAGGGTGGCCTGGCGGCCGCGATCTCCGAGTACGCCCGGCAGGTCGGCGCCTCCGCGGGGCTCCGCGTGCACTACACCCTCGACGAGTCGACCGCCCGGCTCCCGGCCGCCACCGAGGCCGAGCTACTCCGCATCGCCCAGGAGGCGATCACCAACGCGCGCAAGCACGCCGGCGCGTCGAACCTTTGGGTCACGTGTGCCGTCGATCCCCCGTACGCCCAAATTGAAGTGTCGGATGACGGTCAGGGCATCGCTGACCAGCGGCCGGACGGCAGGTACGGTCTTGCGATCATGGCCGAGAGGGCGGAACGTATCCGTGGCCGGCTAGAGATCAGGCCACGTCATCCGAGCGGCACAACTGTCGCTGTCGTACTGGGAAGCTCGCCCCGGCGCGATAGCGTGCGCGATAGCGTAAATGCACCAGAAGGGGAGTAAGCCCAGCATGACCACCAGCCCCACACCACCGACCACCCGCACCAAGGTCCTCCTCGTCGATGACCACGACCTGATCCGCAAGGGTCTTCGGCACGCGTTCGAGCGGGACCGCCAGTTCGAGGTCGTGGGTGAGGCAGCCACGGCTGCGGAGGGGGTCCGCCAGGCGGGCGCACTGCAGCCCGATGTCGTGATCATGGACCTCCGCCTGCCCGACGGCAGTGGCCTCGAGGCCACCCGCGCGCTGCGCAAGTCCTCTACGACCATGGGCATCGTCGTCCTGACCATGTATGCGGGAGACGACCAGCTCTTCGGCGCTCTGGAGGCGGGCGCGAGCGCGTTCGTGCCGAAGACCGCCCCGGCCGACGAGGTCGTGGCGGCGGCCCGGCACGCGGCCTCCTCCCCCAGCGCCTTCACGGCGGCCGACCTGGCCGAGGCGATGAAGCGGCGCCTCGCTCCATCCGGCCCGCAGCTGTCACCCCGCGAGGGCCAGGTGCTCCGCCTGCTGGCCGACGGCATGAGCGTGGCCGGCATCGCCAAGCAGCTGTTCGTGAGCGAGTCGACGGCGAAGACCCACATCTCGAAGCTGTACGAGAAGCTGGGTGCGGCCAACCGCGCCCAGGCCCTGATGACGGCGCTGCGGCTGGGCCTGCTCGAGGCTCCCGACGCCCCGAAGTTCTAGACCGGCGAGGGCGTCACGCGGCGCCACATGATCGTTAGCCCGAGACCGGCACCTCACCGGCGGGCTAACGATCATCATGCGCGCTCGTTAGGGCGCGGGCACCCGGGCGGTCAGCGGACGCCCGGTCAGGCGGCGAAACGACAGGTACGCCTCGCAGCCCAGGCAGAGGCCGAACACCGAGTTGAGAAACGCCGCCACCAGCGCGAACGCCGCCATCACCACCCCGAGCGCGGTCACGCCGGACAGGTATCCCACCGCCGACACCGCGGTGAAGGCGAAGCCGAGCGCCTGGGCGAAACGCACCGGGGCGGCCGGCTCCAGCTCGGCCGGGCGGCCCAGCCGGGGCGCGACCAGCGCGCGGTAGATCAGTCCGTACGGACCGCGGCGAGGGTCGATGGCCGTGATGGCGAAGACCACGGCCTGGACGAGGGCGAGCCATCCTGAGCCGGTGATCAGGACGGCGACGATGACGATGGCGGTCAGCGCCGCGGCGAAGCGCGGCGCGCGCGGGTCGAGCAGCATGGCGGAGCCTCCGGGGGGCTACAACGAGACGGACTGAGGGCGGGTGTCAGTCCGTACAGAGGCTCGCCGCGAGCCGCCCGTGGTCTACGGCGCGGCGGCGGGTGAGCAGGGGTGCGTTCATACGGCCGGCTCCAGCAGCGGGGCGACCGCCGCGATGACCTGGCCCTTGGCGGGCACGCCGGAGGCCCGCTGGACCACCCGGCCGCTCCGGTCCACGATCAACACCGTGGGGGTGCGCCAGATGCCGAGCTCCCGGACCGCGTCCAGGTGGCTCTCGGCGTCGACCTCCACGTGGTGTACCCCATCGATGGTCTTGGCCACGTCGGCGCAGAGGCGCCGGACGGCCCGGCACGGCGCGCAGAAGGCGGACGAGAACTGCAGGAGCGTGGCCGGCGCCCCCGGCTCGACGCCCAGGGTGGTCAGCATCCCGGCGACCGGGGCCTCCGGTGTGGCGCGGAGGCGGCCGTCGCGGCGGCGGCGCCACAGCCCGAACGCGGTCGCGGCGGCCAGCGCCACCACGGCCACGACGAGCCCGGTCCATGCCGTACGGTCCACGTCCACCACGGTGACATGTCACCGGCGGGATGACCACGATGTCCCGCCGGCTGGGCGAACCTCACACCGACCCGTTCGGGCGTAGTCTGCCCCTACGGGGCCGGGGACGGCGGGCGGTCTGGAAGGCGGGACAGTCTCCGGGCAGAATGGCGGCGACCACCCAGGCACGCCGCTTTTGACACTCGACAGGACAGAGTGACCCCGGACAGGACAGAGGGGACGGTATGCGACGTCCGGACTGGGCACCAGAGACGATCGACATCGATCGCCCCAGCGCAGCCCGCATGTACGACTACTTCCTCGGCGGGTCGCACAACTTCGCCGTCGACCGCGAGGCCGCCAAGGCGATGATCGCGGCCGTGCCCGAGACGCCGCTGATCGCCCAGGCCAATAGGGCGTTCCTGCGGCGGTCGGTGCGCTTCCTGGTGGAGGCGGGCATCCGGCAGTTCCTCGATATCGGCTCCGGCATCCCCACGGTGGGCAACGTGCACGAGATCGCCCAGTCGATGGCCCCCGAGTCCACTGTGGCGTACGTCGACATCGACCCGGTCGCGGTCGGGCACAGCCGCGAGATCCTGGCCGGCAACGACCGCGCGGTCGCCATCCAGGCCGACATCCGCGACCCGGACCGCATCCTCGACCACCCGGACGTGCTCAAGCTGATCGACTTCGGGCAGCCGGTCGCGCTGATGATCGTGGCGGTGCTCCACTTCGTCCGCGACGAAGACCGGCCCACGGAGATCGTCGACCGCCTCCGGTCCGCCCTCGCCCCCGGCAGCTATCTGGTGCTCTCCCAGGCTTGCGGCGAGGGGCGCACCATGGCGGAGTGGGATGAGGCCCACGCGGTCTACCAGCGCACCGACCGACCGCTGCACAACCGGGGACGCGACGAGATCGCCCGCCTGTTCGACGGCTTCACGCCGGTGGAGCCGGGCATGGTGTGGGTGCCCGACTGGCGGCCCGACACCCCACACAGCGTCGACGGGGCCGAGCGGGCCGTCTACTTCGGCGGCGTGGGTCGGCTCGGGTGATCCGCGACCCGGACGCGAGGCCGTACCCGGTGGCCACCCCCGGGTACGGACCAACCGCGCCCGTGGTCCGCGGCCCGGAGGGCGGCGGGAGCCGGCACCCGGGGCCGAGCGCCGGCCAGCACAGCCCCGGCCTCGCCGTCTTCGCGCGCGCCTGGGCGAAGGCGGTCACCGGCACCAGCTACCTGCCGGTGACGCCGGCCCAGCTCGAGGAGTTTCTGGAGGGGCTCACGCTGCGCCTGCTCGATGCGCTCTACGCGGAGCCGTTCAGCCTGCGCAGCGGATACCAGATCGGCTCCGACCTGGTCGCCGCCCATATCGCCTCCGCCGAGGGCCTCGGCCGCACCATCGAGGTCATCGACCTGCGCCTCCTGCGTGACCTCGGCCTCTCCGGCGACGACCTGCGCGACCGGATGGCCCGGCTGCTGGGCACCGTCGCGATCGGGTACGCCCGGGCGCTGCGCGACCGCACGCTGGACGAGCAGGAGTCGATCCGCCGGGCCGCGATGGTCGCCCGCGAGCAGGCCGAGCGGGCGCTGCGCGAGAGCGAGGCCCGCTTCCGCCACCAGGCCACCCACGACCCCCTGACCAACCTGCCCAACCGCGCGCTCTTCACCGAGCGGCTCGAGGCCGTCTTCGAGCGCGACGGCGGTTCGGGCCGCCGCCTCGGCGTGTGCTTCGTCGACCTCGACGGCTTCAAGATGGTCAACGACACGCTCGGCCACCACGCCGGCGACCTGCTGCTGACCTCGGTGGCCGCCAAGCTGCGCCGCGGTGCCGGCGAGCACCTGGTGGCCCGGATGGGCGGCGACGAGTTCGTCATCCTGGTCGAGGACACCACCTGCACCGACGACGTGCTCAAGGTGGCCGACGCCGCGCTGGCCGCGGTCAGCGAGCCGTCCACCGTGGACGGCCAGGAGCTGCGCGTCTCGGCCAGCATCGGCATCGTCGAGCGCCCGGTGGCCGGCACCACGCCCAGCGAGGTGATGCGCGCCGCCGACATCACGCTCCACTGGGCCAAGACCTCCGGCAAGAGCCGGTGGGCGCTGTTCGACCCGGAGCGCCACGAGCGCGAGCTCACCCGGTACGCCCTCTCGTCCGCCATGCCCGCCGCGCTCGAACGGGGCGAGTTCTGCCTCGACTACCAGCCGCTGGTCTCGCTGGCCGACGGCCGGCTGCTCGGCGTGGAGGCGCTGGTCCGGTGGCGCCACCCGCAGCTCGGCGTGCTGCGGCCGGACAAGTTCATCGGGCTGGCCGAGGAGACCGGGCTCATCGTCCGCCTGGGCGGCTGGGTGCTCGCCGAGGCGTGCCGGCAGGCCCGCCGCTGGATCGACCTCAGCCCGAAGGCGCCGTTCGTGAGCGTCAACCTGGCCGTCCGGCAGGTGCGCGGCCCGGGCCTGGTCCAGGAGGTCACCAGCCTGCTCCGCGAGCACGGCCTGCCACCCGGCCGGCTCCAGCTGGAGATCACCGAGAGCGCGATGATGAACGGGGCGGACGAGTCGGTCGACAGCCTCCGGTCGCTGGCCGACCTGGGCGTGCGGATCGCGATCGACGACTTCGGCACTGGCTACTCCAACCTGTCCTACCTGCGCACGCTGCCGGTCTGTGAGCTGAAGGTGGCCGGGTCCTTTGTGGAGGGCCTGCGCGCGCCGGACAGCTTCACCGACGAGCGCATCCTCGCCACGCTCGTCTCACTGGCACACACGCTCGATCTGACGGTCACGGCCGAGGGCGTGGAGACGGCGGCCCAGGCGGACCGGCTGCGCGCCATCGGCTGTGACGCCGCCCAGGGGTGGCACTTTGGTGTACCAATGCCGCCTTCACACGTCGACACCCTGTTGTAGGTGGCCCCCGCCGCGTACCAAGGAATGTATGGATGCGGGCGATGACGAGCTCAAGGTCCCGTACTGGCTGACGGCCACCGCCGAGGCCGCCAACGCCACCTTCTGGCGGATGCTGCGGCGGTTGCCGCACCTGCTCGCGCAGGCGTGGCGGCTGGCGTGGCAGGCGAGCCCCCGCCAGACGGTGGCCGTCGTCGGGTTCGAGCTGGCGGCCGGCGTCGCGAGCGCGGTCGGTCTGGTGAGCGTCGTCGGCGTGCTCGACGGCCTGCTCCGCGAAGGGCCGACGCCCGATCGGATCCGCGCGGCCGTGCCGTCGCTGGTCCTGATGGTGGGCGCGCAGGCGTTGCACACGATCCTCCGCTCGGCCGCGACCGCGGCGCAGGGGCGGCTTTCGCCGCAGGTGAGCCAGACCGCGGAGATGCGACTGTTGGACCTGACCACGCGCGTCGACCTGGCCACGTTCGACGACCCGGACTGGCGCGACGCCATGCAGCGGGCCCGCGACCGGGGCATCGACGCGGCCCAGCGGGTGGTCGACCACGCGATCGAGCTGGGCACCAACCTGGTGGGGCTGGCGGCGGCGGGCAGTGTCCTCGCGGTGCTCCACCCGATCCTCCTCCCGCTCCTCGTGCTCGCGGTGCTGCCGACCGGCTGGGCGGCGGTGCGCTCGGCCCGCCTCGGATACCGCCAGCAGCTCCGCCTCGTGGCCGTCTGGCGTCGCAAGTGGATGCTCAGCGACCTGCTGGCCGACCGCGAGCCGGCGCCCGAGGTGCGCGCGTTCACCGTGCGGCGCTACCTGCTGACCGAGGTCAAGCGGCTGTTGGACGTGGCGACCGGCGAGTACATGCGGGTCTCCACCCGCCAGGTGCGCACCAACCTGGTCGGCGCCGCGCTGGGTGGGGTGGCCACCGGCGTGACGTACACGGTGCTGATCGCGCTGCTCGCCACCGGGCGGATGGAGCTCGCGGTGGGCGGTGCGGCCGCCTACGCGATCAGCACCGGCATCGGCAAGCTCACCCAGATCGCGTTCAGCATCAACCACCTGTACGAGCAGGGCCTGTACTTCAGCGACTACGAGGGGTTCTGCGCGCTGGCGACCGAGCGGGCCGAGTCGGCGCCACCCGAGCGCGCGCCGCTCGGGCCGGGCGTGATCGAGCTGCGGGAGGTCACGTTCGCGTACCCGGGTGCCGACCAGCCGGCCGTCCGCGACGTCACGCTGACCCTGCGGCGCGGCGAGACGATCGCGCTCGTCGGCGAGAACGGCTCGGGAAAGTCCACATTGGCCCGCCTGCTCGCCGGCCTCTACCACCCCGACCAGGGCGCGATCGCGTGGGACGGCGTCGACCTCGCCACCGTCGACCCGGTCAGCGTGCGCGACCAGGTCGCGGTCGTGATGCAGGAGCCCACCCGGTGGCCGCTCGCCGCCCGCGACAACATCACCATCGGCCGGTACGAGCGCCCGGCCGAGCAGCCCCAGGTCGAGGTGGCCGCCCGCCAGGGCGACGCGCACGAGTTCATCGTCGAGCTGCCCCGGCGATACGACACGCTGCTGTCCCGCCACTTCACCGATGGCGCCGACCTCTCCGGCGGCCAGTGGCAGCGGCTGGCCGTGAGCCGCGCCTTCTACCGCGACGCGGCGCTGCTCATCTGCGACGAGCCGACGGCCAACCTGGACGCCCGCGCCGAGCACGACGTCTACCAGCGGCTGCGCGAGCTGGCGGCGGGCCGCACGGTCGTGCTGATCACCCACCGCCTGGCCAGTGTGCGCGACGCCGACCGCATCTACGTGCTCGACCACGGCACGGTCACCGAGGAGGGCGACCACCCGGAGCTGATGGCGCTCGGCGGCATGTACGCGACGCTCTTCTCCCTTCAGGCCAGCGCCTATCAGCAACCCGACGCGGAAGCGGCCTGATAGTGGGCGATAGCGCGCGCTATCGTCTACGCATGACCGCCGATGAACCTGGCCCGGCCGAGCGACTCGTCGAGGTCCTGGAGACGCTGCCGGTGCGGGAGCGCCAGCAGATCACGACCTGGCTGATCGAAAACGGCCGAGGTAACGCCATGATGCAGGCCGGCCTGACCTGGCCCGCACCCCGCGGCGACGCGCCGCCGCGCGTGGCCACCCTACTGTCGAGCGCCGACAGTCAGCTGGTCACGATCCGGCTGTCGACGGAGCGGCACGCCGAGCTGCGCGACTGGTGCACGGAGCACGGGTTTTCGATGGCCGCCGTCGTGCGCGGCCTGGTCGAGCGCTTCCTCGAAGAGCAGATCCCTCCCAAATAGGGAGCGACCGCGGCGTCCGTTGTGATCTGGTCCGTCTCTGTGAAGGGTTCCACTCTAAAGAGTCAGAGGCTTTGAGCTGCCGCGATGCTCGTTGTGGTCCGGACCGCTGCTCCCGCGGCCGCACCCTGCGCGGTGCACAACCGGCCCAACCCGCATGAGTCGCCGTGGTCGCGTGGGCGCGGGCGCCGCGGTCGCTCAGCTTCGAGGTACGTGGTTGGGGCCGGCAATGCGGCGTCACCATTTGGTGGGGTATGGCGATCGGCTCGGTGTTCCAGAGCAACGAAGTGCCGGAGCGAGCGAGTCGCCCCCGCGTGGCGCCATCCTAGACGGCGGCAAATGGTTTGGAGTGCTCCCGTACGACAGTCGACCGATTTCCACCTCCTGCGGGTGTGCGCGGAGATGCTGCCCGGAATCCGGAGTCGATAAGGGCGAATGTGCGGCCAAATTTTGGCTGGCTCGCGCTTTTCCGGTTCTTTACGGCGGCCTGCCTGACCGGCGGCTTGTGAATCGTTGTGGCACGTTGGTCGAATCGTGCGCCCGTGTTGTGGGTGGTGGTCGGTGATGGTGTTTCGGTAGGTGGGATATGGTCTGCGGTCGGGATCTGGGGGTGTGGCCGCGCCGGTGTGGTGTCGGTGATGGCGGCCGCGGCGGCTGGCTGGCTGGTGCGGGTCCGGCCGGTGCGGGTCCGGCCGGTGCGGGTCCGGCCGGTGCGGATGGTCGCGGGGTCTGGGTGTGGTGGTCGCGGCCGTTGTGCTCGGGTTGGCTGTTCTGGGCAGGTGGCGTGGCGTAGGCCGTTTCCTGCTGGCTGCCGGGTGCGGGATCGTGCGTGCACGATTTACGGCGCTGGCGGGCTAGGCGTTGACCATGGCGCTGGATGAGGCCCCAGGCGCGGTGGCGGGCATGCTCACGGCGGAACTCTTCACGCGCGGGACAGTAGTTACGTGCTGCGGTGCGGTCACGCATTTCGGCTAGCGCGGCCGGGGTGAACAGCTGAAGCTGCCGCATGTCGACAATTGTCCCGGACCAGTAAAGAATCCGCTGCCCCGAAACGACGACTGATCATGCCAAATGTATTCGTTTCGTTGGCGAATCCTCGACCGACGAAATAGCGGCCAAGTCGGTCCGCGCGCCCGGGGGTGTGGGGAGGCGATATCGGGATCCGAGATCCCATTTTCTGTGCTGGCGTATTGCTGGCACCCACATTCCTTGTCTCGACGACAACGCCAGGCGAATCGGTCGCCGACCCAGAGCAGCCGATCGGCCGCATCCAAGATCAAAGTAGGCCGAGTGGCATTGGGTCCAGACCGGCGCGCCGCAGCCTCAGCCGCCCGCCGCTGGTCACGGTCACCCCCATGACCCCGGCGCGCGCAGCACCCCTTTCGCCGCTGACCGGATCTTCTCGACCGGATCGCCCGTGGCCTCGGCCAGCGCCGCCTCGGCGTCGCCGCCGCGATGGGCCGCCAGGATCCGGACGGCTTCCGTGCGCACGCGCCAGTGGAGCGTGGTGTCCCGCAGGATCTCGATCACGACGGCCCGGCCGGCCGCGGGATCGAAGACGGCGAGCCCTCGCGCCGCGCTCAGCCGCCGCTCCGGCGCCTCGGTCGTAGACGTGGCCAGTCCGCGCAGCACGGAAACGGCCCGGGTGCACCGGGCTTCGACGAGCGCGCGAGCGCCGGCGGTGTTGCCCGTGCTCAACAGCCCGATCGCGAGGTCTTCGGCCATGGTGCGCTCGGCGCCGGAAAGCCTCCGTAGCTGGCTCACGGCGTACGAGTTGGCGTCGAGGCCGTCCTTTCCTCCCTGGGAGCCCGCCCAGCCCATAAGGCCGCTGACGACAAGCTGGAAAGCTCCGACCGGCCGGCGGTCTCCGGCAGTTCGTACGGCGGCGGCCGCGTGGGGTGTCCCGGGTTTCCGTCCAGCTCCAGCACCGCCAGCTCCGGCAGGTCGGCCAGCACCCCGGGCGTTCCGTCGAGCAGGTTGTCGCTCAGGTCGAGCTTGACCAGCTTGGTCAGCGCGCCGATCGCCTCGGGCACGGTCGTGAGCCGGTTGTGGCTGACCACCAGCGCTTCGAGGCCGGCGAGCCGGCACACCGCCGGCGGCAGCGCGGTGAGCTGGTTGTCGGCGAGCCGCAGCACCTTGAGCCGGGTCAGCCCGCCGATGGCGTCCGGCAGCGTGGCGAGCCGGTTGCGGCTGAGGTCCAGGATGGACAGTCCACTGAGGGCGCCGATCGAGTCGGGCACGGTGGCGAGGGCGTTGCCGGCGAGGTCGAGGTAGTCGAGGCGGCCCATCCCGCGCAGCGCGGCCGGCAGCACCTTCAACCGGTTGTGGCGAGCGTCCAGCCAGGACAGCCCGGTCAGGCCGGCGACGGCGTCGGGCAGCGCGGCGAGCCGGTTGCCGTCCACCTTCAGGAAGTCGAGCCCGGTCAGCCGCGACACCGCGCCGGGCAGCGTGGCGAGCCGGTTGTGGCCCAGGTCGAGCACCCGCAGCCGGGCCAGGCCGGCCAGCTCGTCGGGGAGCTCGGCGAGCCGGTTTCCCCTCAGGTCCAGCACGTCGAGGCCGCTCAGCTCGCCCAGCCACGCCGGCACGCTCGTGATCCGGTTTCCACTCAGGTCGAGCCGTCTCAGCCCGGTGAGGCCCCGCAGCGCCTCCGGGACCGTGGTGAGGCCGCACCCGACCAGCGCGATGTCGGTGCGCGCGCCGCCGCTGACCTCGCCGACCAGCGCCGGGAGCACTCGCTTCGCCTCCCGCGCGCCCATACCCGGGTAGGTGTGGGTGAGGCGCGCCATCGCCTCAGCCGGCCAGCAGGGCGGCCATGCGGGCGGCCTGGGTGTCCCAGCGCCACTCCCGCTCGACCCAGGCCCGCCCCGCCGCGCCCATCCGCCGGGCGAGGTCGCGGTCGGCGAGCAGGGCGGCGACGCGGTCGGCGACGGCGGCCACATCCCGGCCGCCGACCACATAGCCGGTCTCGCCCTCGCGGACCGCGTCGGGCGCGCCACCCGAGTCGCCGGCCACCACCGGCAGGCCGGAGGCGGAGGCCTCCAGGTAGACGATGCCGAGGCCCTCCACGTCGAGGCCGCGCTTGCGGGTGCGGCAGGGCATCGCGAAGACGTCGCCGGCCGCGTAGTGCGCGGGCAGCTCCTCCGCCGGGACCGAGCCGGTGAGGACGACGTCGGGGAGGCCCGCGGCCAGCTTTTCCAATGTGGACCGGTAGGGCCCGCCGCCGACCACGAGCAATGCCGCGTCGGGCACCCGGCGGCGGATCGCGGGCATCGCGCGGACCAGCATGTCCTGGCCCTTGCGGGGCACGAGGCGGGAGACGCAGACGACGACGGGGCGGTCACCGAGGCCGTGGCGGCGGCGGATCTCGCTGCCGTCGACCTCCGGGTGGTACGCGTCGACGTCGACGCCGGGCGCCAACCGGCGCAGGTCGGTGAGGCCGTGCAACGCCTTGTCGAGCCGCACCCGGGTGTACTCCCCCAGGTATGTCACCACCTCGGCGCCGCGCGCGATCCGGCGCAGCAGGCCGCGCGCGCCGGGCAGTGCCGCCCACCCGATCTCGTGGCCGTGGGTCTGCGCCACCGCGCGCGCCACGCCGGTGCGCCGCCGCAGGCCGGGCGCGAGCAGGCCGAGCGGGGCCGCCGCGCCGAACCATACCGTGTCGCAGCCGTGCGCGCGGGCGATCTCCGTGGCGCGCCGGGCCGCGCGGCGGGTCGGCAGGAGCATCGAGGTCGCCTCGCGCACCACCTCGAAGGGCTGCTCGGCGTCGAACTTCGCCGCGCCCTCCCACCTCGACGCGTACACGACGAGCGAGCCGGGTGGCTGGCGGATGGCGAGGCCGTGCACGAACGACTGGATGCCGCCGGGCCGGGGCGGAAAGTCGTTGGTGACCAGAAGGGTGGTCATCGCTCGCCGCGCGCGTACGCCCGGGCGGCCGCCATGCGCTCCACCGTGGACGGATGGGAGGCGGAGTAGAGGTACTCCCAGCGGGGCGGGTCTGGGTCGCCGAGGTTGACTGTGGACAGCCATCGCTGCATCGCCTCGAACGTGCCCGGGTCGCGGGTCAGCTCCAGCGCGTGCGCGTCGGCCCGCGCCTCGACGCGGCGGGAGACGAGGCTCTGCGCCGGCGCGGCCAGGATGCCGGCCAGGCTCACCACCGCGATCATCAGCGCGAGCGCGCGCGGCTCGCCCATCGAGTCGACGCCGGCCGTGCGCAGCAGCCATCCCCAACCGCCGAGCAGGTAGAGCGCCACGACCGCGGCGGCGGCACCGAGCGCGCCGAGCAGCGTGCCGGTGAACACGTCGCGATCCTTGGCGTGGCCGAGCTCGTGCGCCACCACGCTCGTCACCTCCTCCGGCGGCGCCTCGCGCAGGAGCGTGTCGTAGACGACGATGCGGCGGGTGGGGCCGAGGCCCGACACATACGCGTTGACCGCGCGGGTGCGCCGCGACGCGTCGGCCACCAGCACGTCCTTGACCGGCACGCCGTCGCGCTGGGCGAGGCTCATCAGCTCGGTGCGCAGCGGCCCCGGCTCCATCGGCGTGAACTTGTTGAAGACCGGCTCCACGAGCACCGGAAGGATGAACGAGAGCAGCACGACGAGCGCGGCCGCTCCGGCGGCGCCGAAGGCCCACCACCAGCGGGGCGCCAGCCGCGTGATCGTGTAGAAGCCGAGGAGGGCGATGGCGCCGATGACGGCGCTCACCACGAACGACTTGAGGATGTCGACGGTCCAGCCGGCCCAGGTCTGGGTGGAAAGGCCGTAGCGGACCATGATCGTGTGCCGCCAGGCCGCGAGCGGCAGCGTGACGATCTCCGCGACCAGCACGACCGCGAGGCCGCCCAGCACCGCGCGCGCGATCCAGTGGTCGCCGAACGGGCGCCCGACCAGCTCCACGAGCCGGCTGCCGAGCGGGGTGAGGCCGAGCACGAGGGCGACGGCCAGCCCGAGCGCCATCGCGCCATACGACCCCGGGCGCAGCGCCGAGTGAAACTCGCGTCCCTTGCGCACCTGCTCCTGCGGCAGGTCACGAAGGGCGTCGAGCTGGTCGGCGCGGGGCGCCGGCGGGCGGTGCCACGGCACCAGAAACACGGCCACCACCATCAGCGCCACCACGAGGGCGCCGAGGGCGAGGGCCGCCCAGAGCCTAGGCGTCATGCGAGCCGATCCTAGTGGTCACGCGACGTGGCGACGGCGGCGTCCTCCGGGCATGAGGCGGAGGCGGGGACGGGCCGGCTCGGAGATGACCTCCACGTCGAAGCCGGCCCGGGCGAAGACCTCGATCGCCTGGCGCTCGTCGCCGGTGAGGTCCGCGTGCTCCGGTGGCGTGTCGAGCAGGGCGCTCAACATGCACCCGCCGCACGCCGCGCCGCGGACCGCGCAGGTGTCGCAGTCGATGAGCATGGTCCCTCCTCAGGGTGGGCCGTCTGGCACCGTCCGTGACATCGACGCTATGCGAGGGGTACGACAAAACCGGGTCAGACCCGGGATAGGCGGCGCAGGAGGGCGTCGGCACCCAGCGGATACGCACCGTGACGGCGCACCCCGTCGGCCACCTCGCGGTCGGAGGAGACCACCACGATCGGGCGCCCGGAGGGCTCGGCGCGGACGAGGCGGCGGATCAGCTCGTCGGCCGTCTCGCCCTTGCGGGAGAAGAGCACCCGCACGTTGCGCGGCGCGGGTGGCAGCCCGTGCACCCGCTCGGCGCCGTCGAAGACCACGGTCACCTCGTCGCCGGTCTGCGCGGCGATGCCGCCGAGCCCGGTGATCAGGCGCTTGCGCTGCTGCTCCAGCGACATCTCGCCGAAGCCGCGCTTGGTCACGTTGTAACCGTCGACCATCAGGTGGGCCCGGGGCAGCGCGAGCAGCTGGTCGAGGCGGGCCGGGTCGTCGGCGTCGAGTGCGCGGGTGCTGGAGACCTCCTCGGGCCGGTCGGCGTACGTGTCGGCGACGAAGTCGGCCGGCCGCCGCTCCGCCGGATCCAGCGCCAGCTCGCGGCGCAGCCCCACCGCGGCCTGGCCGATCGTCTCCAGCAGAAGCCACAGCCGCGCGTCGTCGACCGCGCGGGCCTCCTTGGCGGTGTGCCGGGCGTTGCCGGCCACGGCTTCGGCCTCGGCGAGCTTGGCGCGGATCCGCCGGAGCTCCGCGTCGTGGTCAGCGGTGGCCCGGGTCGCCCGGCCCCGCTCGGTGGCCAGCATCTCGGTGGCCTTGCGCTCGCGCGCCTGCGTCTCGCGCAGCACCCTGGCGGCCTTCCGCGCCTCATCGCGGACCTGGCCCAGCTCCTCGCGGACGCGGGCCAGCTCGTCACGGAGCTTCTCGGCCTCGACCTTGGCGACCGCGCGGTCGTGCTCGGCCCGGGTGGCCCGGTGCTCGGCGTCGCGGAGCAGCACGGCCACGGCGGCGCTGTCGGCCTCGGCACGCACCGCCTCGCCGGCGGCGGAGACCAGGTCGCGCCAGCCCTCGGGGCGGGCGAGGTAGGCGAGCGCGGCGACCTCGACCGGGTCGGCGGCGGCCGGGCAGATGCCCTCGATCACGGCCGCGCCCAGGTCGCCGGCCTCGTCGAGCACCCGGCTCGTGATCCGCTGGCGGAAGAGCGGGTCGCCGGCGAGCTGAGTGGCGATCATCGGGCCGCCGTGGCGGGCACGGCGGTTGGGCGCGAACTTCGCCACCCGGCGAAGCACCGGCGGCACCTCGTCGGCGGGCAGCGTGGGCAGGGCCGCCGCGGTAAGCGCGATCACTCGCTGGCGGACCGGCTCGGGCAGGGCGGGCTCGGGCTCGGGGGCTTCTATGGGCGGGTCATAAGTGGGCATATCACCCGAAACTGGCTCCGACCCCCCATGGGCCGCGCCACCAGCGGGGCGGCCGTCGGGCGGAACCGGTACGGACATCCCACAAGTCTCCCACCACGCGCGCCGTCCCCGCCCGGTCGCTCAGACGATCTTTTCCAGATGACACAGGATGTCGTACCTGTGTTCTAGCGTGCCGGCCGTGACGAATGTGGACTACGTCCAGGGCACCCTCGACACCCTCTTCGACGACCCCGCCGCCCTCTCGCTGCGAGAGACCACGTTCGTCGTCGTCGACCTGGAGACCACCGGCGGAGCCCCGGACGGTGGGGGCATCACCGAGATCGGCGCGGTCAAGGTGTGCGGCGGCGAGGAGCTGGGCGTGCTCGCCACGCTGGTCAACCCTGGCACCCCGATCCCGCCCTTCATCACCGTGCTGACCGGCATCACCCAGGCGATGACCTACGAGGCGCCGCCGATCGAGCGGGTGCTGCCGAGCTTCCTGGAGTTTCTGCGGGGCGCCGTCCTCGTCGCGCACAACGCGTCGTATGACGTGGGCTTCCTCAAGGCCGCCTGCGCCAAGCACGGCTACCGCTGGCCCAGCCCCAAGGTGCTCGACACCGTCGCGCTGGCCCGGCGGGCGATGACCCGCGACGAGGTGCCCAACCACCGGCTCGGCACCCTCGCCGCCCACTTCCACGCGGTCCACCAGCCGACCCACCGCGCGCTCGACGACGCCAAGGCCACCGTGGAGGTGCTGCACGCGCTGATCGGCCGGTTGGGGAGTTTCCGCGTGCACACGCTGGGCGACGCGATCGAGTTCGCCAAGGCGGTCACCCCCACCCAGCGGCGCAAGCGTCACCTGGCCGAGGGGCTGCCGCACACCCCGGGGGTGTACATCTTCCGGGCCGGCGACGGCCGCCCCCTCTACGTCGGCACCTCCGGCGACATCGCGACCCGGGTGCGCAGCTACTTCACGGCCGGGGAGAAGCGGGCCAGGATCTCCGAGATGCTGGCCGTCGCCGAGGCGGTGGAGCCGGTCGAGTGCGCTCACTCGCTGGAGGCGGAGGTGCGCGAGCTGCGCCTGATCGCCGCGCACGCCCCGCCGTACAACCGGCGGTCGAAATACCCGGAGCGGGTCGTGTGGCTCAAGCTCACCTCGGAGGCCTACCCCCGGTTGTCGGTGGTCCGCGCGGTGGCCGAGCCGGAGGCGGCGTATCTGGGGCCGTTCAAGTCGCGGCGGTCCGCGGAGCTGGCGGCGGCCGGCGTGCATGACGCCGTGCCGCTGCGGCAGTGCACGCTGCGCCTCTCCACCCGCACGAAAACGCCGGCGTGCGCGCTGGCCGAGCTGGGCAAATGCCCCGCGCCGTGCGAGCACCGGATCTCCACCGAGGAGTACGTCGCTCGCGCCGCCACGCCGTTCCGGGATGCGATCACGGGTGACCCCACGCCGCTCGTCGACCCGCTCCTCGAGCGCATCCGAAAGCTTTCCGACGCTCATCGATACGAGGAGGCGGCCGTGGTCCGCACCCGCATGGCGGCCCTGCTCCGGGCGGCCGTGCGCATGCAGCGGCTCTCCGGCCTGACCAGCATCGCCGAGCTCGTGGCCGCGCGCCGCCACCAGGCCACCGGCGGGTGGGAGCTGGCGATCGTGCGGCACGGGCGGCTGGCCGCGGCCGGCGTGTCCCCACCGCGGGTGCACCCACGGTCCACGATCGACATGCTGCGGATCACCGCCGAGACGGTGGTCGAGCCCTCCGCGTCCACAGAGGAGAGCGAGCGGATCTTGGCGTGGCTCGAGCGTGCCGACACGCGGCTGGTGCAGATGTCCGCCGGTTGGGCGTCACCCATCCGAGGGGCAGCCCGGTTCCGTGATCTGCTCATCCGCGCGGAAAAAGCAGCTTCCGGTAAAGACTCGACCGAAAGCTCATGACTAAGTAACCATTCGTATGACCGAGACTCACTTAGGCTGTTAGGCAAGTGCATTCCTGGGAGCCAACGCCCGTTTTACGGCGTGATCGCGTGAGGGAGGTGTCTCGGTGGACGTCGACGCCGGCCACGGCGCCGCTATCGGACGCGCCCTGCCGACACAGACCTCCGACCTCCCCCTCACGACTCGGTTGCGTTCCTACCTGTCCTGGACCACGTCCTCGGACGACGACCCGGTGACGTTGCTGACCAAGACCCACCGCAGCATCCACCCGTATGCGGACGCCGGCGTGCTCCGCCGCGGCTACGCGATCGCGGAAAACATGCACCGGGGGCAGTTCCGCAAGAGCGGCGAGCCCTACATCACCCACCCGCTGGCCGTGGCGCAGATCTGCGCCGAGCTGGGCATGGACACCACCACGCTGGTCGCCGCGCTGCTGCACGACACGGTCGAAGACACGACCTACACGCTGCAGGCGCTCGACGGCGACTTCGGTCCCGAGGTGGCCCACCTGGTCGACGGCGTGACCAAGTTCGACAAGTCGTTCTACGGCAAGGCGGCCGAGGCCGAGACGATCCGCAAGATGATCGTCGCGGCCGGCAAGGACGTGCGGGTCCTGATCATCAAGCTCGCCGACCGCGTGCACAACATGCGCACCCTCGACGCCCGCTCCCCCGCCTCCCGCGCCCGCATCGCCCAGGCCACGCAAGAGGTGCTGGTGCCGCTCTGCGACCGGCTGGGCATCCAGGCGCTCAAGCGCGAGCTCGACGACATCGTGCTGATGCACCTCCACCCGGAGGAGTTCGAGCGGATCGACGACCACGTGCGTAACCGCCCCGACTGGGGGAGCTACCTCGACACGGTGGTCGGCTCCGCCCGGCTCGCGCTCAAGCGGGGCAAGGTCACCGCCGTCGTCGCCCCCCGCCCCCGGCACTACTACTCGATCTGGAAAGACACCGTGGCCGGCGACCACCGCCTGCCGTTCGACCTGCCCCGCATCGTGGTGGTGGTCGACGGCCCGGAGGGTGACTGTTACGCCGCGCTCGGCGCGATCCACGGGCAGTGGCGGCCGGTGCCCGGGCGGTTCAAAGACTTCATCGCCTCCCCGAAAAACAACCTCTACCGCTCGCTGCACACCACGGTCATCGGGCCCGACGAGCGCACGGTCGAGGTGCTGATCCGCACCGAGGCGATGCACCGCGCCGCGGAGTACGGTGTGGCCGCCAGCTACCGCTACAAGCGCGCCGACCGCAACGAGCTCGACGAGCTGTCCTGGCTGCGGCGGGTGCTCGACTGGGAGCAGGAGACCTCCGACGCGGCCCAGTTCCTCCAGTCGCTGCGGTGCGACCTGTCCGAGGCGCAGATCCTGGTCTTCGCCGAGGGGCGGCAGGTGCTCCTTCCCGCCGGGGCCACCCCGGTCGACCTGGCCTACGAGCTGTCCGCGGAGACCGGCGACCACTGCCTCGCCGCGAAGATCAACGGGCGCCTCGCCCCGCTCGCCTCCGAGTTGCACGACGGCGACGTGGTGGAGATCTTCACCGAGGCCGCGCACGGGCCGCAGCGCGAGTGGCTCGACTTCGTCAAGTCGCCTCACGCGCAGATGCAGATCAACAGGTGGTTCTCCGACCACCAGGAGCCCGGCATCAGCATCTCCGACAAGGTGCGGCTGGGCCGGGCCACGATCGGGCTGGCGCTACGCAAGCACAACAGGGGCCTGGCCAGCGAGATGCCGCTGCGCACGCTCGCCGACGACCTCGGCTACCCCGACCTGGAGACCATGCTCGTCGCCGTCGTCGACCGCACCATCGCCCCCGACGACGTGGTCGACCAGCTCATCGCCCTAGTCGACCGGCGCGAGTAGACACACGGCTAACCTGGGTCCGTGAAATCCCTACGCGCCGCCTCTTACGGGGTCTTCTACCGGCTGCCCATCGGCGTGCGCCGGTGGCTCGTGCGGCGCGCCGTCCCGAAGTACATCGTGGGCGCGGTCACCCTGGTCCGTGACTCGGAGGCCGGCGGCGAGCGGCTGCTGCTGCTCCGCCAGCCGCCCGGCCACGGGTGGAGCCTGCCGGCCGGCCTGCTGGAGCGGCGCGAGCCACCGATCGTGGGGGCCGCCCGCGAGCTGGCCGAGGAGTCCGGCATTCGCCTGCGCCCGGAGGAGCTCCGCCCGGCGGTGCCCAACGCGGTCGTACACGCGCGGGGCTGGGTCGACGTCGTCTTCGAGGCGTCCGTGCCCGCCTCCACCACCACCCTCGAGGTGGACGGCGGCGAGGTCTGGGAGGCGGCCTGGCACCGCCTCGACGACCTGCCCAAGCTGACCAAGGCGACGGCAAAGCTGCTCGCGTACTACGGCATCGGTCCGCTCGCCGACCAGCCCGGCCCGTGGGCCGCCCTGGAGCGATGAGCTGCCGGCCGTGAGCGACGTCTGCGCGGTGATCCTCGCCGCCGGTGAGGGGCGGCGGCTGCGCCCGCTCACCGCACACGTGCCCAAGGCACTCTGCCCGGTCGGCAACGTGCCGCTCCTCGATCAGGCGCTCGCCCGCGTCGCCCGCCTCGGCTTCGCCGATCCGGCGACGGTCGCGGTCAACGCCAGCTACCTCGGCGACCAGGTCGTCGCCCACGCCGGCGGGCGGGCGCACCTCTCACCCGAAGACCACCCGCTGGGTACCAGCGGAGGGGTGGGCAACCTCCGGGCCTGGATCGACGGCCGCGGCGCCCTGGTGGGCAACGCCGACGCCTACCTCGCCGGTCCCGGGGCGGATCCGGTGGCACTGCTCGACGGCTGGGATGGCGAGACAGTGCGCCTCCTCGGCCAGCCCGCTCCCGGCGAGCCGTACGGCTTCTCCGGCCACCGCTTCGCCGGCTTCTCGCTGCTGCCCTGGCGGTACGTGCGCGACCTCCCACCCGACCCCGCCGAGCTCGTGCGCACCGTGTGGCGTCCGGCCGAGGCCGAGGGCGCGCTCGAGGTGGTGCCGTTCGCCGGCACGTTCCTGGACACCGGCACCCCGCGCGACTACCTGGCGGCCAACCTGCACGCGGCCGGAGGTGGCAGCCTCATCGCCGCGGACGCGACCGTGACCGGCCCGGTCGAGCGGGCGGTGGTCGGCGCCGGCGCGCTGGTGGCGGGCGCGCTGACCAGGGCTGTCGTGTGGCCCGGCGGGCAGGTCGCCGCCGGGGAGCACCTGGTCGACACGATCCGGGTCGGGAGAGACCTGACCGTGCCCGCCTGAGCACAAGAGCGTCAGGACGACTTGACGTCAGGTGCACTTGACGCGATAGTGGTCGGCATGTCGACGCCGGACGAGCTGGAGCGCCAGCACACCCTGCAGACCGCCGTGGCCCGCTACGACACTCTGCGCACCCACGACGCGCTGGCCTCGCCAAACGACGAGGGCGAGCCGCCCACCGCCCCGCCGCTGTCCAAAGAGGAGGCGCTGGAGATGCTCGCCCTCGGCGAGCTGATCGCACGCAAGGCGGGCTACGGCCGCCAGCTCGGTGTGCGTTCGGCGCGGGCGGCCGGCGCCTCCTGGTCGCGGATCGGCGCCTCCCTCGGCACCACCAAGCAGGCGGCCTGGGAGGCACACACCCGGTGGCTCGACGAGCAGGCCGGCGAGCCGGCCGCGGATGCGGATAGGGTTGGCGCGTGATCACCGCGATCGTCCTGATCGACTGCGATACCGACTCGATCCCCGAGGTGGCCGAGACGCTGGCCGCCCTGCCCAACGTCAGCGAGGTCTACTCGGTGGCCGGGCACGTCGACCTCATCGCGATCGTGCGCGTGCGGGAGTACGAGCAGATCGCCGAGGTGATCGCCGGGTCCATCAGCAAGACACCCGGCGTGATCGACACCGAGACCCACATCGCGTTCCGTGCCTACTCCCAGCACGACCTGGAAGGCGCGTTCGCGATCGGCCTCGACGATGCCGACTGAGGAGTACCTCCAAGAGCACCTCGACCGGGGCACCGACCGCCTCGGGCTGCAGGTCCACCCGGAGCCCGAGGGCGTCACGGACGCGCCGGTGGTCGTGGTCTGGCCGGCGATGGGCGTGCGCGCCCGCTACTACCGGCCGCTGGCCGCGTCCCTCCGCCGGGCCGGCATGGCCGTCGTCGTGGCCGACCTCCGGGGCACGGGCGCCAGCACCCCGACGCCGAGCCGCGCCTCGCGATACGGGTACGCCGACCTGGCCGACGACGTCGGCGCGGTGCAGGAGGCGCTGAAGCCGAGGCTCGACGGCCGGCGCTGCCTGGTGCTCGGCCACTCACTGGGTGGGCAGGCGGCCCTGTTGCACCTGGCGACGCACCCCGGCGAGTCCACCATCGACGGCGTCGTGCTGGTCGCGGTCGGCCTGCCCTACTGGCGCGCGTACCCCCGCCGCCGCGGCGGCGTGCTGGCGATGACCCAGGCGATCGGCGGCACGAGCACGCTGCTGCGGCTGTGGCCCGGCTGGGGCTTCGGCGGCCGGCAGGCCAGCGGCGTGATCCGCGACTGGGCGTACACCGCCCGCACCGGCCGATTCCCCCGCATGGACGGGGTGGATGTCGAGGCGGCGCTGCGCGGCGTGCGGACGCCGGTGCTGGCGATCAGCGTCGACCACGACCAGTACACGCCGCACGAAACGCTCGACCACCTGTGCGCCAAGCTCGACTCGGCACCCGTGGTGCGGGAGCGCCACACCATCCCGGGCGCCGACCACTTCACTTGGGCACGCGACGCCGACGGCATCGCCGCCCGCGTAGCCGAATGGTCCGCCACCCTGCCCTAGACGATCCATTTTCAAGGCCCTTTGAGCTACCGCGACCTCCGCGGTGGTCCGGACCGCTGCTCCCGCAGCCTCACCCGTTCGCCGCTGGTCGAGCTCACCCCATTTCACACCCCGTGCGCCTGGCTCGCGCTTTTCCGACCATTTTCGGCGGCCTGTCCGAGCGGCGGATCGTCAATCTTCGTGGCACGTTAGCCACATCTTCCGCCCATATTGTCGACGGGGGTCGGTGACGGCGTTTCGATAAGTAAGATATTGACGGCGGCCGAGGTATGAGGGCGTGGGCGCGCCGGCGTGGTGTCGATGCTGCCGGACCTGGCAGCACTCTGTCCGGTGCGGGTCCGGCCGGTGTGGGCGGTCGCGGGGTCTCGGTGTGGTGGTCGCGGCCGCCCTGCTCGGGATGGGCCGGCTGGCTCTCCTTCTGGGCAGGTGGCGTGAGGTCAGCCGCCACATGCTCACGGTGGGACGCGGGATCGTGTGCGCACGATCGGCCGCGCTGGCGGTGGAGGCGCTCACCATGGCGTTGGATGAGGCCCCAGGCGCGGTGGCGGGCATGCTCGCGGCGGAACTCTTCACGCGCGGGAGAATAGTTACGTGATGCGGTGCGGTCACGCATTTTGGCTAGCGCGGCCAGGGCGAATAACTGAAGCTGCCGCATGTCGACAATTATCCCGCATCCACAAACTACCCGCTGCCCCAAACGACGACTAATTGTGCCAACATCCGCGTCATAGGCAAATCCCCAACCAACGAAAGCCGACCAGGATGGCAGCGGACATGAACCAAATCCGGCTGGTCGGTCTCACCCTGGCGGGCCGGTGTCCGTTGCCCGGGCGCGCCGAAGCCGGGCATCGGGCAAGGCCGCCCGCGGGGCGCTCTCGCCCAGGAGGAAAGGGGTGAACGTGAACCAACGGCGGACGGGTGAGGCCGCGGGAGCAGCGGTCCGGACCACGACGGGCATCGCGGTAGCCCAAAGCTTGGAATAGATCCTGTGGGCCCTAAGCGGCGGCGGCGGACTTGGCGACCTCGACCCAGCGGTCGAGGGTCTTGGCGGCGGCGCCGGTGTCGACGCTCTCCGCCGCGCGGGACAGGGTGCCGCGCATCGCCTCCAGCGGGTGGCCGGGCAGTCCGGCGTGCGCGGCCAGGGCGGCGGCGGCGTTGACCAGCACCGCGTCGCGGATCGGGCCACGCTCGCCGGCCAGGAATCGGCGGGTGGCGTCGGCGTTGAACGCGGCGTCGCCGCCGCGCAGGTCGCCCGGTGCCGAGCGCGCGATGCCCAGGTCGGCCGCGTCCAGGACGAGCTCGGTGACCGTGCCCTGGCGAACGGCCCACACCCGCGTCGGGGCGGCCGTGCTGAACTCGTCGAGGCCATCCTCGCCGCGCATGACCAGCACCGAGTCGCCGCGCCGCGCGAAGACCTCGGCCATCACCGGCGCCATGCGGGTGTCGAAGCAGCCCACGGCACCGGCGCGAGGGCGGGCCGGGTTGGTGAGCGGGCCCAGGAAGTTGAAGATCGTGGGCACGCCCAGCTCGCGCCGCGGCACCGAGGTGTGGCGCATGCCCGGGTGGAAGCGGGCGGCGAAGCAGAAGGCGATGCCGACCTCGGTGAGGCAGTGCGCGACCTGCTCCGGGCCCAGGTCGAGCGGGATGCCCATGAACTCCAGCAGGTCGGCCGCACCACATGCGGAGGAGGCGGCGCGGTTGCCGTGCTTGACCACGCGCACGCCCGCACCGGCGACCACCATCGCGGCCATCGTCGAGATGTTGACCGTGTGCGCGCGGTCGCCACCGGTGCCGACCACGTCGACGGCATCGGCGCGGACCTCATCGGGGAGATCGACCAGCGCGGCGTTGGCCAGCATCGTCTCCACCAGGCCACCCAGCTCGGCCGGGGTCTCGCCTTTGGCACGCAACGCCATCGCGAAGCCCGCGATCTGCGCCGGCGTCGCCGTCCCGCTCATGATCTCGCCCATCGCCCAGGCGGTGTCCGCGGTGGAGAGCTCCTCGGCGCGCAGCAGCGCAGCGATCAGGTTGGGCCAGGACCGCTCGCCCACGGTGGCCTCCAGATTGTCGAGATCCTCGCCCGCCTCCAGGCGAGGCTCAGCTGACGTCAGGCAGCGGCGTGCGAACGCAGCAGCCCGGCGACGGTCTGCCCGGTGGTCACCGGGTCGAGCGGGTGCAGCAGGGTGCCTTCGACCTGCGCGTACGCCGCGAGCCAGCGATCGGCTGCCCGGGCGATGACGATGCAGACCGGCGGTGAGTCCTCGTAGTCGTCCTTGATCTGGCGCGCGATGCCGATGCCGCCGCCGGGGGTCGCCTCGCCGTCCAGCACCATGAGGTCGATCTCGTAGTCGTCGACCAGGCGCACGCAGGCCGCGTAGTCACTGGCCTCGACGAACTCCACCGTGAGGTCGGCCGCCGGCCGCGGCCCTATCGCGAGGCGCATGCGGTCACGCACCTGCGGGTCGTCACTGTAGAGCAGGACGGTGTACGTACGGTCGGTCATCGCGCTCCCACAATCCCCCTGCGCTGTAGCTGCGGGCTGATCGTACCCGCCGGCTCTAAAGGCTTTCGGCCCCGGTGCGGGCCGCCGCCGCGGCCGCGGCGGCCTCCTGGCGATCGAGCTCACGGTCGATGCGCCGCGCCTCCCGCTCGGACTGCTTGAACCACTGCGTGACCAGCACGCCGATCATCGTGATCGAGACGAACTCTCCGCCGGCCCACAGGATGCCGCCGGCCACCTTCTGGTCGGCCCACGGGTCGGACCAGGAGAGGCCGAGCGAGGGGTACCAGTCGCCGCCGAGCAGCGTGGTGCTCTGCATGATGGTCAGCCCCAGCACCGTGTGGAACGGCACCGACAGGACCATGAGCAGTGCCCGCCCGGGGTACGGCCACCGGCCCGGCAGCGGGTCGAGCCCCACCAGCGGCCAGAAGAACAGGCACCCGCTGAGGATGAAGTGCGCGTGCACCACCTCGTGCGCGAGCGAGTTCTCCAGCGTCAGCCGGTACAGGCCGGTGAAGTAGAGGATGAACGGGTTGGCCACGAAGATCGCGTACGCCACCAGCGGAAACGAGAGGACGCGGGCGACCCGGCTGTGCACCAGGGCCAGCAGCCGCCGGCGGGGGGCGCCGCGCAGCACCCGGAGGGCGAGCGTGATCGGCGCGCCGAGGGCCAGGAAGATCGGCGCGACCATGGAGAGCACCATGTGTTGCACCATGTGCACGGAGACCAGCGTCGTGTCGTACGCGTGCAGGCCGCTCACGGTCACCGCGGCGATCGAGCCGAGACCCGCGCCGAGGAAGAGCAGGGTGCGGGAGAGCGGCCACTTGTCGCCCCGGGCCCGCAGGCGGTGCACGCCGTACAGGTAGAGGCCGGCCGCCACCACCAGCATCACCGCGATCCAGCTGTCGAGGCTGGCCTCGGTGAAGATGGCCGAAACGGTGAAGGGGACCACGTTTCGAGGCTAGGCCACGCGGCTCCGGCAGCGGTACGCGGCCCACGACACACCGTCGTAGGTGACCCCGACGCAACGTCGTACTACGAGGTGGCGATAATGACCGCGTGACTGCGGCCTCAGCAATCGACAAGAGCCGGATCCACTCGCTGACGCGGCCAAACATGGTCAGCGTCGGGACGATCGTGTGGCTCTCTAGCGAGCTCATGTTCTTCGCGGCGCTCTTCGCGATGTACTTCTCGATCCGCGCGGCCGCGCCCGAGCAGTGGGAGCACCACACCGAGGTCCTCAACCTGCCGTACGCGACGGTCTTCACGCTGATCCTCGTCGCCTCCTCGGTGACCTGCCAGTTCGGCGTCTTCGCCGCGGAGCGGGGCGACGTCCACTCGCTGCGGCGCTGGTTCACCCTCACGTTCGTGATGGGTCTCATCTTCGTGCTGGGCCAGGCCAACGAGTACCGCCAGCTCGTGCACGAGGGCGTGAAGATCAACGGTGACGGGTACGGATCGATGTTCTACCTGACCACCGGCTTCCACGGCCTACACGTGAGCGGTGGCCTGGTGGCGTTCCTCATCTTCATGGCTCGTACGACCATGGGCCGGTTCACGCCGGCGCAGGCGACCTCGGCGATCGTCGTGTCGTACTACTGGCACTTCGTCGACGTCGTCTGGATCGCGCTGTTCTCGATGATCTACCTGCTCCAGTGAGCAGGCTGTCACGTTCCGCCCGCTCGGTTCGTCCCATAGTTATGAAGGACATCTGGCATGACTTCTGACACCCCCGGCGGCCTGATGGCGCGGCTGCGCCGCAGGCGGTCACAACCGCGCGGCCGGGTGCGGCGGCGCCTGGGCACGGTGGTGCGTCTCACCCTCGCGCTGACGCTCGCCGGCGGTGTGTACGCCGTGTTCGCCCCGGGCCTGTCGGCCGACGACACGCCGCAGCTGTCGACGGCGGCCGAGGAGGGCAAGGCGCTGTTCGACCAGAGCTGCCTCTCCTGCCACGGTCGCAACGCGCAGGGCGTGCCGGGCCGGGGTCCGAGCCTGATCGGCGTGGGCGCGGCGGCGGTCGAGTTCCAGGTCAGCACCGGCCGCATGCCGCTGGCGCGGCAGGAGGCGCAGGCGCCGCGCAAGCCGGCGGTGTTCGACGACGACCAGACCCGCCAGCTCGCCCAGTACATCCAGGAGCTCGGTGGCGGCCCGCAGGTCCCCGACGGCGACCTGCGCGCGCCGGCGAGCGACGACGAGGCCATCGCCCGCGGTGGCGACCTCTTCCGCATCAACTGCTCCGCGTGCCACGCCTTCAGCGGTGGCGGCGGCGCCCTCTCCTCCGGCAAGTACGCGCCGCCGCTGAATGAGGCGACCGACCGGCAGCTCTACTCCGCCATGCTGACCGGCCCACAGAACATGCCGGTCTTCGGTGACAACCAGCTCACGCCGGAGCAGAAGAAAGAGGTCATCTCCTACGTCCAGGAGTCGCTCAACAAGGACAAGGACCCGGGCGGTTGGGGCCTCGGCCGGTTCGGTCCGGTGACCGAGGGTCTCGCGATCTTCCTGGTCGGCATCGTCGCATTGGTGTTCGCGGCTCTCTGGATTGCGGGGAAGTCATGACCACGGATACACACGCCCACGGCACCGAGCCGGAAGAGGTCGACATCTACGACCCGCGGCTGTCGCGGTTCGAGGTCGTCCGCGAAGGCGCGCGGCGGGACGGTGTCGAGATCGTCCACTACGAGGACCCGTTCCCGGTCAAGGGCACCAAGGCCGAGCGCCGCGTGGTCCGCTCGGTGTCGGCGTTCTTCCTGCTCACCGGCATCGCGGCGACGGTCTTCATGGTCGTCTACATCTGGTGGCCGTGGGAGTACGAGCTGGGCGCCAACAACAGCAAGCTCTACACCCCACTGCTTGGGCTCAGCCTCGGCGTGGCGCTGCTCGGCATCGGCTTCGGCATCCTGACCTGGGGCAAGAAGCTGATGCCGAAGGAGATCGCGATCCAGGACCGGCACGACGGCCCGTCCGAGCGGGCGCAGCGCAAGCTGACCGGCGAGACGATGGCCTACATCGTCGACGAGCTGGGCATCAAGCGCCGCAAGACGCTCGGCTTGGCCGCGCTGCTCGGTCTCGCCCCGGTCGGCCTGGTCGCCGCCGCACCGCTGATCGGTGGCCTGATCAAGAGCCCGACCAAGGACCGCATCCTCTTCCGCACCGGCTGGGACCCGGCCGCCAACGGGGGGCGCCTGGTGCGCCTCACCCGCGAGGACGGCACGCCCATCCGGCCGGAGGACGTGAGCGTCGGCGGGCAGATGACGGTCTTCCCGGGCATCCCGGAGGGCGCGACCAACGAGCACGCCGACTCCCCCACCCTGCTGATCCACCTGCGGGCGGCGGACGGGGAGAAGGCCCTGGGCAGCGCCAAGCCGGTCAACGAGGGCGCCCAGTGGGAAAACTTCGTGGCGTACTCGAAGATCTGCACCCACGCCGGCTGCCCGGCCAGCCTGTACGAGCAGCAGACAAACCGCCTGCTCTGCCCGTGCCACCAGTCACAGTTCCTGATCACCGACAACGCCCGACCGATCTTCGGTCCGGCCACGCGGAGCCTGCCTCAACTGCCCATCACGGTGGACGAGGAGGGGTTCTTCGTGGCAACGTCCGATTACAAGGTGGCTGTGGGGCCAGCATTTTGGGAGCGGCCATGAAGCGCCGGAAGGTTGATGTCAGCGCGGTGCCCGCCAAGGTGGCTGGTGGGCTGGATGATCGGTTCCAGGCCGCCACACCGCTGCGTAACATCCTCAACAAGGTCTTCCCGGACCACTGGTCGTTCCTGCTGGGCGAGATCGCGCTGTTCTCGTTCATCGTCCTGCTGCTGACCGGCACGTTCCTGACCTTCTTCTACGACCCGTCGCTGAGCACGACGACGTACGACGGCAGCTACGCGCCGCTGCGGGGCGTCCACATGTCGCAGGCGTACGCGTCGAGCCTCAACCTGTCGTTCGACGTGCGCGGCGGCCTGATCATGCGGCAGATGCACCACTGGGCCGCGCTGACGTTCATGTCAGCGATCGTGGTGCACATGTTCCGGATCTTCTTCACCGGCGCGTTCCGCAAACCCCGCGAGACAAACTGGATCATCGGCTCGCTGCTGTTCTGGATCGGCTTCCTGGCCGGCTTCACCGGCTACTCCCTGCCCGACGACGCCCTGTCCGGCACCGGCCTACGCATCGCCTCCGCGATCATGCTGTCCATCCCGGTGATCGGCTCCTGGGTGACCACCTCGATCTTCGACGGCGAATTCCCCGGCCACGTCATCATGGGCCGCTTCTACATCGCGCACGTGCTGCTCATCCCGGGCGCCCTGCTCGCCCTGATCACCGTCCACCTGGGCCTGGTCTTCAAGCAGAAGCACACCCAGTGGCCCGGCCCCGGCCGCACCGAGCACAACGTGATCGGCGAACGCTTCGTACCCCGGTACACGATCAAGCAGGGCGGCTTCTTCATGATCGTCTTCGGCGTGATCGCGCTGATGGGCGGTCTGTTCCAGATCAACCCGATCTGGCTCTTCGGCCCCTACGAGGCATACGCCGTCTCCGCCGCCAGCCAACCCGACTGGTACGTGATGTTCCTCGACGGCTCGACCCGCCTCTTCCCCGCCTGGGAGATACGGTTCGACCTCTGGGGCTGGGGCGACGGCTATACGATCCCGCCGATCTTCTGGCCCACGGTGGTGCTGCCCGGCATCCTGA